>Ga0105240_10000461_pt1 | contig 74925 bp, 54 predicted proteins | sample KBSC54metaG_FD_80426 | JGI IMG/M metagenome (GOLD analysis project Ga0105240, IMG submission 80426) | Corn rhizosphere microbial communities from Kellogg Biological Station, Michigan, USA - KBS C5-4 metaG | ecosystem: Host-associated > Plants > Roots > Rhizosphere > Soil | place: Michigan, USA...
CGGAACGAATTCAGGCACTGCAATGGCAACGCCTCAAGCGCCTCCTAGAGCATTGCTATCGCGAGATTCCCTATTACCGCCGGCGCTGGAAGGAACTGGACATCGCGCCTGCCGATATCCATAGCCCCGCCGACTACGCCCGCCTCCCGGTGCTGACCAAAGCCGATATTCGCGAGCACTTCGACGAACTCAAAGCGGACTCCTTGCGCGGCAAGCTTCTGTACAAGGCGACCGGTGGATCGACCGGCGAACCGCTGCGATTCGGCTACACCCGCGAAAGCAACGATCGACGCGTTGCGGTGATGTGGCGCGGCTATGACTGGGCCGGGTCGCGCATGGGCCGCCGTACGCTGTACCTATGGGGCGGCGCGGTGGGGGAGCCCACTCGCTCGCACCAGCTGAAGGACCGCATGTACAACGCGCTGTTTGCGCGGCGCGTGCTGAACAGCTTCCACATGACCGATGCCAACCTGGCCCAGTACGCCGATGCGATCGACCAGTACCGACCCGAGATCATCGTTGCCTACGTCGGCCCACTGGTACGCCTCTCGCAATGGTTGATCGCGAATGGACGCAAGCCCTGGAAACCGCAGGCCATCATCGGCGGTGCCGAAGCGCTGCACGACTTTCAGCGCACGATCATCGAGCAAGCCTTCAATTGCCCTGCTTACAACACATATGGCTGTCGCGAATTCATGCTCGTCGCCGCCGAATGCGAGCAGCATCGTGGGCTGCATGTCAATGCGGACCACCTGGTTGTCGAGTTGCGCAACGAAACAGACGCGAAGTCAAGAACAGGCGAAGTGATCATCACCGATCTCTTCAACTATGGCATGCCGTTCGTGCGCTACCTCAACGGCGATACGGCCACTGCCTCCGATGAGCAATGCGCCTGTGGTCGCGGCCTGCCGTTGTTGGCGCGTATCGATGGTCGCGTACTCGATGCCATTCGCACTCCCGCCGGGCACGCCTTGCCGGGTGAGTTTTTCCCGCACATGCTCAAGGACGTGCCCGGGCTGGCCCGCTTTCAGCTGGTACAGCGCCAACTCGATCGGCTCGACCTTACCATCGTGCGCGGCGATGGCTTCGACGAAAACTCCCTCGCCTATATCCGGCGTGAAGTCGGCAAGGTCCTGGGAGACAGCGTCCAGTTGCAGTGTCACTTTACCGACGATATTCCCCTGACGCGTAGCGGCAAGTTGCGCGTGACCGTTTCCGAGCTGGCACCATGAACATCACGCACTTCGTCGAGAATCTCGATCGCGGCGGGCTGGAGCGTATGGTGCTGGAGCTGGCCAAGCTGCAACACCGACAAGGCCACCGCTGCCAGGTGGTGTGTCTGTTCGAGCCGGGCTCCCAGGCGCACGAACTGAAGGATTTGGGCATTCCGGTATCGGCTTGCGATAAACGAGAGGGCCTGGATCTGCGTGCGTTGTCGCGCGCGCGGCAGCTGGTTCGCAGCCATGCCACCGAAGTGCTGCACACGCATAACGCGGTAGCGCATTACCAGGCGGTGTGGGCAACCTATGGGCTTGGCGTGCGCCAGGTCATCAATACGCGGCACGGCATGGGCGGCAACCAGCGGGCAGCCCGTCGCGAGTGGCTCTATCGTCGCGCTCTGGCCAGCACCGATACCGTCGTCGCAGTTTGCGAAGCAGCGCGTAGCGATGCCGTCAGGCGCGGCATCGTACCGATGGCCAAGACGCGTGTCGTTCCGAATGGCATTCAGGTCGACAGCTTCCAGGCAGCATCGGTCACCATGCGCCGGCGGTTGCAGGACAAACTGGGTTTGCCCGCGGAAACACAATTGATCGGTAACGTCGGGCGCCTCAATTGGGCAAAGGACCAGGCAAACCTGATTCGTGCCTTCCGTCACGTCAATCAGGAATGCCCCGATACCGCCCTGCTGCTAATTGGGGAAGGCGAACTGCGCAAGGACCTGGAATTACGTGCCGCCGAAGAGGGCGTCACCGATCGCGTGCATTTCCTGGGCGATCGTAACGATGTACATGAACTCCTTCAGGGCCTGGATCTGTTCGTGCTCTCGTCGGTCAGCGAAGGCTATTCGCTAGCCCTCCTGGAAGCTGGCGCCGCCGCCCTGCCGATCGTCGCCACTGACGTCGGCGGCAATAGCGAGATCGTCCGTGACGGCGAATCGGGGCGCCTGGTACCCGCCGGCGATCCGGTCATGCTGGCCGATGCCATGCTTTCCCTCTTGCGCAATCCGTTGCAAGCCCGGGCATTGGGAAAGTCGGCGCGTACCTGGGTCGAGCAACACGGCTCGTTGGATGCAATGGCCGGTAGTTATGCCCGGCTCTATCTTGGCGCAACGCAATGAGCAAGACGATGAAGATCCTGGTACTGACCAATCTGTTTCCGACACCCTGGGATCCGCTGCGTGGTGCTTTCAATCGCCAGCAGTTCGAGCGGTTGGGCCAACGCCACGAAGTGGACGTACTGGTCGCTGTGGATTTTCGCGAGCGGCTCAAGCGCACGCCTGGCGCGGTACACGTGCCCCATGTGAAAACCGATCATTTCACCTTCGTCTATCCACCGGGTATCGGCCGCTTCCTGCATGCGTTGTTCTGGTGGCTTTGCCTGCTGTGGCAACACGGCCGGCGACTGCGTGAAGCCCATTACGATTGCATACTGGTGAGCTGGGCCTATCCCGATGGCGTCGCGGCAAGCTTCTTGGCGCGACGCCTGGGTATTCCCTATGTGCTGAAGGTGCATGGCAGCGACCTCAACGTGCAGGCCGAATACGCACTGCGTCGCCCACAGATTCGAGCTGCCTTGCGCGGCGCCGACGCGGTCGTATCGGTCAGCCAGGCCCTGGCGGATAAAGCGATCGCGCTCGGCGCCGATGCATCCCGCGTTCATGTGCTCTACAACGGCGTCAATCATGCGCTGTTCGCCCCCGGCTTGCGCAGCGAGGCAAGGGCTCGCTTGAATCTCGCGACAACGACGCCCTTCTTGCTCTATGTCGGCAATCTGAAAGCAAGCAAGGGCTGCCTCGACCTCCTGGAAGCCTTTCCTGCCCTGCTTGCCCGATATCCAGGAGCACGCCTGACCTATGTAGGAAACGGGCCCGATCGCGATGCGTTGCGCGCGCGAATCCTGGCGCTGGGCTATGAGGAACACATCCAACTGGCCGGCGCAACCGCTCATGACACATTGGGTGACTGGTTCCGTGCGGCGGATCTCCTGTGCCTGCCCAGTCACAACGAAGGCGTGCCGAACGTCGTGCTCGAAGCCATGGCCTGCGGCACACCGGTGGTAGCTACGCGCGTGGGTGGCATTCCGGAGGTGGTTCCCGACTATGCCGGCATTCTCGTTCCACCACGCGATCGCATCGCCTTATCCAGGGCGTTGATCGAGGCAAGCGAACGGCGATGGGACCCGCAACGGATTGCACTGCATGCCGGCGGGTTCCGCTGGGAAGACAACGTGGATCGCCTGGAACGCATTCTGCAGGAAGTCGTCGTGCATGACGCCACAGCATGGGAGGCCCGGGCATGAATATGCGGCCAAGAAAACAACAACTGCTAGGCCTGTTCCCCGATTCGCTGGTGCTTACCCATGGTGCTCGACAGGGCGCTATCCGGTACCTCACTTTCGACGACGGCCCGGACCCCGAGTACACGCCGCCGTTGCTGGACCTGCTGGCCAAGCATGGTGTGCGCGCCAGCTTCTTTCTGGTCGGCGAGAAGATCGAACGCCATCCCCGCCTGGTCCGGCGCATTCTCGATGAAGGGCATTTGCTCGGTAACCATTCCTACAGCCATTGGTCGTTCAAGAACATGACGACCACCAAGAAGCTCCATGAGATCCGCAGTACCGATGCACTGCTCGAAGCGTTCGATGGGCGCCCGCACCACCTGATGCGCCCTCCGCATGGTTATGTCGGGGCCGACTTGTTGTGGCACTTCGCCAAGGTGCGCCGCAGCTTTGCCTACTGGTCGTACGACAGCCTGGATTATCAGGAGCGTCCGACCGATGCCCTGGTTGCACAGCTGCGCAACTCGCCGCCTCGCCCTGGCGACATCGTCCTGATGCATGACGATAGCGACCGTGCGCGTGCGGCATTGAGCGTTGTGCTACCCGAATGGTTGATCGATGGCCATCTCTTTGACGTACTGCCGGGGGAGGCAGGATGAATATCATCTATCACCATCGTACGCGTGGTCGGCACGTCGAAGGGGTGCACATTCGCGGCGTGGTGCAAGCGCTGCGCGAGCTGAAACACCATGTAACCGTTGTTTCGTTCCCCGGTGCCGATCCCGAGCATGAACCCGCAGCCACCAGCTCGACCCGTCGAGGGCTGCTTGCTGCGATGATCGCTCGCCTGCCCGGCGTCCTGTTCGAGTTTCTGGAGATCTGCTACAACCTGGTGACCTTGCTGAGAATGAGCGTGGCCATTGGCCGCATTCGACCACAGCTTATCTACGAGCGATACTCGCTGTTCCTGTTCGCGACGGTATGGCTGGCACGCCGCAAGCGCATTCCCCTTATCCTGGAAATCAACGATTCGGCCCTGGTCGAACGCGTCCGCCCGCTGCGACTGAAAAAGCTGGCACGCCGTATCGAAGGCTGGTGCCTGCGTGAGTGCACCGGCCTGGTGTTTATTTCCAGCTACTTTCGTGAGCAGGCCGAACTGGCCTACGGCGACATCGCACCGGCGGTGATTTCGCCCAATGCGGTCGACCTGGCACGGTTCGATCCCTCGCGTTTCGATCACGCCGGCCTGCGAGCCGAGCGCGGCCTGACCGGGCGCATCGTGTGCGGCCATATCGGCGTATTCGCCTACTGGCATGGCGTCGACGCCTTTGTGGAAGCTATCGCCGCACGTCTAGCCGAGGTACCGCAGCTCGCCCTGGTCTTCGTTGGCGATGGACGCACCCTTCCGGCGGTGCGCGCCCTGGTCGCCGAACGCGGGTTGGCCGACCGTGTACTTTTACCTGGCCGTGTCGCCCATGACGAGATCGCCAGCTGGATCGCCTGCATGGATTACGCCGTGCTGCCCAACTCCAATCGCTATGGCTCGCCCATGAAGCTGTTCGAGTTCATGGGCATGGGCGTGGCGGTCGTGGCGCCCGACTACGCACCCGTGGCCGAAGTGATCGGCGACGGGCATACGGGATGGCTGTTTCCGCAAGGAGAAACGGCCACTTGCGTACAGCGCGTACTCGAACTGGCCACGCAGGAGGAAGAACGCCGACGCGTCGGTGCCGCTGCGCGTGACTACATCGTCAGGGAGCGCCAGTGGCGAAACAATGCCGAGCAGTTGCTTGGCTTGATGCCGACAACGGAGTCACGCTGATGTGGACCGTACTGGCCGCACTGGTTATCGCGCTTGCCCTGGTCTTCGCCTGCCTGCTTGCCTGGGCGGTTCGCGCCCGAAACATGCATATCTGGTTGGGCAGCTATTTGCGCAGGCGCCGACTACCTCCCGTCAAGGGACCGGTCCACGTGATGTTCTGCTTTGTCGACCACTTCGAGCCGGCCTGGGGCCGGGTCGACCTGGAAACGCAGCGTGCACGCGTCGATCGCTGGTGCCTGGACTATCGGGCGTTGGCCTCGGCTCATCGGGATGCAGACAACCGCCCGCCGCAGCACACCTTCTTCTATCCCGAAGAGGAGTATCTGGAAGAACACCTGGACAAAGTGGCCGCACTTTGCGCCGAAGGCTATGGCGAACTGGAAATTCATCTCCATCACGACAACGACACGCCGGAAAATTTCCGCGAGACGATTGCCCGCTTCAACGAACTGTTGCACGAACGGCACGGCGCGCTGCCGCGCGACCCGATCACCGGACAACTGCGCTTCGGCTTTATCCACGGCAACTGGTGCCTGGATAATTCTCGCGCGGACGGCCGCTGGTGCGGCATCAACAACGAGCTGATCCTGCTGCGCGAACTGGGCTGCTATGCCGACTTCACCCTGCCCTCGGCGCCTAGTGACACGCAGACGCGCACGATCAATTCGATCTACTACGCCACCGACGACCCTTCGCGTCCGAAATCCCACAATACCGGCGTCCCAGTTCGCGTCGGCGGCAAGCCCACAGGTGACCTGATGATCGTGCAGGGGCCACTCGGGCTGAATTGGCGAGAACGCCGTTTCGGGTTGATCCCTCGCATCGAAAATGCCGACGTACGGCGCGCCTGTCCACCCACCCCGGCTCGCGTGGATGCGTGGGTGCGCACCGGCATCCACGTCGAGGGACGCCCGGAGTGGATTTTCATCAAGGTGCATACGCATGGCACGCAGGAGCGGGACATGGATACCTTGCTCGGCGCTGCTGCACACACCATGCACGACCATCTGGAACGCGTTTACAACGACGGTGTGAACCACGTGTTGCACTACGTCACCGCGCGCGAGATGTACAACATCATCAAGGCCGCCGAAGCCGGCAAGGATGGGAATCCCAACGCGTGGCGCGATTTCGAGCTGCCGGTGCCTTCGAAAGGAATGGCGTATGCGTAGCGTGTTGATCTGCCACGCTGGCGACGATTTCGACCGCGAAGGCCTGGCCGCATGGCTGGCATCGTTCTCGCAACTGGCCGGCATCGTCGTGCTGGAAGAAACCGCGGCCCAAAAGCGTGCACGCGTGCGCCGTGAAATTCGCCGGGTCGGCTGGTTGCGTTTCCTGGACGTGGTGGCGATGCGGCTATATCAACGCATCGCGCTCGCCGACCGTGACCGCCACTGGATGCAGCGCGCCCTGACGGCCTTGCACAATCGCTATGGGGCGCCGCCGCGCGTCCCCGTCATTGTGGCCAGCGACGTCAATGATGCCCAGGTGATGGCCTTCTTGCGCAAGGCAAAGCCAGATCTCGTGCTTGCTCGCTGCAAGCAGCTGATCAAGAAGAAGCTGATCCAGCTACCGCGGCTGGGCTGCTTTGTGCTGCACCCAGGCATATGCCCTGAATACCGCAATGCGCACGGCTGCTTCTGGGCATTGGCGCAGCGGGATCTTGACCGTGTGGGCATGACCTTGCTGAAAGTGGACGCCGGTGTCGACACCGGACCGGTGTATGGCTACTACCGTTATTCATTCGACGAGCGCAATGAATCTCACGTGGTCATCCAGTACCGCGTCGCCATGGAAAATCTTGATGCGATTTCCGCGCGGCTCAAGGACATCGAGGCAGGAACCGCACGCCCTCTGGATACGAGCGAACGCACCAGCGCCGCGTGGGGCCAACCCTGGCTGACCCGGTATCTACGTTGGCAACGCGACGCCATGCGGGTACAGGCATCATGAATTGTGCAGCGCTGATGTATCACGATGTCGTCGTCCCAGGCGCCAGCGATGCCAGTGGGTTCCCTGGACCTGCCGCCGCTCACTACAAGCTCGACGTCACGGCGTTTGCTCGTCACCTTGCCGCGCTTGCGCAATCGGGCCTGTCGTTCGGCTCCATCTTGAAGCAACCGATGCCCGATGCTGCTCACTGCCTGCTCACGTTCGACGACGGCGGCGCCAGTGCGGCTGCGGTAGCCACCGTGCTGGCCGAGCACGGCATGATTGGGCACTTTTTTATCACCACCGCCCACATCGGCAGGCCAGGTTTCGTCACCCACGGCGATATCCTCGCATTGCGCGCAGCCGGCCATGTCGTGGGCACGCATTCACATACTCACCCAGCGGAAATGTCCCGCCTTTCGCCCACGGTCCTTGCATCAGAATGGCGATTGAGTACCGAGCGTCTAGCCCAATTGCTCGGCGAGCCGGTTACGGTCGGCTCGGTACCCGGCGGATTTTATTCGACCGAAGTAGCAAGGGTCGCCGCCGCCGCAGGCATTCGGTATCTGTTTACATCCGAGCCTTCGACGAGTACGTGGCAAGTAGACGGATGCACCGTATTGGGCCGATATACGCTTTGGCGAGACTCCCCGGCATCGCAAGCCGTGGCGCTTGCCTTGGGTACGCAAGGCGTACGGCAGTTTCAGTGGCTGGCGTGGAACGCAAAGAAGCCGTTGAAGCGGTGGGCGCGTCCGGTTTATCGCGTAGTGCGCGGGAGCCTGTTGAAGGCGCGGTGATCGGGTGGTGGCGGGGGTCCTTTGGTAGAGCGAGGAGCGAGGAGTGAGTGGAGAGGAGTGAGGAGTGAGAGAGAGCCCGCACACGCAAGTCTTACTTCTTCCGCGCCCTCACCCTAATCCTTCTTACGCAAAGCCCGGTGCAATCGCCCATAAAGCCAACGTACAGGCCCAAAGCACCCAAAACACAAACGAGGCAGCCATCCGCGAACCACATATAGCGACCCACAAGCCGCCTGTCGATCAGCAAGCACCCGCTTGTACTGATTATCGCCGTAGCCGAAATCAATCACCTCACCGGGATAACGATCGAGCAAGTCCTGCACCGCCTGAAACACCAGCGCAGAACCCACCCCTAGCGAGGCAAACTCCTCGTCATACCCCGTATCGTCCAGCAGATAGCGCCCGCCCAATCGATACCCATGCACATAGGCAATCGGGCGTTCGCCCAGCATCAGCATATGGCCAATGACGTGACGGTCGGCAGCCAGTTGCTGAAACAGCTTCCGACGCGCAGGCAGCTCCCAATCGACAGCCTGAGCGCTCGCATGCCAGCTGCGCGCATAGACCCGGTTCAACAGCGCGGCGTATTCATCGAACTGTTCGGGACGGTCGAATATACGCAGCTCGGCCTGTTCGCCAAGTTTCTTGTAGACGTTGCGCAATCGCCGCGTAAGATCATTGCGCCGTTTTGAACCCAGCGTAGCCAGATAGGCAGCCGAAGAAGCCTGCGGCTCGATCACCCAGTTCAGTTGGTCGAGCAGATTGGCCCGGATGGTCGTGAACGCCCGCTTGCCTTGCGACAAGGCTGCAGCGAACCGATTGGGCAGCTCCGTTTCCTGTATACGAATGACGCCCACCGCATCATCCCGCTGCACGGCGCCGGCGATCATTTGTTCAACCGTCGAACGATCGTTGGGCAATGCCACGACACCGGCACCCAATAAGCGCCACGTGCGGCCACGATAGATCGTCAAACGATGGCTACCCAACATGAGTTGCGCGCGATGCTGCTCGATCAGGAAAGGCGCGTAACCGACTACCTGCCCTAACCCGTTGCTGGCGACGACCAGGTGCAGTATCGCTTCGGGGCCGCGCCAGGCCAGTTCAAACGCCAGCCAGTCGGGGTGTTGGACGATGCTGGATGCCGCATCTGCGCTTTCAGCCAGCCGGGCCAATTCGTCGCGCCATGAGCGGAGCGCGATAGCGCAACCGATCACGCTGCAGGATAAGCGAGCTTCCTGGGGCATGGTCATGGTACGGAGTTCGCCGCAGGCCGCTGCAGGCTGTTCAAACCCCGCATCAGCATGCGTCCTGGCGGGCCCAGGCGCGCGGCGATGGAGGCCATCAAGCGGAAATCGTCACTGCTCCAATAGCGCACCCACACGCTTCCTGGGGTGAACACGACGACGAACACGACACCCCCAACCAGGAAACCGTAGTGCCCCGGCGTCCACGCTGTCACCAGCCAGGCTGCGCTCGTGGCCACCGCAGCAACCGCGAACAATCTCGCCATGGCAGCCACCGGCAAGCCATGGCTCGTCGCCCGGCGCAGGTAGTAGACGGCCAACCCAAGTTCGGTCAACCGGGTAGCCGCATAAGCCAACACCGCTCCTGGCAGGCCAAGCGGGGGGATCAGCAACAGTCCGAATACCGCATTGGCGATGAGCGATATGACCGTGACGCGTACGCGATCGGCCTGCCGATCCACCACAGTCTGAAAGGCGCCGATGCCGTTTCCTATAAGCAATAGACCCGCCAGGACGAGAAACGATTCGATCGCGGGGATGGCGTCGACATAGCGACTGCCGTACATCAAGGTGACGATCTCAGGCGTCGTCACGAAACCGAGACCCGCAATCATCAAGCCGACGGCCCAGTAGAAACGCGTCGCCTCGGCCAGGAAGTGCGCTGTACGGTCGTGGCCGTGCTCGCCGAATGACTTGGCCATGTAGGGCAGCAAGGTACTGGTCAGTCCCACGGAGAAAAGCTGCACCGCACCGCGCGTCAGCGTTACCGCGATGGCGAAGAAACCTACCGCCGTGGAACCGCTGAACATATTGAGCAGAAAGACTTCGAAAGTGCCGGCCTTGAAGGAACCCAGCAGCACCAGCATCGCAGTCAGTCGCAGGTGGCGCGACAGTCGCTTGCGCATGTCGGGAGGAACAGGCCCCGCTTCGTAGGGTTGACAGTAACGTCGGTAAGCCAGCCGATTGATCAGGTTGAGCAACAGCGAAGCGATGGCAAACAGGGCGATAAAAGCCAACAGGCCGGCATGCGCCAGCATCGCCCCAATCACCAGGAGGATGCTGATAGCACCTGCCCCAACCACAGATATTGCCTCGGGCTCGAAATGCTCCTGGCCCTTCTCGATGGCCACCAGCATGCCGTAATTGGCCTTTGCCACCGTAGCAATGACCACCAATGCTGTAACGGGCAGGAGAAAGCCCTGCCATTCGTCCGGCCTGACGATAAATACGACCAGCACAAAGATTGCCATCACGACCAGTGAACTCAGGTGCTGCACCTGGCTCAGACGATGGGCAATGTGCGAGGCGATTCGCGTTGCACCGGCACCGTCCGCTTCGGCAATGAATTTCGTCGATGACGTGGTCAGCGCATGGTTGCTGCAGGTAATCAGCCAGCCACAGAGCCATACGGTAAACGCGTAGCGACCGAAGTCGGCCGGCCCCAACGCCCGGGCAATCCATATGCTGACAACCAGACCGAGCGCATATTCGATATAGCTCGATACCGACACGATGGTAACGCTGCGCAGTACGGCCAGGCGACGGTTCATGGCGTGACCCGCTTGGCTATCGCTGGCACCGTGCCGTCGGCTAAAGGCTGGCGAATCAACCATTGCGCGACACCGCTGCCGCGATTGTTCCAGTTGAAGCGGCGCAAGGTATCGTCCGCCGCGGCGCAGGTCTTGTCGTAGGAGCTGGCCAAGGCATCGAATCGACGTTTCAATGCCACCCGCTGTGCCTGATCGCGTTCGAAATAGTACGCTGCCGCGATCGGCAACCCCAATTCGACGTTATGCGCGTCGCTATACCAGCCTTCCGACTCCTGTATGCCCGCGATGGCCTTATCGCTCGCATGCGCGGATGACCAATACCAGGCGATCTGACCGTTCGCACCGGAGCACGGGTTGCGCCAATCGTGGGGATGGGTCAATAGCGCCGGCGCTATCCAGCCATAGCGCTCAAGATAACGACCGAAACCGGTGATCATCTCGGGAATGCGGGGATCGCCAGTGACCAGCCATGCATGCCACAACCCATCGATGATGTTTTCCGTCATCCAGGGCGAGCTGCCGCGCACATCGGTACCGGGATTCCACGAGTCGTTTTCATGCAGGTTCCAGCTGTTACGCCAGGAGCCGTCGTTGCCGAGCTGGTCCGGGTTATTGCGCTGATGATCGTAAAGCCAACCAACGCGTTCGTTGATGCGCTCCAGATAGCGTTTGTCACCCGTAAGCTCATAACCACTTACCGTCTCCAGCAGGCCCAGCCCGGCCAGACGCTCGGTGAAATAATCCGACGGGTGTCGATAAGGCCCGGCGCGATTGTTCCAGCCGCCGTTCTGCCAGAGTGTCATCATGTTGTCGACAGTGGCCGCATCGTGCTCGCTGTCGTCGCCGGTCAGGGCCAGTGAAAGCAGGATCGGCTCCAGGTATACATATTTCACGTCGCAAGGCTTGTCGCCATAAGTCCAGCCGCCGGCACATTGTGGGCTCATGGGAAGCCCATCGCGACGGATGTATTTCATGTAGAAGCGATAACTGAGGTCGGCCGCCTGCAGATAGTCGAAACGACCGGTGCGTATATAGGCCTTGAAAAGCGTCGAAGGACGGTCGAACAGCCACGCTGTCGGATCACTGGCTGGCAACTTCTTCGCCCATTGAAACTGCGAAGCGACATAACCGGCATAAGCCTCGTTGGGCGAAGCTGGCAGTTGAGGACCCGCCAGCAGGGAGTCGCATAGCCATGTCGGCGTCAAGGTCGCCAATACAGCCGGCGCGCGCAGACCCTGGCCTGCATCCACCAGCCCATCGGTGTAAGGCCATCCGGCGAGATCGCGCTCACGCGGTTTGCCAAAGGCGAAGTAGTAGGTCGACTCACCGGCATCCAGGCGTGCGCGAAACTGTACGCGCACCGCACGCACGCTCTTGTCCTTGGCATACCACTGCAAGGTCGTCTGGACGGCCGCGGGCACTTCCATGCCCTTGTCGTCCAGGATGCGAAGCAAATGCGGGTCATGCAGTATGCCCGGCGGAAACGGTATGCCTACCGTCACCCGTACGTCGGCATCCGTCCCGACATTTCGATGCAACACCATGCTTTGCTCAGGCACGACATCCGGCGGCAGAGAAGCCAACCTCGGAGCGCTTCCCCTGGCGCTCGCCATGGCAGCCATCATCAGTGCGGCGATACCCGCAAGCAGAATCAGTGGCCGTGGCATAGGAAGGTCGTCATCTAGGCCACCGATGTCAGTGGCGATTTACGTGCCAGCTGCCATTCCCACATCAACGCCGTGCGCACGATGAAATCCAGGTCGTCATATTGCGGCTGCCAATCCAGCAGTTGCTTGAGGCGTGCACTGCTGGCGATCAGCTTGGGAAGGTCACCTGGGCGACGCGGCAGCTCGAGCACATTCAATGGCTGTCCGCCGATACGTTCCACTGCATCGATCACTTCGCGCACGCTATAGCCGTGCCCGTAGCCACAGTTGAGCGTCAGCGAATCGCCGCCGTCTCTGAGGTGATCGAGCGCACGCAGATGGGCCGAGGCCAGGTCGTCAACATGGATATAGTCCCGGATACCTGTACCGTCGGGCGTATCGTAGTCTGTACCGAACACCGACAGGCTGGCACGCTTGCCTACCGCATGTTCGCAAGCGACCTTGATGAGCAGCGTTGCCTGCGGCGTGGAATGCCCGATGCGTCCTTGCGGATCGCAGCCAGCCACATTGAAATAACGCAGAATGACATGCCGCATGGCGCCCGTGGCACTGTGGTCGCGCAGCATCGTTTCAGACATCAATTTGGAAGTGCCGTACGGGTTGATCGGCTGCGTCGGCGTATCTTCGTCAGCCACCCCATCCGGGGTAAAGCCGTAAACCGCCGCCGTGGATGAAAAGATGAACTTTCCCACGCCAGCCTCGGCGCAACACGCCAGCAGATTGCGGGTATTGCAGGTGTTGTTGCCGTAGTACTTGAGCGGATCGCTCACGGACTCCGGCACCACCGTGTGCGCTGCGAAATGCAGCACCGCATCGACCTGATGCTCGGCGATAACCCGGGAAACGAGCGCGCTGTCGCCAACGTTTCCGACCACAAGCTCGGCACCGCGCACCGCTTCGCGAAAACCGGTGCTCAGGTTGTCGATGACAACGACACGGTCGCCACGTGCAACGAGCTGCTGCACCACATGGCTGCCGATATAACCGGCGCCTCCGGTGACAAGAACCTTGTTCATGATCGCGTCCCCGCTTTGACGATAGGGAAGTTGCTTGCTATCCAGTGCTCGATATTGTCGAGCAAGCGGTGGCGATCGCCGGTGAGAATATAGGTATGATCGCTTTCCCGCAGGAAACTGGTGCTGACGTAGGGGTGACTCACGACGCTGCCAAAGCATTCGCGAAACTGGCGCGAATGATTGAAGTAGTTGCTGATGCCGCCACTGTAGATAAGACTAAGCCGCATGCCGCGCTCGATCATGCCGGCAAGATCCGTGCGCACGACGGCCTGTGGCGACGGCGCCACGGCGAATACGGGCTCGGGACTGCGCGTTGCTGCAACCTGCTGATTACGACTGCGCTTCAGAGCGCGACGCCAGCGTTCGCCATCGAAGAGCCGCGGAATGTAATGCCGTATGCGATACCCGAACGTACGATAGGCGTACCCATCGAGGAATACTGCACCGACCACCTTGTTGTCGCTGCACGCTACGCTATGCGCGTTCTGGGCACCGGAACAAAGACCGATCAGCACGAAACGGCTACAGCCTGCCTGTTGTCCGAGCAGCCTCATCGCGTCGTCGACGTCGGCATTGACCTGTTGCACCTTCGTTTGCGACTCGCCACTGGATCCACTGTCGCCCAACGTCGACAAGTCGAAACGCAGGGTCGGGTAGCCGCTGGCATTGAGACGACGGGTCATTTCCACGTGCAGGCGGAACGGTCCGATGCGATGAACCAGGCCGGCGTTCAAGACGATCACGCCCACGGTCGCAGATGTGTCGTCGGGCACACCGGCGATGCCGACCAGATGCCTGGCGCGGCCAAAGCGAAAAGCCTGTTCGCGCGTCATGCCGCAACCCTCACATGACCGGTCACGGTCTGAATGAGCGGATGCGAAAGAATGGCAACTTCCAGACGATTCAAATCGTCCCAGGGAGCGGGCGGCTCCAACCTTCTTACCTGGGTATCGCCCCTATCTCGCCAGCCGCTGTCGGGCACGCCATCGAGCGAATCCAGTACAAGCGTGGGTACTGCCGTTGGGGCTAACCGCAATTCGCCAACCTGCCGACGCAGGCGCTCGCTGGTGGCGAAGCCCAACCATTGTTCGGCAACATCTGCCGCCGAGCGCGGACGCATGAAACGCTGTTTGTCCTGCCGCAATGCAGACTGCATGGCGTCGAGACGGGAAACATAGGATGCGCCGTCAAACACCGGATCCCATATGACCAATCCGGCAAAACGGGCGTCTGTGGCTGCGGCACTGGCCATGCTGCCGCCCAGGCGTGCGCCAAAGGCGATCACGCGGTCGGCACCGCTACGCCTGCGCAACTCGTCGGCAGCAGTTGCTATGTCCGCTACACAGCGGCTCCAGTCGACATCCGCACTATCTCCGGCAGAGTCGCCGGTGCCGTAGTAGTCAAAACGTAGTGCGGGAACTCCCTCCCCTGCCAAGGCGTTCGCCAATTGGCGATAAAGCCGATGACAGCGGATATGATCCTGGCCCAGAGGCGGACAGAGCAAGACTGCCCTGCGCGCGGGGCCGCCCACCGCGTGAAAGAGTCCGAACAGCTCCGCGTCTTCGCCGAAGTAAAAAGGCAGCTCCGCTTCCAGGCTTGTGATCATCATCGCCGGTACACCACGCCAAAAAAGAGCTCGGTTTCGCGATAGCTTTGGTTGATCGCATTGCTGTTTCGCCGCTGGCGAATGACCGAAGCGTGCCAGCTCCAATGCGGCGTCCACTGGCTGTTGAGATCCAGGCCGAAGCGCAGCGTTCGATCGGTGCGATCCAGCGTCTGATATTCAAGTTTCTCGCCGGCGGCGAATGCCGAGAGCATCAGAGTGGGACGCAAACGGTAGGTAAGGTTGAGACTGCCACCGCGCCCTACCTGATCAAACGTCGGGTCGTTGAGGTAATGCAGTTTCCGATAGAGCGGTGCGACCGAAAGCGTCCAACGCTCAGTATTGAACGCGTACGTCGCCTCCAGCAGTCGTTGCAGATAAACCTGCGAATCGACGACGGCGCTGCCCGTGCTGATGCCGCTACCCGTCACCGTGCCGCCACCGAGATCGGTGATGGTTGTCTGTCCCGGCGTGAGCATCATGTCCTGCGCCGCATCCGCGTACTCGTAGGACCCAGACACACTGAAGGAGCTACGCAAAGTCGGTTGCCAACCCAAGGTGACTCGCGCCATCGGGCTGGAACCGCTCGGGGCGTGATCGAAGCTCAGCTGCGACCAGCCGACCAGCACATCTGCATTGAATTTCGCCAGCTTGCTGGTGTAGCGCAGAAAGCCTTCATTGCGCGTGTAGTTCGGGCCGGCATCGGCGCCGTTCTCGAAGCTGACGCGCTGAGTCTCGACGTTGGCCGACAGCTGATCGGTAGGACTTATGTCACGAAACAGGCGAAAGGCTGCAACACCGCGCGAAGAGTTGAACTCGCTGACCTTCGAAGCGTAGCTATTGATATAGCGCAGCTCGGCTTGACCGCGCATGGCATCGCCGAACTGCAGGTGCAGTGTGGGCCCAACCGAAATCACGTTGGTCTGCTGCTGGTTGCCTGGCGCATTGCTTGCCAGGGAATCCACAGGCTGCACCGCCGCATAATCTTCTACTGACAGGTCCAGCCGCTGAGGCACCACCGTCCAGTTGGCTTGCCCCGCCAGCTGGGTCTGGGTCTGGTTGTCGAATCGGCTCCCCGGATAATCCCGGTACTCAAGCGTACCCAATACATTCGCCTGGAATGTCGAACCTTGCTGCAGGAAGGTGAAATTGAGGCCAGGTATCAGAACATTCTGGCTGATCGGATTGGTCGTGCTTAGCGTGATGTTGTCGCTATGCTCGATACCCACATACAGCGAGTAATCGAACTTGCTCGCCCATACCGCGCCAGGGGCGGCGGCAAAGACAAGTAAAAGAGCGCGAGCAAGCTTGGTGGAAGCCGGCATCATCCTTTCCCGGTAGCCTAGGCGACATGAAGTTGTGCATCGATAAAATGTTGATAACCGCTCTACGTCGGCTGATTGAAAACCACCCCAGCCAGCTTGTCGGGCTCAAAATTGGCGACGGCCTGGCTGATCGACGCCGGCGTGTCGCGGCCGTAGCCTGCAACCACTACTACGAAATCGGCCAGATCGGAAAGAATGCGAGCATCGGGCGAGCCCTTGATTGCCGGGCCGTCGAGAAACAGATAGCGATCGGCGTAGCGGCTGCGCAGCGAATCGATTGCAGTGCGCATGCGCGACGAGGAGAAATATTCGCCTCCGTTTTCCCGCGCTCGCCCCGCCGGAATCAGACGAAGGCGCGGAATACCGGTGGGATAGATGATGGACTCGACGCCACGCGCCTGATGTTCCAGCAGATCGACCAGGCCGCCGTTCAGCGGAGCGACGCCCAGTTCCTTGTGCTGGTTCGGGTAGCGGATATTGCAATCCACCAGCAGGCTGGTCTTGGTTTCATCAAAAGCAAAGGCGGCAGCAAGATTGCGTGCAACGAAACTGCCACCGCACTTCGGGCTGACGGAAACCACCAGGGTCACAAAATTTTGCCGACCGGCAAGCTCGAGCAAGCGCGTGCGAATGCCACGAAATGCATCAGAATGTCGCCGCGCCGATTCCTCCCGATGAATTAGGCGTCGCTCTTCGAGCTGCAAGGGAGCAAGCGCACCGGCTTCCTCTTTCATCAATGCAATCGAATGGCTATGCGACGAGCGCGTTTCGATGCTGCTTGCCGCGGCTTCGAGAACATCGCTTATGCGATGAGAAAGTACTTTCTCGCTGTCTTCGCTCTTCATATCTATCCCTTCATCCGAAGCCAGGCCATGGCCAGATAGATCGCGGCAACCCCGACCACTATCAGTACCAGCATCGAGTTGTTCAGCTGATCGCGGCGACGATCGCGCGGTGTCGGATAGAATGGAATCGATGCAAGCACCGGCAGCCCCGTACTGTTTTCGAGTTGCCAGACCGAGCGCACACGGGGGTCGAACCGCACCAGCGCAAACAGCAGACCGAGTGGCACCGCCAGCGACAAGGCGATACCGGCAACGCCGAAGTGCATGAATCGCAAACCCGATGGAGTAAGCGGCATCACTGCCGGGTTCTGGATCAGGAACGTCAAGCCACGCTGCTCCGCGTCCAGGTTCATCGATACGCGAGCGTTCTCGCGACGCTTGAGAAGATCCTGGTAGACGTCGCGGTTGACGTTGTAATCACGCGTCAGCTCGGAGGTCACATTTTCGGAGTTGGCGATGCGCTTGCTGCGTTCCAGCTCGGATTGCAGCATCGACTCGCTCGCGCCAATTCGTGCAGCGGCACCGGCAGCATCGCCACGAGCCCCCGCCAACTGGATCTTCAGCTGCTGATACAGCGGATTCATCTGTACTGCGTTATCCAGCGGCATCGGCGTACCGGCGCGTTGGGCACTTTGCTTGAGCTGGTCGGACTGCGCCAGTTGCTGCCTCAAATCCTGTATCTGGTGCCGAAGGCGGATGACATCCGGGTATTCGTCGGTATAGGTCAACAGCAACGTATCGAGTTGACTCTGCAGGCCTGCCAGCTGTGTCTGATAGAGGCCACCGGTGGTCTGGACGGCATTGACTTCGGATTCGCCATTCAGCTGCGAGGCCAACGCCGCTTCCTGCGACTGCTTTTCCATCATGTACATGCGCGTGCTTTCGATCTGCGTGCGTAGCTGGCTGATCCGGGTATTGGTATCTGCCTCGCTGCCGGGCCGCGCGTCCGCGTTGGCGTCGCGATAGATCTTCAGCTTGTCTTCGGCGTCGGTGAGTTTCTTCCGGTACGTTTCCACCTGGCTGTTGATGAACTCGTAGGCATCGCGACTCTCGCGTTGCTTGGAGGCAAGGCTTTCGCTGATGAACAGCTGTGCCAGCTGCCGGGTAACATCGAACGCTCGCTTGGGATCGGAGTCGGAGTAGCTGATGGTGATCAGGTTATCGCGCGAGGTCTGTACGATGGTGCGCGACTTGATGCCTTCGATGAGGCGGTCCTGTTCGACCGGCGTGGGGTGAGTGGCCATCCAGCCGCCCATGGCCAGTATTTCACCCATCACCTTTCGGCTGAAGATCACGTCACGGGCGATGCCCGCACGATTCTTGTTGGCGGTAGTCGAAGCGGCTCCCTCCATCAATGGCGTGATGATGCTGCTTTCCTGCGCCAGGATGGTGGTGGATGCCTCGTACTTCTTCGGCCATAACAAGCCAACCGCCAGCGCTACCAACGCGATAACGGCGAACATCAGCCCGAGGCCGACGCGACGCCTCCGCGCCTCGCTGATCAGGGCGGGCAATGCGCCGCCGAAAGGTACCAGTTCGCTACTCATGACATCCCCCTTGTGTCCCTCTTGACCCGCTCCCGTGAAATCAGAAAGCTCGCTGTGGCACCGTGATCACGTCACCGGGCTGCACCGGGTAGTTGTTGGCCAGGTCGCCCTGTTGCAGAATTTTTTCGAGGCGCACCGCATAGGACGTCGTGTTATCGCCGCCGTTGCTCCTGCGATACAACTCGGTGCGATCAGGCGCGGCAAATTCCGTCGTACCGCCTGCTGCCAATACAGCATCCAGTACCGTCATGCCTTGGCGATATGGGATCGAAATCGGGCTGCGTACGGCACCGGTGACTCGCACACGCGATAGATACTCGTGACTGCGCAACGCAGTAAGAATCACAGCGACCTGCGGATCGCGGATGAACGACTGCAGCTTGTCCTTGATCTGGCCGGACACTTCTTCGGTAGTCTTGCCACCCGCAACTACGTCACCGATCAGCGGAACGGTAATCTTGCCGTCGGGCCGAACCGGCACGCTCACGCTCAGATCCGGGTTGTGCCAGACGGTGATCTGCAGCTGGTCGTCGACACCGATGAGATAAGTGTTGACCGCCTGCGCGTCGTCTGCCGGTTTAGGCGGCGGACTGGTGCTCCCACCGGTGGCGCATGCCGTCAACAAGGTAGCCAGGCAGACCATCAGGAGAAGGCGCAGATTGTTCATGTGTATTCACACCAATGTCTGAAACTGTGAACCACACTACACTAGTTACTCTTGACGAAAACGATCGCAAACGTTCTAGAAAGCTCAGCTAGCCGGCCTATGCCGTTGGTCGGATAGGGGAATGGCATGCTCCTTGCGAAACTCCGCAGCGCCCTTTCGGCAGTCGGATCCCATGGGTTTAGTCGAACAGCTTGGCCGCCTGACCCACCCAGCGCTGCATGCCGCGCTTGCATGTGCCGTCGGCATCGTTTTTATCTACCGGCACCGTTATCGCATCGGCGCACTAGCGATCGCATTGGGCGCGCTATGGCTCGCACTGTGTTCCGCGCCGACATTTGCCACCTGGTTGCAACGCGGCCTGGAGCAGCCTTATGCGCAACGCGCGGCGTCGGGCTACCCCAAGGTCGACGCCATCATCGTGCTGGGTGGCGGAAAGCTACCGAATGATCCAGATTGGGATAGCGACGATCCGGACATACAAGCGACCCGGCTGAGTTTTGGTTTGCAGCTCTTTCAGGATGGGCGCGCCGGCACGTTGCTTTTGTCCGGTGCCGACCAGGCATTGAAGATGGCGCACCGGCTGCAACAACAAGGTGTGCCGGCCAGCGTGCTGATCGTTGAAAGTGCAAGCCGCAACACCCACCAGAATGCGCTCTACTCCACTGCCATTCTGAGGCAGCGGAAATTGCGCGACGTTTTGCTGGTGACGTCGGGCATCCACATGCCGCGTGCCGAAGCGAGCTTTGCACGACAAGGGGTAGCGGTGATTCCCGCTCCCGCGCCTGATGAATATCAGGGACCCTCCGCTTCGTGGTGGCCGCGCCGTTCGGCGCTTACGTTAAGCGCACGGTGCCTGCGTGAGTATCTCGGGATGTGGGTTTACAGGATGCGCGGATGGGTTTGACTGAGGACCTGGAACGCCGCTCTCCCCAATCCCCTGGCTTTGCCCTGGGGGACGCTCGCGGAAACCTTTCAACTAAGGCAACAACGCAACGCCCTGGGTCAGGCGCTTGGCCAATCTTGGGTTGCGCAACTGATCCAGCCACCACGCCAGCGCCCTGCCTTCGTGGTCGCTATGCCAGGCCACATAGAGTGTATTGGGCTCGCGCTCTTCGGCGATCCGCTTTTCGACCAGGTCACCGTTGCGGATCAAGGCCGATACGCGATGGCGCGGCAACCAACCCACACCGAGGGCATCACGTTGCGAAAGGATCTTTGCACGCATGCTCGGTACCGCCAGTGTAGCTTGGCCGCCAAGCACGCCATAACCACGGCCCTCGGCACTGCGAGACGAATCGGCCACTACCACGGCACGGTAAGGCGCCAGCTGCTCCTGCTGCAACGGCTCCTTCGCCTTGGCCAATGGGTGACGTGGCGAGACGGCAAATACCCAGTCGACAACACCCAGCTCGAACCAACGGAGCCTGGGCATCGAAGGGGGCTCATTGGTAGCGCCAACCACCAGATCGGCACGTCCGTCGCGCAGCGCCTCCCAGGTGCCGCTCAATACTTCATGGGTCACTCGCAGCGCGACACCGGACTCCAGGGCATCGAAAGCTCGTATGACAGGCAGCAGGGTTTCATACTCCAGGAGCTCGTCGGTCACGATCCACAGGCGGTCCTCCCAGCCATGCGCCACTTGCTTCACACGCCGGGTCAGGCGGGATACGTCCAATGACAGACGTGCCGCCTCTTGCGCGAGCAGCTGGCCGGCCGGCGTCAGTTGCAAGCGATACCGCCGCCGATCGAACAACAGCGCATCGAAACGGGCCTCCAGCTGTCGCGCGGCATGCGAAACGGTCGATGGCGCCTTACCCAGCTTCGCTGCTGCTCGAGTCAGGCTCCCGCTCGCCTGGATGGCTTCCAGCAAGGCCAGTTCGTCGTTGGACAACATGTTCGAACCCTTCGAACGAGTACGTCGAAAGCATGGTACGGCAAAACGACGGCCATGGATCAGCATGGCATCTGTTCCGACCATCCATCACCTCAGGAGTCCTTCATCATGAATCGTTTCGAAGGCAAGACCGTACTCGTTACCGGCGGCAACAGCGGCATCGGCCTGGCCGCGGCGAAGGCCTACGCTGCCGAAGGCGCACGAGTCATCATTACCGGCCGCGACGCTGCTGCCCTTGCGCGAGCCCAGAACGAACTGGGAGCCGCTGCGGTAGCTATCGTCAATGACGCCTCCTCGCTGCCCGCCGCCAAACAGCTGGCGCAAGAACTGCAGACGAAAGACCTGACACTCGATGCCGTATTCATCAACGCTGGCGTAGCCAAGTTCGCGGCCTTCGCCGATGTCGACGAATCGCTATGGGATCAGACGTTCGATGTGAATATCAAAGGCGCTTACTTCCAGATCCAGGCGCTGCTTCCGCTACTCAGCCACGGTGCGTCGATCGTCATCAACGGTTCGATCAATGCACACCTTGGCATGCCTGGCTCCTCAGTGTACGCCGCAAGCAAGGCCGCATTGATTTCGCTAGCCAAGACCTTGTCCGCTGAGCTGCTCCCTCGCGGCGTGCGCGTCAACGTGGTCAGCCCAGGCCCGATCACCACACCGCTATACGGCAAGCTGGGCATGGACGCCGCTGCACTGGAAGCGACAGCCGCGCAGATTCAGGCGCAAGTTCCGCTGGGTCGTTTCGGCACAGCAGAGGAACTCGCCAGCACCGTGCTGCATCTATCGGCCAGCGAATCCGCATTTATTGTCGGCAGCGAAATTATTGTCGATGGCGGCATGAGCCAACTCTGATCTCAAGGAATCGCGATAGCCGCAAGCTTACGTAAAGCTTGCGGTTTTTTTTGCTTGCGCATTGAACTACGACATTGAGAAAGTGGCGTGAATAATGTGCTGAAAAAATCAATCGACAAACAAATATGATCGTCTCGTCACAGTTTATCGGACGATTCAAAAAACATAAGTGAAAGAAGGTGGGTGTTTTCTATCTCGACTCGTCTATATCAAACGATGTCCATTTAAATGCATGACATCGTGATTTTCGCAAGGACGCACGATGGGTTTTTCATAAGAGGTCAGATAGATAATCCCACCTACTGGAGAAACACGCTTATGAAGTTCGTCCCCTTTCGCAAGCCGAATGGCAAATCCAGCGTCGGCGCAATTGTTCCCGCCTTCATCTTCGCCAGCGCAGTTATTTGCGGATTCAACGTACAGGCCGCGGATGCGCCTGCCGGCATCTATCGAATCATGAGGGCGCAGGTACCCGATGCCGTCAGCACCGGGGTGGCCGCTCGCGTAGGCGATGCGCCGAGCTCTCAATCATTGAAGCTTGCGCTTAATTTGCCGCTGCGCAATGAAGCCGAACTCGATAGCCTTATTCAACAGATCTACGATCCGAGCAGCCCGAATTACCATCATTATCTGACATCGCAAGAATTCACCGATCGTTTTGCACCGACGCAAGCGGATTATGACGCTGTCGTAGGCTGGGCCAAGGTGAATGGCTTTAATGTCACCAATACCGTGCCAAATCGCCGTCTTGTCGACGTCGAAGCGCCGGTCGACACGATCAACCGTGCACTGCACATCAAGCTCGGCAATTACCGGCACCCGACCGAAAACCGCAATTTCTTTGCGCCCGATCGCGAGCCAACCGTCGACCTGGGTGTTTCGCTCCTGAAGATCACCGGCCTGACCAATGTGAGCCTGCCGCACAACCACATGCTGCGCGGCACGATCAGCCAGCAGATCAAGGCGCTTGCGCATGCCGAAGGTTCGGGCCCGTCGGGTAACTACGTGCCCAGCGATATTCGTGCCGCTTACTACGGCTCAGGCTCGTTGAACGGCGCGGGCCAGGTTGTTGCGGTCTTCTCTTTCGAAGGCTACAAGGCCGCCGACCTGACCCTGTTCTACAACCAGACCGGCACGACGTCGTCCGTACCGGTAAAGAATGTGCTGGTGAACGGTTTCAGCGGCACCTGCAATTCGCGCTGCGACGATGGCGAGCAGGTACTCGATATCGGCAATGTCGTGGGCATGGCGCCGGGCCTCAAGCAGGTGCTGTTCTATGAAGGCGACAGCGCGACCGACGTGCTCAACCAGATGGCGACCGACAATACGGCCAAGGTGATCACCAGTTCCTGGGGTGGCGGCGACTTTGGCAGTGCGGACGATCCGATCTACAAGCAGTTCGCCACGCAGGGCCAGACCTATCTCAATGCGAGCGGCGACGACGGCGCATACAACGCGCAGACCTTCGATCCGCCGTCATTGGATCCGAACATCCTGGACGTGGGCGGCAGCTCGTTGACGACCAGTGGCGCCGGTGGCGCATGGGTCTCGGAAACCGGCTGGGGCGACACCTTCGAAGGCCTCTACGGTGCGAGCGGTGGCGGCTTCTACAAGCCGGCCGGTTACTCGATCCCGTCGTACCAGAGCGCGGCCGGCGTGATCACCTCGACCAACAAGGGTTCGACCACGCTGCGCAACGACCCGGATATCTCGCTGGAAGCGGATTTCGACAACGTCACCGTCAGCCAGGGATCGCTGGAAACCGGCGTGGCCGGAACCAGCTATGCCGCGCCACGTTGGGCGGGCCTGCTGGCGCTGGCCAACCAGCAGTCGGTGGCCGCGGGTCACGGCACCGTCGGCTTCGTCAACCCGAAGCTGTACCAGTTGGCGCTGAGCTCCAGCTATCACAGCCTGTTCCATGACATCACCAGCGGCAGCAACAAGCCCGCCGCAGGCAGCGGTACCGGTTTCAAGGCCGTTGCCGGCTTTGATCTGGTGACCGGCTGGGGCAGCCCGATCGGACCGGCATTCATCAACGCCCTGGTCACACCGTGAAGCATTTGTAGCACCCTGCCATGGAGGGCCGCCCCTGGGCGGCCCTCTTTATTTTCAGCTGTTGAAGTTCTCCGCTGCCCTGCCGATAACCCGTCTTGAACCGGCACGAAGTACCAATCCCCCAGGGGTTCGGTACCGATCGGTGGAACCATCAACGCGAGAAAAGCATGCTCAATTCGGCGCCCAACCTGGATTACCTCAAAGCCGCCTGGTCGGCCCTCGCCTGCATCAGCGGCCGCAACGCGGGACAAAGCTACGAAGCATCAGGGTTGACGCTCCAGCGCATCAACCACTCCACCATCGTGCACAAGGGCCCGGTGCAGGTGGCGACCATGCCCCTGCGTTACACCCGCAGCGAACTGCGTATCGGCTTTCTTGGCCGCATCGAAAACGAGGTTCGCAAGGCCGTGTCGGAGCTGGATAACGTACTGTTTCACAGCCTCGATGTACCCGATGGCCATCGCCTGGTGATCGAGCTGGAGGAAAGCATGCGTTCCTTGCGCCGCTCCGGTGGCCGAATGCTGTCCATTTTCGTGCACCCGGATCCTGATGTTGCCCACGAAGCTTTCTTCGTCGTGGAGATGCGCGTTTTCCTGGATGCGCCACGCGCCTGCCTGTTCGCCTACCGTTTCGCCGAACAAGGTGAGGAGAAAGTCGATCTGCTGGCCCAGGCGCCCAAGCGTGCGCGCGTCCCACGTGCCGCCAGCTACGCTGCACTCGCGCAGCAGATGGCTCAGACAATCAATGCCGCGCTTCATCCCGAGGCCGCAACAGCAGCTTGAGATCGACGGCATTCGCCATCGCCTGCATGCCTTGCGCATTGGGATGCAGATGATCCCCGGAATCGTAGCTTGCGCGTAAGACCGCAGGACGGGACGGATCGCGCATGGCGCGATCGAAATCGACCACGCCGTCGAATTCGCCACTCTCGCGTATCCACCGGTTGCCGGCCTGACGAATCGCCTCGCCTGCCTCGGAGTAATAACCGGCGCCCTGGAAAGGCAACATGGTGCCACCAAGGATGCGAACACCGGCAGAGTGTGCCTGCTTGATCAGCTCCCTGTAGCCCCCGATCAATTGCTCCGCGGTGAGTTGACTGCCATCGACGCCGGCATGGTTACCGATGTCGTTGATGCCTTCCATTACAATCACGGTTCGCACGCGCGGCAGCGCGAGTGCATCGTGACCGAATCGCTTGATGGCGCTGATACCCTGGCTGATGGGCGCATCGGTCAACACGCGATTACCACCGATCCCGGCATCGACCACACCCATGCCGTGTTGATCACCGGCAAGTCTGCGCGCCAGAAAATCTGGCCAACGAGCGTAGGCGCTTCTGGGCGTATCGTAGCCATCGGTAATCGAGTCGCCGAACGCCACCACCGTGCCTTGAGCCGTGGAAACAACATCGAGCCCGGACAGCACGTACCACGATGTCTTGGAGACCGAGTAAGCGGAAGCTTCTATCTCGCCTGCATGGTTGCCCGGCGAAAGATAGGTCGTATCGAAGGCATCGGAATGCCAGGAGGTCGCGCCGGTTTGCCCTGGCAGGTAGAGGCTGACCAATATATTTCGCTCAGCCGTCACCTGCATAGGAACCGGGTCACTCCACCGCTCCTCGCCAGCAGGAATAGTAAAGTTGCCCGTGTGCGATACCGTCACCTTGCGTACCGAGCCGGCAAGCGCTGCGGCGTCGTGCGCCTGAACGGCAACAGTGACCTCGCCGACCTTCAGAGGAACGGTGCCACGCAGGTTCGATAAACGAATACGCAGCTGCGACCCGCCTGCACTTGGATGCGCGACCATGCGAATCGTGTTGTCGTCGAATGCAGCGCCACCGGCCACCATGCCTGGTGCCCACACCGCCACGCGTTGATCGGCCGGAGGTGCCGCCGAAGCGATATCGATTGCGGCTACGAGCAATACCGCCCATCCGATCCGAGCTATCTGCTTGATCATAAGTTTGCAATGACTCATGTGTCGTTAGGGTGGATCGTGACAGATGCGCCGGCACGAAGCGTTATCGGCTTCGTCCATGCACCGTATTTCAAGTGTGTCTGCTCACCGCCGACGCTTCGTACCGTGACAGACGCAAGCTTGCCTTGCCTCCAGGAGAAGTCGAGCTGAAAGCCGCCGCGCGCGCCCAGGCCCGTTACGCTACCCGATGCCGCCCAGGCCTTGGGAAGCGCCGGCAGCAGCTCGATCATGCCGGGCCGCGAATACATCAGCATCTCCAGCATCGCTGTCGGCGTGCCGTAGTTGGCATCGATCTGGAAGGCATCGCTGTCGGCGCTGATGTTGTACACATCGAAGAAATTCTGCGCGGTACCGTTGCTATGGTTTTTCGACGGCAACAGGTTGGTGAGCAACAGCTGATAGGCCTTGTCCGACTGCTTGAGGCGCGCCCAGCAAATCGCGCGCCAGGCGCAAGCCCAGCCATAGCCACTCGTGCCCCGCGCCTCGAGCAATTTGGTAACGCCTTCGATCAAGGCAGGCGGGCTTGCGTCAAGGCGAATGCGATCGCCAGGAAAGAACCCGACCAAAGGCGACAGATGCCGGTGCTTCGTCTCGCCAAGATTATCCGGCGTCATCCATTCCTCCAGCCAGCCGTTGCTGGGGCTCACCTGAGGCAGGTACAGGCGTGCCTGCAACTGCGCTATCGATGCGGCGTAATCGGCATCCTTGCTCAACAGCGAACTTGCCTGACGATAGTTCTCGAACAGATCCCAGACCCATTCCTGTGCATAGGTGATGCCCTTGGCATCAAGCGGCCCTTGCTCCGGCGACCAGTCGGAATCATCGATCAGGACCTCGCGCGCAACACCCGTCTTCGGATCCGTCACTGTGACGGTAAGCAGCCGCGACTCCCAAAACTCGCAGGCCCCCTTGAGCAAGGGATAGATGCGCACAAGGTGGTTGCGATCCTGCGTGTACTGATAGTGCTGCCAAAGATTGTTGCATAGCCATGCATTGCCGGCCGGGTGCCACCGCCAGCCTCCACCGCCATAGATATTGGTGGAAATGCCCATCGTCCAGCCCGCGATCTTGCCCGAAGTATTGCGAAATACATTGCGCGGATCGTTGAAGTACCGATGCGTCACGGAGGTCCAGGAGGCCACCTGGCTGAGGCAATAGTTGGTCAGTGCATCGAAACATGAAGGCAGGCCGGCGCGATCCGGCAGCCAGTAATTCATCTGGATATTGATGTCGCTATGATAGTCGGCCATCCACGGCGGCGCGTTATCGCTCATCCAGAGGCCCTGCAGGCCGGTCGGCAAACTGTTGCGTGAGCCGGCGATGGTCAGATAGCGCCCAAACTGCAGATAGGATGCTTCCAGTTCCGGATCGGCAGGCGAGTCGGTCGCGGCCCGCGCCTGAAGACGCGTCCATGTATCCATCTCGCGCTGCGCCTTCGTCGACGTGCCAAAGTCGACATTCATCGTGTCGAACAGCGAGCGATAGTCGACCACATGCGTATGCAGCAGCACGGCCGGCGTCTGTCTGGCAGCGGCTTCGGCCTTTTTCACTGAAAGCTTCAGTGGATCGAGCGAGGTATCCATGAAGTTCATCGCCAGATCCGGCGTGTAGTTGGTGCCTCCGCAGAAGATGATCGTCAGCGCTTCGCAGTTTGCAAAGCGAAGCCCTCGGGCATCCGTCGTCACCGTGCCGGATGTGGCCACGGCCTTGATGTTCGCCGCGTACTTGAGGCCGTTGTCCAGGACACCTTCGAAATGACTGCTCGCACTCGCCGCTTCATGCCGAGCGGTTTCGCCGTGCATGCCTTGCAACTCGATGGAACCGCTATAGACGCCCCCACCCGTCTGAGACAGGTGGATGGCAATCATGTCATCCGGGTGGCTCGCAAAGATTTCACATGCGTAGCTGACATTGTTCTTTTGATACGACACGCGAACGCAACCCTGTTCAAGGTCCAGTTCACGGTGGTATCCGGTGATGTTCGCAGCCTCATGCCCTTCTAATGACAGGTACAACCTGGCCAGCATCACCAGGCTGCCAAAGTGCTCCGTCGTGTATTCAAACTGGCCGTCGTCACCGAGCAACACCTCGCCTTTGCCGAGCCACATTGAGGCATCGGTGAGATAAAGAAAATTTCGCGCCGGATCGCCACCGACCAGCGCACCAAGACGCCCGTTGCCAATCGGCAGGCCCTCGCGCAGCACATTCGACTCCGGTGCTGCCGTGCCATACCAAAGCTTGTGCCTTGACGCCGCCGCCGGCAGCGAGCCGACGGGGCGTTGTACGGTGCCGCCTTCCGCAAATCGGGGTAAGCCAAGCCACGGCAGCATAACTGCCATGGCGCCAGTCCATTTCAAGAACCGGCGCCTGGCCATCAGGTCGGAACGTGCCTCATCCAGGCATACCTGCTGTTCTTCATTGCTCATCAGCACTCTCTTGGAGTATTACGTTCGGCGCGTGCAGCAACACTATCTGTTGCCCGGACAGGTTTGCGTCGTGGCACCAGCAAACGACCAGGCCGAACCCACCACAGGCGCTACCACGATGCGATCGAGATCGGGCGCAAACCCGTTTGCATTGGGGTTGCCCATCTGAATGGTATTGGTGCCAGCCTTGAGTGGCACCGTGATGATCGTCGGCACCGGATCGTCAAACGTGCTTCCGTTCAAATCCAGCTGCCGAGCGTGGCCGTTGTTGACCGTGACAAACAGTGTGCGCTGCCCGCTGGTCGCGTAGTCGATCTCCAGCTGATAGACACCCGATACGGGAACCGTCACGTTGGTGAAGGTTACGGTATTTGCCGGACCGGCACCGATATTGCCCGCCTTGGAAAGGCCGGAGGCGTAGTTGCTGAAACCCGCGGTTACCGTGCCGCCCAAGGTCGCCGCCTCCGCTTCATAGACGGTGGCTGTCGGCAAGACCGCGTGGCCATCGCCGCTGATCACGATGCGATCCATATCCGGCGGGTAGCTGGTCGGATTGCCGAACTGGATGCTGTTGTTGCCCGCTTTCAGGCAAACCGGCACCGTGCTCGATGATGGAATCGAAAAGCTGCCGCCACCGGAATTGAAGGTCTGGAACGGACCGCCGTTGACCTTGTACAGCGACGAACGCAGGCTGAGCGTCATCGAATCGATCTGCATCAGATACACGCCCGCATGGCGTACGTAGACATTGTTGAACGTCACCGTGTTGCCTGCGCCCAGGCCAAGACCGCCGACCTTGCTGCCACCGGAACAACCGCTACAACCGGCAACACCCGCGCTGCCGGCCAACGTCGCGGCTTCGGCCTCGTAGCTCGTGCTGGGTGTGGGCGCGATATGCCCAGGCGTCGTCGAAATCTTGAGCAGGCGTACGCCATGCCCTTCGAGCCGCGTCGAGAACGATCGTGGCGAGCTACCGAGTTCGGTATGCGCCCACAAGTCGCGAACCCGCCGCGCGCCGTCCAGTCCAAGCTCATTCCAGGGCAACTCGACCACTGTCGGCGTCGCATTCATATTGAACAAGGCGACGTAATAGTCGCCATGGCCGAGATCGGAAACCCATACTTGATGATCGCCCCCCAGCACCTGTGTCGCCGGCTTGCCGGATTGATCGACTGCGAGCACCTCGTCATTGGTCATCAGGCGCTTGCCGAAATCGTCGATCTTGGTGAGATCGCCGCCGAGGTACATGGGAGCATTGGCCATCGCCCATAGCGTTACCGCCGAACGCTTTTCGTCCTTGGTCAACCCATCCAGCTCGCCATCGCCGACGTCGAGCGAATCCAGATCATTCCAACCCAGCTGCACATTGGTTGCATGCTCCCAACTGGGGATATCGCGAAAGCGTTTGTAGATGCGCGGCCAATCGGTCAAGGTCGCGCAACGCCCTTCGCATTCGACATCGTCATCGATGCGACGTGCATTGGAAAACTGCTGCCAGGTGCTCACGTAGTCCTGATCGACCTGCCATGACACAGTCAGCCAGATCGGTCGCCCGCTCCTGGTGATCGCCTTGGACCAGGCCGCGACATCATCGAGATTGTTGATGCTGAGATTGTCGCTATACGACCCCGGCGTAACGCCATCGAGCTTGATGAAGTCCACGCCCCAGGATGCGAACAAGGCAACTACCGAATCGATGTATTCCTGTGCACCGGGTTTGCTGAAGTCGATCTTGTAATGATATGGCGATGTGCCTGGACCACCGAACGCATTACCCGCGGTATACGGCACCGCCAGGATGTCCTGGATGTGGTACGACGTGCCGAGAATCGGCGAGTTGGCCAGCACCGCCGGCTCCTCGACACCGGGAATCCAGTAGATACCAGCCTTCTGTCCGTTCTGATGGATGTGATCGATCAGCGCCTTGATATCCGGAAAAATCGCCAGATTGGGCGTCGGCCGACCATTCGCATCGAAACTCCCTTGCCAGCCCGAATCCATGTTGATGTATTCGAAGCCATGCGCTTGCAGGCCCGACGAAGCCAACGCATCGGACTGGAGAATCATGTTGGCCTGAGTCAGATAGTTCGAGTCCAACGTCTGCTGACTGAAACTGCTCCAACCAAGATAAGGCTTATGCGCGACGCCATTGACCTGCGCGTTCGCCACGGCGGCAAAGCCGAGCAAACCCAGAGCCAATGCGCAGCGCGGGAAAATGGAATTGATCGCACGTCGCAAGGAAAGGCCTTGGTTGCGAGCAGCGGAAGTAACTACGTTCGAATCGCGGGGCGCCCATACAGAGACATTCATTGAAGAATTCGTCCTTTAGGTATTTAACGGCCACAGGCGGGCTTTCACCGAAGCGTCCCCACGTCTCGGCAAAAGTATATTTGTAGTACAAATTAAACTAGGCCCGCGCGGCGCACCCTGTCAAGAATTATTTGTAGGACAAATGAGAACTGCGACATGTGGCGTTGCTATTGCGGCGGTGCAGTATTTTTTGTTGCGGAGCGGCGTTGGAGCGGGAGAGCGGAGCGAGGAGTGAGTGGAGAGGAGTGAGAGTGAGAGCGAGGAGTAAGTGAAGAGGAGTGAGAAGTAAGTAAGAGCGCAACCCACATACCTCGCCTCTTGCCCACCGGCTCCGTCATTCCGGCGCAGGTCTGAATCTATTCGTTCGGTCTACGATCGTCTGGCGACGTTTCGCTGGCTAAAGCGCTGAAAAATAGGAGCCTATGCGGAATGACGCATAAGTGAATCAATAGAGGCTTTAAGTCCTCAGCGGCACGACGCCTAGCGCAGAGATCCAGCTTCTGCAGTACGACGAAGCGTAAGGCGCTGGGTCCCGGCGTTCGCCGGGATGACGATAGGAAGGGGGCACAGGGACGACAAAGTCATTGGCTAGCAAAGGAAGTCACCCACTCGTCGACGGGCGAGTGAAACTTCCGCCGCCGATAGCTGGGCAATTTAGCCCCGTGTCTCCAATGCCCGATTGATCCGCAACGCAATCAACGTACACGCGACACCGGAAAGCAGGTAGACACTGACCGCAGCCAGACCAAACTTCGAAGAAAGCCCAAGCGCAACCAGCGGAGCAAAGGCGGCGCCAATCAACCAGGCCATATCGGTGGTGAGTGCAGCACCGGTATAACGAAATTTCGGTGCGAAGTTCGATGTCACGGTACCCGCGGCCTGGCCATAGGAGAGCCCCAACAAGGCAAACCCGATGAGAATAAATGCGTCCTGAGCAACTCGCGCACCACCAAGCAACCAAGGCGCAAAAAGGCTAAAAACGCCGATCAGGCAAGCCAATGTTCCAAGTGTGTTGCGCCTGCCGATGCGGTCGGCGATGAAGCCCGAAGCGATCGTGCCCATGATTCCGATACCGCCGCCGATAATCTGTATCGTCAACACCTGATCCACCGACTGCTCGGTGCCCAAAGATATCCACGACAACGGAAACACGGTAACCAGATGGAATAGCGCATAACTGGCAAGCGCCGCGAAAGCACCGAGCAGCAGGTTGTAGCCCTGCCCCCTCAGCAACTCGACGGTACCGATAGGCTCAAGCTCACGCTCTTCGAGCAGCTGCGAATATTCCTCGGTAGCGACCAGACGAAGACGCGCAAATAGAGCCACTACGTTGATGGCGAAGGCGACAAAGAATGGATAGCGCCAGCCCCAATCGGCAAAGTCATCCACCGACAAATGCGTATGCAAATAAAGGAACAACGAGCTGGCGATGACAAAGCCGATCGGCGCACCGGTTTGCCCGAGCATGGCGTACCAGCCGCGTTTCTGCGCGGGAGCACTCAACGCGAGCAACGAAGGCAGGCCATCCCATGAGCCGCCGAGCGCAATGCCCTGCAAGAAACGGAAAAACGCCAACAGCCCGATCGACCAGGGCCCGATCTGGTGATAACCGGGTAGGAACGACATGCCCGCTGTGGCTGTACCAAGCAAAAAAAGTGCCGCCGTCAGTTTGGTACTGCGATCCCAGCGCCGTTGTACAGCCATGAAGATGGTCGTTCCCAGCGGCCTGGCGATAAATGCCAACGGAAACACCGTAAAGGAATACAAGATTCCGGTGAGCGTGCTCTCGAACGGAAAAAACACGGTGGGAAACACCAGTACAGCGGCAATACCGAACACGAAAAAGTCGAAGTATTCGGAAGCGCGGCCGATGACCACGCCGATCGCTATCTCACCTGGCGTGACGGCAGCGTGAGCGTCATGACGCTCGTTTTCAGCGGCGAGATCTTGCGGATCGCCAAAGTTGCTCGACATGGCTCGCCTCTCCATTCGAAATCAAACGGGGCTACAAAAAGCTCTTTCCGGAGTGCATGCTACTACCGCCATGGGACATTGTGTCCTATGTTCTGTGCACATTTGATCGCGTAACGTTTGTCACGGGATCTTTTTAGGGATGCGTTGCCAGCCATGTCCTTGAAACCTCTTCGCGGACTGCTTCCCATCGCCCTCGCATCGCTGGCGGGCTGCAGCACAGTCTTGATGTCTCCCTCAGGCGATGTCGCGCTTCAGCAGCGAAACCTGATCATCAACGCACTGGTGCTGATGTTGATCATCATTGTTCCGGTGATCGCGCTCACTCTGTTCTTTGCCTGGCGCTACCGTGCATCGGCCAAGGCCAGGTACGCTCCGGAATGGGATCATTCCGTGATGCTGGAACTGCTGATCTGGTCGGCACCGCTGTTGATCATCATTGCCCTGGGGGCGCTGACCTGGGTCAGCACGCACAAGCTCGATCCATATCGATCGCTGGACCGGATCTCCGCCGGCCGCCCGATAGCCGCGGACGTGAAGCCGTTGGAAGTCGATGTGGTTGCACTCGATTGGAAATGGCTGTTCATCTATCCCGAACAAGGCATTGCCACCATCAACGAGATGGCCGCCCCGGTCGATCGGCCGATCGAATTCAAGATCACCTCGTCGACGATGATGAATTCGTTTTTCGTCCCTGCCCTGGCCGGCCAGATCTACGCGATGCCGGGCATGGAAACGCAGCTTCATGCCGTCATGAACAAGCCGGGACAGTTCGAAGGCTTCTCGGCCAACTACAGCGGTGCGGGCTTCTCCTATATGCGCTTCGTGTTTCGCAGCATGAGCGCGGATGAATTCGACCAATGGGTGGCGCAGGCCAGGCAATCCACCGATAAGCTCGACCGCACTAGCTACACCGCGCTGGCCAAGCCCAGTACGAATGATCCCGTCCGCCGTTATGCAAGCGTAGCGCCGGGCTTGTACAACGCCATCCTGAACCTGTGCGCCGAACCCAATCGCCAATGCGTGAGCGACATGGCGCGCATGGATTCGATGCGCCAATCGGGCAAGCCCAGCGACGAACATCGGACGGATGCGCCCGGGGGTGCCCAATGAGCCCGCATGTGTACATGGTGAGCCGCAATGCTTGATCACCCCGATATGACCCGGTTGATTTTCGGCCGCCTGACCTGGGATGCCATCCCGCTGCACGAACCGATCCTGCTGTGGACATTCATAGCGGTAGCGATCGGCGGTGTGGCCGTGGTCGGCCTCATCACATACAACCGTCTGTGGGGTTATCTGTGGCGCGAATGGTTCACCAGCATCGACCATAAGAAGATCGGCATCATGTACATGGTGCTAGGACTGATCATGTTGCTGCGAGGCTTTTCCGACGCAGTCATGATGCGGTTGCAACAGGCGATATCGTTCGGCCATTCAGTGGGCTACCTTCCACCGCACCACTACGATCAGGTCTTTACCGCGCATGGCGTGATCATGATTTTCTTCGTGGCCATGCCGTTGATCACCGGCTTGATGAACTTTGTCGTGCCGTTGCAGATCGGTGCGCGCGACGTGGCTTTCCCCTTCCTCAACAACTTCAGTTTCTGGATGAGTACCGGCGGCGCCATCCTGGTCATGATGTCGCTGTTCGTGGGCGAGTTCGCGCGCACGGGCTGGCTTGCCTATCCACCGCTTTCAGGCATTGCGCAAAGCCCAGATGTCGGCGTGGATTATTACATCTGGGCCCTGCAGATAGCCGGCGTGGGAACGTTGTTATCGGGCATCAATCTCCTGGTAACGATCGTCAAGATGCGCGCCCCTGGCATGAACCTGATGAAGATGCCGATCTTCACCTGGACTGCGCTGTGCACCAACGTATTGATCGTTGCCGCATTCCCAGTACTGACGGCCGTGCTCGCCCTGCTCGCGCTCGATCGCTATGTCGGCACCAACTTCTTTACCTATGAACTTGGCGGCAACGCCATGATGTACGTCAACCTGATCTGGATATGGGGACATCCGGAGGTCTATATCCTGGTGCTGCCGGCGTTCGGCGTGTTCTCCGAAGTCACCTCTACCTTCAGTGGAAAGCGCCTTTTCGGTTACACCTCGATGGTATATGCCACGGTGGTGATCACGGTGTTGTCCTATCTGGTCTGGCTGCACCACTTTTTTACGATGGGCTCGGGCGCCAGCGTCAATTCGTTCTTCGGTATCACCACGATGATCATCTCGATCCCGACCGGGGCAAAGGTGTTCAACTGGTTGTTCACCATGTATCGCGGACGCATCCGCTTCGATGTGCCCATGCTGTGGACGCTCGGCTTCATGGTGACGTTCGTCATCGGCGGCATGACCGGCGTGATGCTGGCCGTGCCGCCAGCGGATTTCTCGCTGCACAACAGCCTGTTCCTGATCGCGCACTTCCACAACGTGATCATCGGCGGCGTGTTGTTCGGCTTGTTCGCCGGCATCAACTACTGGTTTCCCAAGGCTACGGGTTTCCGACTGGATCCGTTCTGGGGTAAGTGCGCGTTCTGGTTTTGGTTGGTGGGTTTCTGGGTTGCCTTCACGCCGTTGTATGTATTGGGACTGATGGGTGTGACGCGTCGCCTCAGCCACTTCGAGGATTCATCGCTACAGATCTGGTTCCAGATCGCCGCTTTCGGCGCCTTCCTGATTCTGCTGGGCATCATCTGCATGATCGTGCAGTTGGTAGTAAGTATCCGGCGACGCGAAGAATTGCGCGATCTCACGGGCGACCCATGGCATGGACGCACGCTTGAATGGTCCACCTCTTCGCCACCGCCGGCATACAACTTTGCCTTTACCCCGCAGATTCACGATGCCGATGCGTGGTGGCAGATGAAGCAGAAGGGATACCGGCGTCCACTGCAAGGCTTTCTCGCCATCCACATGCCGAAGAACACCGGTGCAGGCATCATCCTTGCCGGCCTGAGCACGGTGCTTGGCTTCGCATTGATCTGGCAAATGTGGCTGCTGGTCGTCGTGGCGTTCGTGGTGCTATTGGCTGTCGCCATCGGGCACACGTTCAACTACGACCGCGACTACCACATCCCGGCCGATGAAGTCGCGCGCGTCGAGGCGTTACGCACGGAGCAACTAGCCAGCCATGTCTGAAACCACCCTCTCACCCGCCGGCACGGCTCCCACGGACCTGAACTTCCAGGCTGCCGAGGACTTCCATCCGCAGAACGGCACCCTGCTGGGGTTCTGGATTTACCTGATGAGCGACTGTCTCATCTTTGCCTGCCTGTTCGCTGTCTACGGGGTGCTGGGGCGAAGCTATGGCGGTGGCCCGACGGGACGCGAGGTGTTCGAGCTCCCGGTGGTTGCGCTCAATACGTCGCTGCTTCTGCTTTCGTCGATCACCTACGGCTTTGCCGTGCTGGAAATGCAACGCAAGCGCCAGGGCGGCACGCTGATCTGGCTGGCGATTACCGGCTTGCTCGGCGCTGGCTTTATCTTCTTCGAGTTGCAGGAATTCGCACACCTGATTCATATCGGTGCCGGCCCGCAGCGCAGCGCGTTCCTTTCGTCGTTCTTCACACTAGTAGGCACGCACGGGTTGCACGTGACCTGCGGCATTATCTGGCTGATCACGCTGATGGTGCAGGTGTCGAAAAAAGGCCTGGTCGAAGCGAACCGACGGCGCCTGATGTGTCTGTCGATGTTCTGGCATTTCCTCGACGTCGTGTGGGTCGGTGTTTTCAGCTTCGTCTATCTGATGGGAGTGCTGCCATGAGCGCACCGACCGAGATGACCGATCATGGTCATGAGCAGCACGAAGACGAAGCGGTGCACAGCACGCTCAAGGGCTACCTCACCGGCTTCGTGCTTGCGGTCATCCTCACGGCCATTCCGTTCTGGCTGGTAATGAGCGGAGGCCTTGCCAAATCAAGCACGACGGCACTGGTGGTGCTGGCGCTGGCGGCCGTGCAGATCGTGGTGCACATGATCTACTTCCTGCACATGAACACCAAATCGGAAGGTGGCTGGAACATGCTTGCACTGATCTTCACCATGGTGCTGGTGGTGATCACGCTGAGCGGCTCGATATGGATCATGTATCATTTGAACAACAACATGATGCCGGCAAGCATGCACGACATGTCCAACTTGCCTTAGCCCGATAGCGACCGATATGCCTCGAACCATGGAAGAACCGCGCACCCCGCGAGGGCTGTTTTCCCTTGCGCTGTGGGTCATTTTCGGCGCTCTGATCTTTGCCGGATTTGTTGCACTGGGAACCTGGCAGGTATATCGCCGCGCCTGGAAACTCGAATTGATTTCCCGCGTCGACCAGCGCATTCATGCGCCGGTAGCGGCTGTACCGGGCCCTTCCCAATGGCCACAGGTGAGCGCGGCCAGCGACGAATATCGCCATGTGCAATTGAGCGGCACGTATATCTACGACCGGCAAGTCCTGGTGTGGACGTCCAGCGACCTGGGCAGCGGCTACTGGGTCATGACGCCACTTCGCATGGCCGACAATTCAATCGTCATGGTCAATCGCGGGTTCGTGCTTTCCGACCGATGCACGACAACCACGCCTTGCGTGCCGGGTGCGACCGGCGAGACTACGGTGACCGGCCTGATACGCATGCCGGAGACCAAGGCGTTCCTGCGCCATAACGACATCGCCGCCGACCGTTGGTATACGCGCGATGTCGCGGCCATGGCGACGACGCGCAAGCTCGAGCGTGTGGCGCCCTATTTTGTGGATGCAGATGCGCCAGCCAGCGCGATATCCCAACCCGATACGTCCTGGCCGCGCGCCGGACTCACCGTGGTGTCGTTTCCGAACAACCATCTGTCCTATGCGATCACCTGGTATCTGCTGGCGCTGCTTACGTTGGGAGCGGTGACGTACGTGGTCCGCGACGGGCTTCGCTCGCGCAAGCAGCGTATCTAAAAAGCTGCGTGCACGACCGCAGAAAACCGCCGTCTCCATCGTCGTCCCGGCGGAGGCCAGGACCCATTCCTCAGCTCACATGCTCACCCCATGTTGTCTGACGGGCGGAGACCGAGGAATGGATGACCTTCTGAAATCGCCTCTACAAGTCTTATAGCGACCTGGTTTTATAGCGACTTGATCTTGATATCCCGGAACCAGAGGCGAATCGGCGTTTCGCCTTTGTCTTCGGTGCCCTGCAGCGAAATGTGACCTTTGTGAAACTTGGCGAAGCCCGGCATGTGGGCAAACTTGGTGTGTGCCACCAGGTTGTTCCAGTCGGCATCCCACAGGTGCGTATCGACGACCTTATGGCCATTCTGGAAAAACTGCAGATGGCCGTGGTCGGAAATGATCTCGAACTGATTCCAGTTGCCCGCTTCGCGTACGCGTTCGACATCGGATGAAATCAGGTCGAAAAGGTCGCCGGAACGCTCATAGAGCACCTGGCTGTCGGGCTTGGTGCACACCAGGTCGGCAATCTGCATTTCCGGCCCGGTTTCATAGGTTTCCCTGTATTCGGGCGATTCGTGCACGTTGAACATGATCCCTGCATCGGCGCAGGCGGTCATTTTCCATTCCAGCTTCAGGTCGAAGTTCTCATACTCCGCGCTGGTTACCAGATCGCCGAAGTCCTTTTCATCGCCAGTCCGGCCGCGCTCAAGCATGATGGCGCCGTCCTGCACGCTCCAGTCCTTGCCCGGCGCCTTTTGCAGATACGAGTGCCAGCCGTCGAGATTCCTGCCGTTGAAAAGCAGTTGCCAGCCATCGGCCTTCTCCTGCGGGGTCAACGTGTTGACCGATTGCGCGGCAGCCAGGCCGGACATGGTGCAGGCGACAACTATCACAGCGGCAAAAAGCGTCGATCGACTCACGGCTCAGATCCCCATCTATGCGGTTCCGGGGATTTTGCATCGATCTAAATAGCGCCACTAGTGACTATTGGCATGGTTGAGCGGATCAATCAGCGCGGTGCGTGATACGCCGATGGCGATGAGATCCGCGGATCGGCAAACACACGTATTTCCGTTTCACCGCCCACGGCGGCCTCATCGGCCAGCGGCAGATAGACGTCCAGATTGCCGCCCGGGTAGGAACGCGCATATTGCTCGAACCCACTAAGCCCTCCGTAATGCGGCAGCTTGCTTAGTTCGTACCTGACGACGAGCTCATCAGCGCAAGGACTTGCGGGTGGTTTGAGAAACAAGGCCAGGCGAACGACCGCCTGGGTGTCGTCGATAACTTCCACTTCGACACGCGAGAACGAATCGTCAAGGTCGACGTATCGATAGGTCGTCGTGCAATAACCGCCAAAACTCAGCGCGGCCTCTGACGTCTTGCTGATGATCGCGCCTTTGTCACTCGCACCGACGAGATCGCTCAAATCGCGCAAATAGATCGGCCGGGAAGCCGCTAGCTCCGCCTGGATGGCATCGATGGACATGGTCACCGACATGAGAACAAGGCTTCATTGCGTTGTCGCGGCCACCGCTCGGGTGGCCGCGACCGATAGCGTTAGAAAGATACCGTCAGCGTCAAGCGGGCCGATTGATCGTTCGCATGGCTGGCAAATTGCCCGAAATAGCTGGCATCTATCCAGGCGTGCTGCCCCAGCGGCATGCGCAAGCCCACATCGACTACGCCCGCATTGCTCGCGACGGCGACTCCCTGGATATTGAAGCCTGGCCCACCCGCGACGAAACGTTCGTTACGACTGGGCTGCGTATCGCCCCAGGCATGCTGCCAACCGATGCCGGCATAACCGCGCAAACCGCTCTCGCCCAAGGTGGTCGTACCACGCACACCCAGCGTGCCGACCGTCTGGTTGGCTGTCGCCGAATCGATACCCAGATCGGCAGCGCCACCCTGTTCGCGGAACCCATCGGTATGCACCTGGATCTGTGCGAGGTTGGCGTACGGCTCCAGGGTCGTGAACTGACCCAATGGGATCACGTAGCTGCCTTCCAGGTAGGCTTGTGCAGTGTGTGCGTCGTAATCGCTGTTTGCGCTCTGCGAAAAGCCCGGGAAGCTGATCGAGCGGTGGCCGCGCACATCCTGCCATGCGTAGATCACCGCGCCACGAAGCCGGAATGCGCCCCATTCGGAATTGCCGTAGAAGCCGGCGTAGGTGCTGTGCGTGTTCGTATCCGAATTGAGCGAATCGACGCGCGTGGAGTCCTGACCGCGAGCGATCAATACACCTAGCCTGGTCTGATCCAGCGGCAGGTCAGCACCGACCACGAGGCCACTACCGTTGGATTGCAGGTGTGATGCATTACCGTCGCCATCGTGGTCGTCCCAATGGCCCCAACCGGTAGTCCACACCATCACGCCGTCGTGCGTCTCGCCGTTCGCCGTCTGGCCGCCATAATCGATGCCCTGCAGATGCTGGTTCACCGCACTGCGAATATGGCTGCTGCTATCGAACAACGCAGTTTGCGTACTGGCGTGCACCTCACCCGACAGCTCGTCGAGCGCGCGGCGTGCTCCCGCGGGATCGAGCAGGGTCAAGGCGGAATAGACCGGGTTGTCGAAGGTCAGGCCGTCCAGGCCGGTCGCCGTGTTCTTTTCGTTGTGCGTCACGGCGATGTCGACAAAGTTCACCGAGTTGCGCTGCAGCGACAGATTCACCGCATCGGCTGTGTAGCTCAGGGTCGGCGTCAGGAACGTCAGGCTGGACTGCACGCTGTCGAACTTCCCGCTAACGCCCTGGCCTGCGGTGATGATGGTGTATTCGGTCGTTGGCTTGTAAGTGCCGGGATTGAGCACGGCCAGGGCCGTACCGCCCTGGATGGTCACCGTGCCAGCGACGGCAATCAGGCTGCTCTGACCGGCCGCATTCGCCGAGACCTGATAGCTCGAACCGCTATGCAATACGGCGTTGCCCGTGATATTCAGCGGATCGGTGAGGCTGCTCGGCATTATCGTGCCTTGCAGATCCAGACCGCCGATCGTACCGACGCCGCTCAGCGTTGCACCGCTGTTGACGACGACGTTGCTGTTGAGCGTCGCATCAGGATGGCTGTCATCGCCAATCATGAGCGTGCCTGACGCCACCGTAGCCGTCCCGCTCAATGGATTCTTCCCATTCAATGCCAGGACACCACTGCCTTCCTTGGTGATGCTGCCGGTACCGTCGATGCTTCCATTGAAAGCACCATCGCTGTTCTGGTTGAACACCAGCGCGGCGTTGTCGGTGATGTTGCCAGTCAGGCTCGTCGTATCACCCTGCAAGGTACCGGCGCTGATAACGGTGCCGCCGGTATAGCTGTTGGGGCCCGACAGGATCAGTGCACCCGCGCCTTGCTTGGTGACTGTACCCGTGCCGGAAATGGCCCCGGCAAAACTGCCGTCCGTCCCCTGATTGAAAATCAGCGCAGCATTGTCGGCAATATTGCCCTGCAGGCTGGCCGCGTCTCCTTGCAGCGTACCGGCGCTGATCGTGGTGCCACCGCTGTAGCTGTTGGCGCCACTCAAGGTAAGTACCCCCGCTCCCTGCTTGACCACCGCGCCGGCGCCTGAAATCGCGCCTGCGAAACTTCCATCGGTTACCTGGTCGAAGGCAAGTGTCGCGTTGTCGACGATATTGCCTTGCAGGCTGCTCGTGTCACCTTGCAGCGTACCGGCGCTGATCGTGGTGCCACCGGCATAAGTATTTGCGCCTGTCAGCGTCAACGTTGCCGCGCCCTGCTTGATCAAGCTGCCGCTGCCGGAGATCGTTCCGGCAAACATGCCATCGCTGGTCTGGTTGAAGGCGAGTGTGGCGTTGTCGGTAATGTCGCCCTGCAAGCTGCTGGTGGTACCGGCAAGCGTACCTGCATTGATCGTTGTGCCACCGCTGTAGCTGTTGCTGCCGCTCAAGGTGAGCATGCCCGCACCTTGTTTGGTCAGCGAGCCACTGCCCGAAACCGCGCCGGTGAAGGTGCCGTCGCTCGCCTGGTCGAAGATCAACGAAGCGTTGTCGACGATGTTGCCTTGCAGGCTCGCGCTGTCTCCCTGCAGTGCGCCAGCACTGATCGTGGTGCCACCGCTATAGCTGTTGGCGCCACTCAGGATGAGCGTCCCCGCCCCCTGCTTGGTCACTGTGCCGCTGCCCGAGACCGAGCCGGCGAAAGTCCCATCGGATGCCTGGTCGAATACCAGCGCGGCATTGTCGGCGATATTGCCCTGCAGACTCGCGCTGTTGCCTTGCAAGGTACCGGCACCGATGGTTGTACCGCCGGTGTAGCTATTGGTCCCCGTGAGGATCAGCGTGCCGTCACCCAGCTTGGTCAGGCCACCGCTGCCACTGAGCGCGTTGCTCAGCGTGAAAGCGTTGCCTGCGTCGGCGATGTCGATACCGCCACCGGCTGCTCCCAACGTGACCGCGCGTGCCGTCGTGTTGAATGCGGTGCCGGTGATGAGCAACGTGCCACCTTCAAAATCCAGGTTGGCCGATGCCGCGCCGAGATTCGCATCGGACGACACCGAAAGCACGCCCGCACTCAATTCAGTGCTTTGGGTATAGGTGCTTGCACCATTCAAGACCAGGGTGCCCGCGCCGGTTTTATTGAATCCGTTGCCGGTCAGCACATTGTCGATCGTGGCGGTCCAGCCCGCGCTGGCGGCGCTGCCGTCACCCACGCGTATTTCACTGAGCGGGGCTTGCGGGGTGCTGACAAGGCCGATCGCATCACCATTGAGGTGATAGCCGTCGCTGGCAAACTGGATACCCAGCGTCGTCACCGATTGCGTTCCACCGGCGGCGTCATCGACCGTGACCGTTCCCGGCGCACCGCCAAAGATCACAAATGCGTTGCTCGGCTCGCGCGTCGAGGTCACGCTACCGGTGGCATCGGTCCAGTTCGCATTGGCCTGCGACCACACACCGCTACCGCCGCCCAACTGGCTGTTCGTCGCCAGACCGTTGGCGTTCCAGAAGTTGAGCTCCATACCGGCGGTGGTGATCAGATTGATCTGCTTGCTGCCGGTAAGGTTCTGGATGGTGTAGCCACCCGCAGGCGGCGTGATGCCACCATTGGCTTCGGTCAGCGTGCCGGTGTAGTTGAACAGGTTGTACAGGCCCGGGCCGAAGCCACCGGCATCGAGCGGATTGAGCGTGGCGCCGTTGATGGTGAGGTCACCATTGACCTGCACGCTATGCCCCTGCCCCGGTATCGTTGCGTTGGCGCCCGGCGTGCCGAACGAGAAGTCCAATTGGCTACCTTGCTCCAGCAACAGGTTGCCGTTGACGGTGAAGCTGCCGACCGGATTGCCTGGTGCCAGATGGCCACCGGATTGGACGTCCACATCGCCGTTGACCTGACCGAAGCCGCCCAGCGAGGCGGTATTGGCCACGGTGATATCGCTTTGCACGCTAGCGGACGTATGCGCCGCATCGCCGCCGATGATCAGGCTGCCGGCGTTCACCTGGGTAGCACCGGTATAGGTATTCACGCCATCGAGGGTCAAGGCACCGTTACCGCTCTTGGTGACATCACCGCTACCTGCAATGACGCCCGCAAAGTTGCCACTGCCGACATCCAGCGTGGTGGCTCCCAATTGAATCTGGCCACCCGTGCCGGTCAGGCTTGCCACGGTCTGATTGCCGGCTGCCGAAACATCGAGCGTGCCATTGCCGCTCAGGCTCAATGCGGAACCGGCTGCGAGGCTGCCGCCGGCACCGAGTACCAGCGTGCCATCGTTGATCGTGGTGCCACCGGTATAGAGGTTTGCACCGGTCAGTGTCTGCGTACCGCTGCCGTCCTTGACCACTGCACCGCTGCCGCTGATCACACCACTGAAGCTGCCATTGGCGGCACTGTCGAGGGTGAGCGTATTGCCACCGATATTCACCGTGCCACCACCACCATTGAGCGCGCCGATCGTCTGGTTGCCCGCTGCCGAAACATCAAGGGTGCTGCCCGCCGCAAGATTGACGCCACTGGAGGCGGCGATGCTGCTGCCTGCACCAAGCGCGAGTGTGCCGGCATCGATCTGCGTACTACCGGTGTAGCTGCTTGCACCACCCAAGGTCAACGTGCCGCTGCCTTGCTTGATTACATCGCCCGTGCCGCTGATGACACCGGCATAGGTGCCGTTTGCCGCCTGGTCGAAGATCAACGACGCGTTGTCGACGATATTGCCCTGGATACTGGTGGTATCGCCCTGCAGCGCACCAGCACTGATCGTGGTGCCCCCGCTGTAGGTATTGGCGCCGCCCAAGGTGAGCGTACCGGCGCCGTCCTTGCTCAGGCTACCGCTGCCGGATATCACGCCGGCAAAGGTTCCATCCACCGGCTGGTTGAAGATCAGCGATGCGTTGTCGGCGATGTTGCCTTGCAGGCTGGTGGTATCGCCTTGCAACGCACCGGCATTGATCGTGGTGCCCCCGCTATAGGTATTGGCACCGCTCAAGGTGAGCGTGCCCGCGCCGTCCTTGGTCACACTGCCTGTGCCTGAAATGGCACCGGCCAACGTTCCATTGGTAGCCTGATCGAGAATCAACGACGCATTGTCGACGATGTCGCCCTGGATGCTGGTCGTATCGCCTTGCAGTGCACCGGCGCTGATCGTGGTGCCGCCGCTATACGTATTGGCGCCGCTCAAGATGAGCGTACCCGCGCCATCCTTGGTCAGGCTGCCCGTGCCTGAAATGGCGCCGGCCAAGGTTCCATTGGTTGCCTGGTCGAGAATCAACGACGCATTGTCGACAACATTACCCTGGATGCTGGTCGCATCGCCCTGCAACGCACCTGCGCTGATCGTGGTGCCACCCGTATAGGTATTGGCACCACTCAGGACCAGCGTTCCGGCGCCCTCCTTGACCAGATCGCCGCTGCCCGACACCACACCGGCGAAGCTTCCATTCGTGCCCTGGTTGAAGACCAGCGACCCGTTGTCCGCAACGTTGCCTTGCAAGCTCGTGCTGTCGCCCTGCAGCGTACCCGCGCTGATGGTGGTACCGCCGCTATAACTGTTGGCGCCGGACAGTACCAGAGTGCCATCACCCGACTTGGTCAGGCTGCCGGTGCCCGTCAAAGCCTGATTGACGGTAAAGGTGTTGCCTGCGTCGGCGATATCGAAACCGCCGCCGGCCGCACCAAATACGATGGTGCGGGGCGTACCGGTGAAAGTCGTACCGGTGACCTGCAGCGTGCCGCCTTCGAAATCGAGATTGGCCGACGCCGCACCGAGATTGGCATCGGACGATACCGAAAGCACGCCGGCACTCAACTCGGTGCCCTGGGTATAGGTATTGGCACCATTCAAGATCAGCGTACCGGCACCGGTCTTCTGCAAGCCGTTGCCAGTGAGCACGTTGTCGATGGTGGCAACCCAGCCGGCACTGGCTGCACTGCCGTCACCCACACGCACTTCGCTGAGCGCGCCCGGTGTTGCCGGCACGAGGCCAAGCGCATCGCCATTGAGCAGGTAACCATCGCTGGCGAACTGGATGCCTTGTGTAGTTACCGGCTGCGCGCCACCGGCATTGTCGACCGTGACCGTACCTGCAGCGCCACCAAAGATCACGAAGGAATCGGCCGGCGCGCGTACCGCCGTGATGCTGCCGGTCGCATCGGTCCAGTTCGGATTGACCTGCGACCACACGCCGGTACCGCCACCCATCTGCGTTGCGCTGGCCAGCCCGTTGGCGTTCCAGATATTCAACGAGAGACCGACCGCATTGATCAGATTGATCTGCTTGCTGCCGGTTAGGTTTTGAATGCTGTAGCCGACTGGCGCAGTGATTCCGCCGTTGGTTTCGGTCAGGCTGCCGGTGTAATTGAACAGATTGTACAGGCCAGGACCGAACCCGCCTGCATCGGTCGGATTGAGCGTGGCGCCATTGATGCTCAGATTGCCGTTGACCTGTACGTTGTGACTCTGTCCGGGGGTGTTCGCATTCGCCCCAGGTGTGCCGAACGCAAAGTCGAGCTGGCTACCCTGATCCAGGGTGACATTGCCGTTGACTGTGAAACTACCTGTCGGAATGCTGCCGGGTGCCAGATGACCGCCTGCTTGCACTTCCACGTTGCCATCGACGTGGCCGAAGCCGCCGAGCGAACCACTCGTTGCCACGGTGACGTCGCTTTGCACGCCAGCGGTGGCATGGGCGGCATCGCTACCGATGACCAGGCTTCCCGCAGTGACCTGCGTGGCACCCGTGTAGGTGTTGCTGCCATCGAGCACCAGCGCGCCGGCACCGGCCTTGATCAGGCCGCCATTACCACTGATCGCGCCAGCGAAACTGCCGCCATCGACCGTCAGGGCACTGCCGCCACCGAGTTGGATCTGTCCGCTTGCGCCATTCAATTGAGCAATGGTCTGGTTGCCCGCGGTCGACAGATCCAGCGTGCCGGTACCGCCCAGCGTCACCGCCGAACCCGCCGCAAGACTGCCACCGGCACCAAGCGCCAACGTACCGCCGGTGATCGAGGTACCACCGGTGTAGAGGTTGGCGCCAGTGAGGGTTTGCGTGCCGCTGCCCTGCTTGACCAAGTCACCCGTGCCGCTGATGACACCGCCGAAGCTGCCGTTGGCCGCGCCATCGAGCGTCAGCGTATTTGCGCCCATATCGATCGTGCCGGCCGCACCGCCAAGCACCCCCAGCGTCTGGTTGCCCGCTGCCGATAGATCCAGTGTGCTGCCAGCGGCCAGATTGACCCCACTGGATGCGGCCAGGCTGCTGCCTGCGGCGAGCGCCAGCGTACCTGCGTTGATCTGCGTTGCACCGGTATAGCTATTGGCGCCGCTCAAGGTCAACACGCCCGCGCCTTGTTTCACCAGGCCGCCGCTGCCGCTGACCACACCAGCGAAATTGCCATTGGCATTCTGGTCGAATATCAGGCTGGCGTTGTCGACGATATTGCCTTGCAGGCTGGTGGTGTCGCCTTGCAGCGCGCCGGCGCTGATCGTCGTACCGCCGGTATAGGTGTTGGCACCACTGAGAACCAAGGTTCCGGTGCCGCTCTTGGTCAAACTGCCGGCACCTGAAACCACGCCCGCATAGGTGCCGTTGGCGCCCTGGTCGAATACCAGCGCCGCGTTGTCGAGAATATTCCCCTGCAAGCTGCTGCTGTCGCCTTGCAAGGTGCCGGCGGTGATCGTAGTGCCGCCGCTGTAGCTGTTGGTCCCGTTCAAGGTCAGCACACCGGCACCGACCTTGGTCAAGCCGCCGGTGCCCGAGATCGCACCGGTAAATGTGCCATCCGCCGCCTGATTGAAGATCAACGATGCATTGTTGGCTATCGCACCCTGCAGGCTGGTGGTATCGCCCTGCAAGGCACCGGCGCTGATCGTGGTGCCACCGCTGTAGCTGTTGGCGCCACTTAATGTGAGTACGCCAGCGCCTTGTTTCACCAAGGCGCCCGTGCCGGAAATCGCACCGGCAAACGTCCCGTCGACACCCTGGTTGAATGCGAGCGTCGCGTTATCGGTGACGTTGCCTTGCAAGCTGGTCGTATCGCCCTGCAGCGTACCGGCGCTGATCGTGGTGCCGCCGCTATAGGTGTTGGCACCGCTCAAGGTCAGCACGCCGGCACCGCTCTTGGTAAAGCTGCCGCTACCGGACACCACACCGGCAAACGTGCCGTCGACAACCTGGTTGAAAATCAGCGATGCGTTGTCGGTGATGTTGCCTTGCAGGCTACCCGTATCGCCTTGCAATGCGCCCGCGCTGATCGTGGTGCCGCCACTGTAGCTATTGGGACCGCTCAAGGTCAGCGTGCCCGCACCTGTCTTGTCGAACGTACCGGTGCCGGAAATAACGCCGGCATAGGTTCCGTCGGCGGCCTGGTTGAAGATCAAGGCTGCGTTGTCGACGATGTTGCCTTGCAGGCTGGCGGCGTCGCCCTGCAGTGTTCCCGCGCTGATGGTGGTGCCACCGGTGTAGCTGTTGGCACCATTCAAGGTGAGCACGCCGGTGCCCTGCTTGGTCAGGCTGCCCGTGCCGGAAATCGCGCCGACAAAAGTGCCATCGACATTCTGCGCAAATATCAACGCAGCGTTATCGACCATATTGCCCTGCAGGCTGCCCGTGTCACCCTGTAGCGCACCGGCACTGATCGTCGTGCCGCCGCTGTACGTATTGGCGCCACTGAGCGTCAACGTTCCCGCGCCCGTCTTGGTCAGGCTGCCTGTCCCTGAAACGGCACCCGCGAAATTGCTGTCGGTCGGCTGATTGAAAATCAATGACGCGTTGTCGAGGATGTTGCCAGTGATGTTGCCAGTATTGATCTGCAAGGCACCCGCGCTGATGGTCGTACCGCCGCTATACGTATTGGCACCGGTCAGGGTCAGCGTGCCTGCGCCTTGCTTGATGAGGTTGCCCGTACCCGAGACGATGCCCGCGAAGGTTCCATCAGCAGCCTGGCCGAAGATCAGCGATGCATTGTCGGTGATATTGCCCTGCAGACTGTTGGTATCGCCTTGCAGGGCACCTGCGCTGATCGTCGTGCCGCCGCTGTAGCTATTGGTACCGCTCAAGGTCACTGTGCCGGTACCGAGCTTGGTCAAACTGCCGGTGCCGGAAATGCCACCGACGAAACTGCCATTGGTTGCCTGGTTGAATACCAGGGCAGCGTTGTCGACGATGGCGCCGGTCAGGCTTGCCGTCGTGCCCTGCAACGTACCGGCGCTGATCGTGGTGCCGCCCGTATAGGTATTGGTCCCACTCAAGGTCAGCGTGCCGGCACCTTGCTTGTTCAACGAACCGGTACCGGAAATGGCTCCGGCAAAACTGCCGTTGGCGCCCTGGTTGAATACCAGGGCGGCGTTGTCGGCGATATTGCCTTGCAGGCTGGTGGTGTCGCCCTGCAACGTACCGGCGCTGATCGTGGTACCGCCGCTATAGGTATTGACGCCGCTCAGGGTCAATACGCCGGCACCCTGCTTGGTCAGTGCGCCCGTACCGGAAATGACGCCTGCAAACGTCCCGTTGGCGGCCTGGTTGAAAATCAGCGAGGCGTTATCCGCGATAGCTCCCTGCAGGCTGGTGGTATCGCCTTGCAGCGCGCCCGCATTGATCGTGGTGCCACCGCTATACGTATTGGCACCACTCAGGGTCAGCGTGCCGGCGCCCTGCTTCACCAGACCGCCGCCGCCGCTGATGATGCCGGCAAACGTAGCGTCGGCCGCGCCTCCGGTCGTCAGCGTACGGGCACCGAGCATTACTTGGCTGCCGGCCGCGCCGATCAGATTGCCGATCGTCTGGTCGGCGCTCGAACCGGAGATATCCAGCACACTGGCAGCACCTATCGTGACCGCGCCATTGGCGGAAAGCGCACCGCCGCCGCTTAATGCCAGCGTGCCTGCGTTGATGGTCGTGCCACCCGTATACGTATTGACTCCGCTAAGCGTCAACGTACCCGCGCCCTGCTTGACCACACCTCCCGTACCAAAAACCGTACCGGCAAAGGTGGTGCTGGTTGCGTTGCCCACGGTCAGGTTGTGCGCACCCAGCGCAACCTGGCTTCCCGCAACGCCAGTCAACGAGCCAAGCGTGCTGTCGGCCGCGGCGGCAGAAATATCGAAGCGACTGGTGGCGCCGGATAAATTCATGCTGCCCGTCGCCAGCAGTGAGCCTCCACCAATCAGCGCCAGCGTTCCGGCGCTGACCACCGTGGGACCCGTGTAGGTGTTGGCACCGGTCAGGCTCAGGATGCCGGAGCCGCTCTGGGTCAACCCGCCCGAGCCCGACAACACGCCTGATAGAATGAAGTTGTTGGTTCCCGCCGCCGTGAGGCCACCGGTACCCAGGGTGACGTTATTGGCCACGGTAAGGCCGCCCGTGGAAGCGGCAATAGCGCCGCCATTGGACGTCAACGCGTTCGTACCGAACACGGATCCGTTGCTGAAATTCACCAGGCCGCCATTGAGCGTGGCATCGCCACTGACCAGCGGACCTTGCAGGTTCCAGGTGCCACTGTTGACAGTCAAATGCTGGAAGTTGATGTAGGTGCCACTGGAAAGCGTCGTCACTGCGCCGCCCGTTCCGGTGCCTGTACCGCTTGTCGGCAATACGTTCTGCAGTACCAGGGTGTTGTTGCCACCGGCACCGCCATCGACGACGCCGGTCGGTGCGAAGCCGATCGTCACGCCGACCAGGCCAAGCACATTGAGGTCAAGGCCAATACCACCGGCAAGATTGACCGACGAACCGGACACCGCCGTAAACGTGTTGGTGCTCGCGGCCCCCATCGATACGCCGCCGTTGATCGTACCGGAGTTGGCAAAGGTGTTGCCCACGCCCGGCGTGCCCGACGCCTGAAAGGCGACGCGACCGGTGATCGTTCCCGTATTGGTGAAGTTGACGTTGCCGCCACCGTAAACCGCAGCGACAGGTGCGTCCGACGGAATCAGGCTTATACCGAGAAGGGCATTTGAGCCGATCGAGCCATCATTACGGATATTGGTGGTGCCTCCGGTGCCGTTTTGCACAGCCAGGGCCATGCCGGTCAAGCCATTGATGCTGACGCCGAGCAGCCCGGAGGTTCCGTTCATGACGCCGGTGGCGGCGTTGTTGACCGTCACTGTGCTGGCATTGCCATTGCCGATAAAAGTGCCTGACGAAAGCAGCCCGAGGAGGCCCAGCAGGCTTGGATCAACCGTGCCGGCATTGTTCAAGGTGACGTTGTTGCCGGTCAGCGACATCGCTGTACCGCCAAGACCCAACAATACGCCCGCACTCGCGCCCGATTGCACGTTAACTGTGACGTTGTTCGCGGCGGTTGCGTAGCTTGGAGCGAGAATATTGGCCGCCCCTGTGCAGGTAACGGTGCTGCCAGCCGTGGGGTTGGCAGGCGTACAAGCGGCATACACCGACGAACTGATCCAGGGCATGGCGATGGCCATGGCGATCGCCAGCCGCCGCCTGGGCCAACCAGGCAAGAGGGAATCGCCATGCCCCGAAGATAATCCCGCGTGCATCTGAGCCGTTAATTCGGACGCCACTTGCCAAGCATGCAAAGCACGATTCCACACGAGTCTATAAATGCGGTTCACGGTATGTCTCCTGACCTGGGCGGTAGACCAATCTGCAAAAATCGAGACGCGGGGTTTATTCCCTCTCGCCGGTTTCACATTGCTTATTCGCCCTGACGAACAGGCAATAACCGGCCGCCGCGCGCGGGACGCGTGCGTTTTTAATCGCCTAAAGCAAACTCAGCTAAATCGTCACGCCTCTATTTTCAGGCAATAAAAACCCTGTTCGCACGAGATCGGCGAATTGAAAATGGATGGCGCAACGCGAACCGACCCACAGCTAGAGTGCCGGACGGACGTGCGAGTAGCATTTAGGGAAATGAGATGAGCCAAGAACTAGCTTGGCGGCCCCTGACAACACCGGCAAGACGAAGCCTGATACTTCTCAAGCTCCGATGCAGATGTTTGAAAAATCGCCGTTTCCGGGTAGAACATTGATGTTGCCCTCCTTGTCGACCAGCATGGGTATCAGCCACGCTGATGAATGCAACGGCACGTCTGTGCCCCGCGCATGCACCCTGAACTTCCCTGGTTAAATCGACACCTCATGCGAGGCAATCGATTTTTTATGTAAACCTCACCGGCAATGAGGTGCAGCGATTAATACACCAAACAATTAGAGCTAGCAATAGAAAAAATACGAATCCAGCCGTGTATACAGAAAATATAAAAATGATCATTTTGTGAATAAATACTATTTTTAAGACCGCGGTTTTTTCGACCTTATTTATTTGGATCGATAAAAAGCCGACCCAATTAATCAAGTCCATCCCACCTCACTTGCTGCAGTGCACAAGGCAAAGCTCCGGCTGCATTGCCAAAAAAATCCACGGGTAGTCCAATGGGCACCTACTTGCCCTGCCCCAGGAATCGCCCCCATGTCCCGCCTCATCCTGCGCTGTCTGCTCATGCTGGTGGGCGTTGTGGCAACGAGCTCTATACCGGCTCGCGCCGCTGCAGCCGCCGCGTCGGTCAGCTTCAAGGCCAAGGATGGCGTGGTCGTGCACGGCAGCTATTACCGGGCGACCCACCCCAAGGCCCTGATCCTGTTGTTCCACCAGGCGGGCTCCAGCAAGGACGAGTACGCCACCATCGCACCCCGCCTGGTCGACGCCGGCTACAGCGCCCTGGCGATCGATCAGCGCTCCGGTGGCGACCTGTTCGGCCCTAACGAGACGGCGGCAGGGCTGGGTCGCAAAGCGGACTATCTGGAAGCCAGGCAAGATCTGGAGGCCGCGCTCACCTGGGGACAGAAACAGGGGCTGCCGGTCATGCTCTGGGGCAGCAGCTACTCTTCATCGCTGATTTTCCTCGTCGCGGCAGAACACCCCGACGTGAAAGCGGTATTGGCCTTCTCGCCGGGCGAGTATTTCGACAACAAATCGATGGTGCGCGACGCGGCTTCTCATGTGACCGCACCGATCTACATCACGTCTGCGAATACCGACGAAGAAATCGAAGCGGCGCGCAGCATACTTGCCGCCTCGCCATCGTCGCTCAAGCAACAATACATACCGCGCACGGGCGGCGTGCACGGCTCGTCCACGCTGATCGAGACGCGCGATCCCAAGGGAGCAAGCGATAACTGGAAAGCCTTGTTGGCTTTCCTTGCACGCACGTCCCAGTAGTCACACGGCCCGCGAGAGCGGCGCGCGTGGCAGCATGTACCATCGGCAAACTACACAGGAAGTGACCGCATCGTGCCCATAGATGAGACTGCACAGGACGCCATCGGGGGAGTTGCCCAACCCGCTTTATCCCGAAGCCGACTGATCCTGATGGGCTTTGGCCTGGCCGTGCTTGGTTGGTTGCTCTTCGCCGTGCTCATGGGGATCGCGGTGGCGCTGGACGAATGGCGCGAGATCAAAATGCCCGATGCGCTTCCCTTCATCGGCCTGATCGTGCCTGCCGGCATGTTCATTTTCGGGCGCAACGCAAAAAAGCACGGCCATCAAACCGGCGGGTTGATCCTTGGCGTGCTGCTCGGATTGGCGGTGCCGATCATCGGATTCATCGCGGTCGCGATTTTCGTACTAGCCGACGGCATGCCGCGAGGATAGCTTTTGCTCACCAGGCATAGGACACACTGACCACCCAGGCATCGCGGCCTGCCCCGGAGGCGACCGGATAGTGCACATACTCGGCACCACGCACCGTCGTCCAGGCCAGTTGCACTTCGCAATGGCTCAACGACACGCCGACACCGGCGCGATAATCCTCGCGGGAACTGTTGCCGGAATAGCCGTTGCGCCGAAACACGCCAACGTGGCCGAACGTATACCAGTGATCGGTAAAATTGTGGCTGCCGTTGAGCTCGGCATACAGGACCGGGATACCGATGCTGAAATAGTCGTTGGTGTAGTAAACGCGGGCACTGATCTGCCGATAACTCAGCCCGGCATAGATTTCCGGATACTGGTAATGGTGCGGCCCACTGTACTGCGTGTACTCCGCACCCAGGTCCCAGCTGAATTCCGGTGCAAAACGACGGCTGATGCCTGCATAACCGAGCACCTGTACGCCGTTTTCGCGTGCAAGGCGCACATTGGAAGCCATGCCGCCGGCATACCAGCCTTCTGCCGGTGCGTCGTAGGACAAGGACAACTGCGCTGCCGGCTCTCCGTCGCTAAGCGACACGCCACGGTAGCGATAGTCCGAAACGAAGGCAGCCGACGTCGAGACCTGCGCATGGGCCTGGGACACATACAGCGCTACAGCGACCGCAACCGCCTTTCGAACCACGAAGCCAGACTCTCATCAGCGCGGCGCCGAGGATGTCACGCTTGCCGCAGTGCAATCGCACGCACAGTGTCCACTGGCACGCGCCACCGCCGCGCACGCATCGATCATCGCAGGCCGCTGTGTCGCCAAGCCTAGCGTAGTTTCCGGTTCCATGGCATCGCGCAGACGAGCCGTTGTGATCTCCGGCGACAACTCGCGCATCAGCGCCACCAGGCCACTGACCTGGGCGGCGGCGAATGACGAGCCGGTCGCAAAATCCCAGGCGCCGCCAGGCACGGTGGCGGGAATGTCCCTGCCAGGCGCATACAGCACACCGGGCGGCCCATGCGCGGCAGGGTCGCCCGCGACGGCGATTACCCCCGGATGCGAGGCAGGAAAACCGCCATCTGTCGCACGCTCGTCGACCGCACTGACCACGGTGATATGGCGTGACATCACCACGTCCAGCAAGCGCCCGAGCAGGCGGTCGTCCGGTCCGGCCAGGCTCATATTGAGCACGCTGGCGCGGCTATCCATCGCAAACTGCAACGCCTTGGCCAGGGTGAAGCTGCTGCAGATCGCAGATGCGTTGTACGCCGGATCCTCCCAGCAGGCACGTAGCGCCAGCACATGCGCATCAGGCGCGATGCCGGCGATACCCAGGCCGTTGCCCTCGTGCGCAACCATGATGCCGGCGACTTCGGTGCCGTGCTTTTCGGCACGATAAGGATTGTCGTCGATAAAGTTATGGGTCTGCGCCACCTGCCCTGACAGATCCGGATGCGTGGTATCGACGCCGCTATCGATCTCGGCAATCGTGACGCCTTTTCCGGTAGCTACATCATGCAACTCGGACAGATGCCAGCGCGATGCGGCCGGCTGCAGGGTGTAAAGCGGATCGCCCTTTTTCTCGGCCTGCCCCAGCACATGGAACAACTGCATGGGCTGTGCCGATTCGACACGCGAGTCCTTGGCCAGCAAATCGGCCAATTCAGCGGTGGATACGCCCTGGGCAGCGCGCATGACAAAGCAATCGAGACCCAGCGCCGGCATCGGCCAGTCATCGATCAGTATCAGGTTGTGCTCGCGTGCCAGCTGGCGCGCAATGCGTCGACGCGCCGCCTCATCGGAAGACGAGCGATAACTTCCACCATAGGCGCTTGCCGGTTGAAAGTGTTGCGGCGGCGCGCGCAGCATGACCAGCAGCTGCGCGCCCTCGGTCGGCGCATCGTGCGCCACCGGCAGGGCCGCAGCCGCGCGCGGCGTGTTCGACGCACACGCCGCCAACGCGAAACAGACAAGCGCCATGACAAACAGGCGTTGCATGATCAGCGCTCTCCGCCCACATCCATTCGTTCGGCCAGCGTCACACCATGCGCGGCACGCAGATTGTCGCGTACACGGTTGGCACGATCGGGCGATACGCCGAGCAGATATGCACCGGCCTCGGTCGGGCCACCGACGATACGCGTATCGTTCGAGCGTACTAGTTCGCGCATCTGCGCTTCGGTCATTTGCGGATCGAACGTCACTACCAGCAACGTACCGTGCGAATCGGGCGAGCTCAGCGTGCGATATTCCCCGGCAGCCTGATGGTTATGCACCAGCACGCCTCCCAGCCCGACCACGATCACCGCCTGCGCGGCTACCACCCAAGCGAGCCAGCGGTCACGGCGACCCCAGCCTCGCCGCGGCGCAGTTGCCGACGGAGCGGCGCCCTGCGCCAACATGTTGGCGCTACGCATGCGCCTGCGCAGACGCTGCATGGCGCGTGGCGCATCGGTCGATGCCGTCGTTTCGCTGGCCAGTTCCGCCTGAAGGGTTTGCAGCCACTCCACTTCACGCTGGCACTGAGCACAATCGGCCAAGTGTTGCGCTACTTGCTCGCGCTCGTCGCCTTCCAGCGTCCCATTGACCCACCAGGGCAATAGCCGGTCTGCCTCGGCATGCACCGAGCCCTCGAACTTCAATACCCGTCCGCTCATATCGCCTCCCGACGCGATGCCAGCATGGTCTTGAGCTTGCGTCGCGCATAAAACATGCGTGTTTTCACCGTATCGACCGGACAGTCGACAATCTCGGCGATTTCACGACAGCCGTAGCCAAAGTAATAGGTCAGTTCGATCACCGCGCGCTGCTCTGCCGATAGCCTGTTCAAAGCGTCATCGAGGTGCTGCCGCAGTTCCTGCTGCTGTAGTTCATCGTCCGGCCCCGCATGTGTGGTGCCGCCGTGTTCGTCCTGGTCGAACTCGACCGTATCGTCGATGCCGCGCAACGATTTCAGGGACTGTCGATACGCAATCGCAAAAATCCAGGTCGACACCTTCGCCGTATGGTTGAAGGTATAAGCCTTGCGCCACACCACCATCATGGTGTCGTCGATGATTTCCTCGGCCAGGTTGGACTGCTTGGTCATGCCACGGACAAAGCGCTGCAGCCGCGGGTGATAGATGCGATAGAGCGTTTCGAACGCATCCATCTCCTCGGCGGCAACACGCATCAGCAGGGCGACTTCGTCCTGTGCGTCGTCACCGCCTTTTTTGGTCCTGCCCTCGTCTTGCCGTTGTCGCATGCATCGCTCCCGGAGCGCATTGACCCCCAGTGCCGGTGGATACGCGGGCCCTGGGGTTTGGTTCAATCCTCGCTATTTTGAACCGATCCGGGCTGGGCCGATATCTACAGTGCAATCAGCAGGCAGCGCCCGTGCCAGGCATGAGCGATCAGGCCGTCAGCGGTGGTGTTTTTGCGAGGTTTGCAAGACGGCGGCCGTGCCGGCGGGGTCCCTTCCTCCTCTCCACCGGCACGGTACGCCTTTTGTGCGCATCCTGAACGGTAGGATTTGTCCGCCCCACCCGCGGACTCACGATCCGGCACCTACCCCCACGAGGTATGCGCAACCGGGGCGATCCCGGGGCGCGGGCTGATCTCCCTCAACCCGTCCTTCGATACGGTGATTGCCCCGGTTCTTTTCTTGGCCGCACCGCTGGCATGGGCCGCGCCCGCCATGATCGGATGCGCGCCTTCCTGCGGTCGCGCGGTCACCGGCGCCCTAGCGTCGCCGCCTGACGCTGTCGCGTACATCCACGTCGAACAGCAACTGCAGGCTGTCCTCCTCACGGGTCCCCGGCAAGACGAACCGCAGCCCCTCGCGTGTCGGCAACAGGGTAGCGTGGTTACGTACCTGCGCTTCGGGAATGGCAATGCGCCAGGCTGCCGGCGAACCGGAGAGCTTCGCCTCATCGGCGGGAGTCAGCTCGATCGAGTAACCGATAGCGAACACATCCGCGCATTGCGTCACCGCCTCGATCGCTTGCCCAGCCAATAGCTGCTCCAACTCTTCTTCGCCAATGCGTACACGCAGGCTCTGCCCTTCGATCTGCAATTTCATGAGGGCGATCCCTGGTAAGCGGAGTGCAACGACAAGCCCACACCCGGATGCAGGCTTGCTACTTGAACGATCCCACCCTGCGGCGTCTCGCCTGACTGTTCAGGCAAGATCACCCAGGCATCGGCTTGCGCGAAGGGCCCGATGCGAAACGGCTGTTGCTGCATCAACACCTCGGCATGCAAGCGGCCTTGCGTATCGGGACCAAGCCTTGCACGAAGGAAGTGGCGCAGGCCGGCCTTCGGCTGTTGCGGTGTATCGAGCACTGCGGAATAAATGGGTTCAACCCCCCGCCCGCTCATCGCGCGCAAAACCGGCGCCACGAAAAAACGCAGGCCGACGGCGACCGCCATGGGTGTGCCCGGCAGCGCGATCACCATCGGGCCTTCGCGCAGCTTCGCGGCAAGTTGCGGCTTGCCGGGACGAATCGCCACCTTGTGAAACAGCACGTCGGCATCGAACTGCCGCAAGGTATCGGGTACGAAGTCATAGCGTCCCATCGACACCGCGCCCGTACTGATCACCAGGTCGGCTCCCGCGGCGATGGCACGCCTGAGTGCGGCCGCGTAGTTCGCCCCGGTATCGTCCACCGTCTCGCAAAACAACACGTGGGCGCCAAAGGCAGCAAGCGAGGCCACGAGGTATGGACCGTTGGAGTTATAGATGCGTTCGGCGGCAAGCGGTGCGCGCAGATCGGGCTGAAGCTCCTTGCCGGTGCAGACGATGGCAACGCGTGGGCGTCGCGTTACCGTCAGCTCGGCGATACCCAGTGCGGCCAGTAACATGATGTGTGACGGCTCGATGCATGTGCCTGCATCCAGCGCGAGCGCGCCCTCGGCGATATCGCTGCCGGTGTAGCGCACGTTTCTCCCGCGGGCAATGTCATCAAGTAGCTGGATACGTTCGGGTGAACCGTCGGCGCGGCGGGATATCAACTGCGTGCGCTCGACAGCGACAACGGCATCGAGCCCATCGGGCAGCCGCGCACCCGTCATGATCTCCCAGGCCGCACCGCTGGATGCCACCGCGGTATCGCCCGCTGCCTGCGAACCCTGCACGACATGTTCCGAGCCCGCAGGGACGGGGTTCGCTGCCGCCAAGGCATAGCCGTCCATCGCAGCATGATCGAACGAGGGCAACGCCAGCGGACTGGTGATGACCTGGGCCAGGACACGTCGTGACGCATCGGCCAATGCGCAGGTTTCAGTCGATAGTCGAGGCGCGAGGGCTAACAGTCGATCGATAGCCTGGGCATAGTCGATCATGACTCAGCCATGCGCCTGCTCGTGATGATCGTGCCCGTGATGCGCGTGCGGCGGCTCCTGCTCATGCGCCCGCCCGGTGTGCGAACAGGCCACCCATGCAGTATCGCCGATCACGTAGTGTTCTTTCTTCCAGATCGGCAAGCGGTGCTTGATCTCGTCGATGATGTAGCGGCAGGCGCGGAAGGCCTCGTCGCGATGCGCCGACGCCACACCGATCCACACCGCCAGGTCACCGATGGCCAGGTTGCCGGTGCGGTGCATGCAATGGGCAGCCAGCACGCCATAGCGATCGACCGCCTCCTGCACGATACGCTCGCCCTCGGCCAGCGCCAGTTCGGCATACGCTTCGTATTCCAGGCCGCTGACCTCGCGCCCATCGTTATGGTTGCGCACCCAGCCTTCGAAACTGCAAAAGCCGCCCGCTGCGGGGTGTTGCAACGGATCGCGCAGCGTCGCGATATCCACCGCATGGCCGGAAAGGCTGAAGCGACTCATCCGCCGGCTACCGGCGGGATGAAAACGACCGTATCGCCATCGCTGAGCGAATGGCTCCAATCGCTGAACTGCTCGTTCACGGCCACCTTCAAGGCATCGGCGGGCAAGGTAAAACCGTGGCGATGGCGCAATTCGTCATATAGCTCGCGTAGCGAGGTCGCCGCTGTCACCACCTGCTCGCTGCTGCCGCCTGCCTGCTCGCGCAGTTGCGCGTAGTACTTCAGGTTAACCGTCGTCATGATTCCAGTTCCGGGCGGTCAACCGCCGATGTAATGCATTTCGATTTTATGGCGCGCACCGTTACGGCGCTGCGCACGTTCTTCGCTGTAGCGATCGGCGCGGCGTAGCCATACCTCGCGCAACCTTGCCAGCAACTGTTCGTCAGTGGCCCCGTGCCGCAATGGCATACGCAGGTCGGTGCCCTGGGTCGCGAAGAGACAAGTATAAAGCGTGCCCTCCGACGACAGGCGCGCACGCGAGCAGGCACCGCAGAACGGCTGGCTGATCGAGGAGATGACTCCCACCTCGCCAGCCCCGTCGCGGAAGCGAAAACGCGAGGCGATTTCGCCGGGATATTGCGGCGGCACCGCCTCCAGCGGCCAGCGTGCGTCGATGCGCGCCACCAGCTCGCTCGAAGGCACTACCTCGTCACGCGACCAGTCGTTGCGGTTGCCCACATCCATGTATTCGATCAGGCGCGGGATGATGCCAGTGCCGCGAAAACGCTCGATCAGATCGAGCACGCCGTGCTCGTTGACGCCACGCTGGACCACGGTATTGAGCTTGATGCCACCGGGGAACCCTGCGGCCTGGGCAGCATCGATACCGGCCAGCACGTCATCGAGGGCCCCGCGCCCACCGCTCATGCGATGAAACAAGGCCGGATCGAGCGTATCCAGGCTGATGGTGACCCGGTCCATGCCGGCGGCGCGCAAGGCCTGGGCATGACGCGCCAGCAGGACACCGTTGGTCGTCATGGCCAGATCGTCGATACCCGGGATGCGTCGCAGCCGCTCAACCAGTTCGGGAAGATGCGGCCGCAGCAACGGCTCGCCGCCCGTGAGACGCAACTTGCTCACCCCCAGCTGGGCGGCAAGGCGGCTCAGGCGTTCGATTTCGTCGAAGCTCAGCCGCTCGTCGTTGCGCAGGAAGTTGAAGTGCTCGCCATAGGTCGCTTCCGGCATGCAGTACGGACAGCGAAAGTTGCAGCGATCCATCACCGATATGCGCAGATCGTGCAGCGGACGCCCATGCCGGTCACGGGGCTTTGCCGCGGCGTCGAGCGGTTCGAGGATGGTGTCGAGACGAGTCATTATGGGGAAATCATGGGTGCCGACCGGCACTTTGACAACTGGCGCGTCCCGGTTCCGGGCGCCCTTGAACCAAACCGCCGCCGTTGGGCACCACCAGGATCATGCTGCGTTCGGGAATGTTCGACCTTAGTCGCGTAGCGCGTCATACGTGTTCACTTAACTATCGTGTATACATACGCCGTTTCATCAATGACACCAAAAACACCAAATAAGGGGAATGCTCATGGCAGGGGTACCTGAAGCAGAAGTCCTGAACACGGCGGGTGGGGGCTCGCCCGGCTTGCTGGCGAGGCAGCGCACGATCGCCGGCCCGCGATTCAACCGCTGGCTGGTGCCGCCGGCGGCGCTAGCTATCCATCTATGTATCGGTATGGCTTACGGTTTTTCGGTGTTCTGGTTGCCGATGACCAAGCTGTTGGCCGGCGGCGATGCGGCGGCCTGCGCCAACCTGGGCTTCTTCGCCCAATTGTTCAACAGCTCATGCAACTGGACGGTCCCATCCGTCAACCACATCTTCGAGACCTTTATCGCCATGCTGGGTATCTCGGCGGCGATCTGGGGCGGCTGGCTGGAACATGCCGGCCCACGCAAGGCCGGCTTTATCGCCGCACTGTGTTGGGGCGGCGGCCTGGTGATCGGTGGCATCGGCGTGTCGATGCACCAGCTCTGGCTGGTGTACCTGGGTTGCGGCGTCCTGGGTGGCGTCGGACAAGGCCTGGGCTATATCACCCCCGTATCGACCCTGATCAAGTGGTTCCCGGACCGGCGCGGCCTGGCCACCGGCTTTGCGATCATGGGTTACGGTGGCGGCGCACTGATCGGAGCACCGATCGCCGTGGCGCTGATGCAGAAATTCACCGTGAACGGCATCCCGGGTGTCGCCAGCACGCTGATGTGCATGGGCGTCATCTATGTCATTGCCATGTCCCTGGGTGCCTTCGGTTTCCGCGTTCCGCCGAACGGCTGGAAGCCGCTGGGCTGGACGGCGCCCACGCAGTCGACCAACAAGCTGATTACCCAGCGCCACGTACACCTCAATCGCGCCTGGAAGACGCCGCAGTTCTGGCTGATCTGGGTGGTGCTGTGCATGAACGTGACCGCCGGTATCGGTGTGCTGTCGATGGCCAGCCCGATGCTGCAGGACGTCTTCGGCGGCAAGCTGCTGGGCCTGAGCGGCACGACCGATCTCACCACGGCGCAAAAGGCCGCGATTGCTGCCTCCGCCGCGGGCCTGGTCGGCTTGATCAGCCTGTTCAATAGCTTGGGCCGCCTGTTCTGGGCCTCCACGTCCGACTTCCTCGGCCGCAAGCGGACATATTTCGTCTTCTTCGCCTTGGGCATCGTGCTGTATTGCCTGCTGCCGACGCTGGGGCACATGGGCCTGGCGGCGATGTTCGTCATCGCGGTTTGCCTGATCCTGTCGATGTATGGCGGCGGCTTCGCCACGGTACCGGCGTACCTGGCCGATATCTTCGGTACCCAGATGGTGGGCGCGATCCATGGCCGACTGCTCACCGCCTGGTCGGTGGCCGGTGTGGCCGGTCCCTTCCTGATCGCCGCCATCCGCCAGACGCAGCTCGACGCCGGTGTCGCCAAGAACCTCGTATACGACTACACGCTGTATATTTTGGCGGGCCTGTTGCTGATCGGCATGATCTGCAATTTCCTGGTCAAGCCGGTCAAGGAAAGCGCCCTGATGACCGACGAGGAACTGGCGCGTGAACGCTCGCTGCAGAAAGAGGCCGTTGCCGCAGCCAACGCCAACGATGCCGCACGTGGCGGCTTCGGCGTCATCGGCTTTCTCGCCTGGGCGGCGGTCGGCATTCCGTTCCTGATTGGCGTGTGGATTGCCATGACCAAGGCAGCTGCACTGTTCTGATGTAATGAAGGTGACTGTATGAAACGCGCCGCGAACGTCGCCAAGCTGCCGGATCTCCCCGAGGAGATCCGCGCAGCAGTGCTTGAAGTGACGGATCGGTTGAAGGACCTGCCCGGTGCCCTGCTCCCCGTGTTGCACGGGGTGCAGGAAGCCTTGGGTTATGTTCCTGAAGACGCCGTGCCGTTGATTGCCCGTGAGATGAATCTCTCGCGGGCAGATGTGCACGGCGTCATCAGCTTCTATCACTTCTTTCGTTCGCACCCTTCCGGAAGGCGCGTGATCTATGTGTGCCGGGCCGAGTCCTGCCAGGCGATGGGTGCCGTCACGCTGGAAAAACATATCAAGCAGCGCCTGGGCGTAGACTTTCACCAGACCACCGCCGACGGTGCGTATACGCTTGAGCCCGTGTATTGCCTGGGCAATTGCGCCTGTTCGCCGGCGATCATGGTCGACGACGAGCTCCAGGGGCGGATGACGCCCGCGCGTTTCGACGCCTGGCTCGACGCGGAGGCGACATGAGTTTTACCGTTTACGTACCACGTGATGCCAGCGCGCTGTCGCTGGGAGCTGAGGCGGTCGCCCACGCGATCGCCGCCGAAGCCGCGCGGCGCAATATCGACATCAAGGTAGTACGCAATGGTTCGCGCGGCCTTTATTGGCTGGAGCCGATGGTCGAAGTCGCCACGCCTGAGGGCCGTGTTGCATATGGTCCGGTACAAAAGGCCGACATCAAGGCTTTGTTCGATGCGAATTTCTTCGAAGGCGGCAAGCACGCGCTATCGCTTGGCCTTACCGAAGAAATCGACTTTCTCAAGAACCAGCAACGCCTCACCTTTGCGCGAGTCGGCATCGTCGACCCACGCAGCCTGGACGACTACCGGGCGCACGGCGGCTACCGCGGGCTTGAGACAGCGCTTCGTATGGACGGTGCGGCCATTGTCCAGGCCGTCACCGATTCGGGCTTGCGCGGCCGTGGCGGCGCGGCGTTTCCGGCTGGCATCAAATGGAAGACCTGCCACGATGTACAAGGCGGGCAAAAGTACATTGTCTGCAACGCCGACGAAGGCGATTCGGGCACCTACTCCGACCGCATGATCATGGAAGGCGATCCGTTCGTGCTGATCGAAGGCATGACGATCGCCGGCATCGCGGTCGGCGCGACGCAGGGTTATATCTACCTGCGCGTCGAATACCCGCATGCGCAGCGTGCGCTGGAAGCGGCCATCGCCGCAGCCGAAACCGCCGGCTATCTGGGCGACAACATCGGCGGCAGCGGCAAGGCGTTTCGCCTAGAAGTACGCATGGCCGGCGGCGCCTATATCTGCGGCGAAGAAACATCTCTACTGGAGTCGCTCGAAGGCAAACGCGGCCAGGTGCGTTTCAAGCCACCGCTGCCCGCGATCCAGGGGCTGTTCGGCAAGCCTACCGTGATCAACAACGTGATCACGCTCGCCACAGTGCCGATCATTCTGGAAAAAGGCGCAACGTATTATCGCGACTACGGCGTTGGCCGTTCGCGTGGCACCTTGCCGATCCAGTTGGCGGGCAACATCAAGCACGCCGGCCTGGTCGAACGCGCTTTCGGCCTAACGCTGCGCGAATTGATCGAAGGTTACGGTGGCGGCACGGCCAGCGGCCGCGCGGTGCGCGCGATCCAGGTGGGTGGCCCGCTGGGCGCCTATATTCCAGCATCGCAGCTGGATGTGCAGGTCGACTACGAAGCCTTCGTGGCTATTGGCGGCATGCTCGGCCATGGCGGCATGGTGGTATTTGACGATACCGTCGACATGGCCGCACAAGCCCGCTACGCGATGGAGTTCTGCGCGATCGAATCCTGCGGCAAGTGCACACCCTGCCGAATCGGCTCGACCCGTGGCGTCGAGGTCATCGACCGCATCGTGGCCGGCAACGCCGCCGAGCGCGAACGCGAAGAAGTCCTGCTGCGCGATCTATGCAACACCATGCTTGCCGGTTCGCTGTGTGCATTGGGCGGCATGGCGCCGTTCCCGGTGCTCAGCGCCCTCGATCATTTCCACGAAGATTTCGAAGCCAGCGCCACCTAAGGCAGCCAGCTGAGGAGTAACGACCCATGTTGTCCATTGTCGAAATCGACTACGGCACCCCCAAAGCCACCTCGGAAACGATGGTGACATTGGAGATCGACGGCCGCAGCGTCCAGGTGCCCGAGGGCACGTCGGTACTTCGCGCCGCGGCACAGGCCGGGATCAATATCCCCAAGCTCTGCGCCACCGACTCGCTTGAGGCGTTCGGCTCGTGCCGCCTGTGCCTGGTCGAAATCGAAGGACGCAAGGGTTATCCCGCTTCGTGCACCACGCCGGTCAGCACCGGCATGAAGGTCAGCACGCAGACATCCAAACTTGCCGACATCCGCCGCGGCGTGATGGAGCTGTACATCTCCGATCACCCTCTGGACTGCCTCACCTGCCCCGCCAACGGTCATTGCGAGTTGCAGGACATGGCCGGCGTAGTGGGCCTGCGCGAAGTGCGCTATGGCTACGAAGGCGCCAACCATGTCTTTGCCAAGCAGAAGGACGGTACCGCCAACCCGCTGTTTGCGGCCAAGGACGAATCCAATCCCTATTTCACCTTCGATCCATCCAAGTGCATCGCCTGTTCGCGTTGCGTACGTGCGTGCGGTGAAGTCCAGGGGACCTTTGCGCTGACCATCCAGGGGCGCGGTTTCGAATCCAAGGTTGCAGCCAGCCAGGACGTCCGCTTCCTCGATTCCGAATGTGTTTCCTGTGGCGCCTGCGTCCAAGCCTGCCCCACCGCGACGCTGTCGGAAAAATCGCTGATCGACAAGGGCCAGGCCGAGCACAGCGCGGTGACCACATGTGCCTACTGCGGCGTCGGCTGCAGCTTCCGCGCCGAAATGAAGGGCGAGGAACTCGTGCGCATGGTGCCGAACAAGGACGGCCACGCGAACCATGGGCATTCCTGTGTGAAAGGCCGTTTCGCCATCGGCTACGCCACGCATCCGGATCGCATCAACACGCCGATGATCCGCGCGAAGATCTCCGACCCGTGGCGCATCGTCAGTTGGGATGAAGCCTTTGCGCATGTGGCCAAGGAGTTCAAGCGCCTCCAGGCCACATATGGGCAGCATGCGATCGGCGGCATTACCTCGTCGCGCTGCACCAACGAAGAAACCTATCTGGTGCAGAAGCTGGTGCGCGCGGGTTTCGGCAACAACAACGTGGATACCTGCGCACGCGTCTGCCATTCACCGACCGGCTATGGCCTGAAAGCGACGCTGGGCGAATCGGCCGGCACGCAGGATTTCGATTCGATCGATTCGACCGACGTGGTGCTGGTTATCGGCGCCAATCCGACAGACGCACATCCGGTATTCGGCTCGCAGATGAAGCGTCGCCTGCGCCAGGGTGCCAAGCTGATCGTGGTGGACCCGCGCCGCATCGACCTGGTGCGCACACCGCATGTAAAGGCCGACTATCACCTCAAGCTCCGCCCCGGCACCAACGTCGCCATGCTCGACTCGCTCGCGCATGTCATCGTTACCGAAGGCCTGGTCGATGAGGATTTCGTCGCCCGTCGCTGCGAGCCCGAAGCGTTCAACAAGTGGCGCGATTTCGTCTCGCAGGAACGCTACAGCCCCGAGGCGATGGAAGCGACCACGGGCGTGCCCGCCGCGCTGGTCCGCGGTGCAGCACGCATGTACGCCACCGGCGGCAACGGTGCGATCTATTACGGCCTGGGCGTGACCGAGCACGCGCAAGGTTCGACCTCGGTGATGGCGATCGCCAACCTCGCCATGGCTACCGGCAACATCGGCCGCGAAGGCGTCGGCGTGAATCCGTTGCGAGGCCAGAACAACGTGCAGGGCTCCTGCGACATGGGCTCGTTCCCGCACGAGTTCCCTGGCTACCGCCACGTCAGCGATACGACGACACGCGAATCGTTCGAAAAAGCATGGGGCGTGCCGCTCTATGGCGAACCGGGCCTGCGTATTCCCAACATGTTCGAAGCGGCGCTGGATGGCAGCTTCAAGGGGCTCTATATCGAAGGCGAGGACATCGCCCAATCCGATCCGGACACCCAGCATGTCACCGCTGCGCTAAGTGCGATGGAATGCATCGTGGTGCAGGATCTGTTCCTCAATGAATCGGCCAAGTTCGCGCACGTGTTCCTGCCAGGCAGTTCGTTCCTGGAAAAGGATGGCACCTTCACCAATGCCGAGCGCCGCATCTCGCGCGTGCGCAAGGTGATGGAGCCCAAGGGCGGCCTGGCCGATTGGCAGATCACGCAGCGCCTGGCCCAGGCAATGGGTTATCCGATGAACTACACACATCCGTCCGAGATCATGGACGAGATCGCCCGTCTCACCCCGACGTTCCATGGCGTCAGCTTCGACCGGATCGACGAACTCGGTTCGATCCAGTGGCCCTGCAACGAGCAGCACCCGACGGGAACGCCGGTCATGCACGTGGAGGAATTCGTGCGTGGCAAGGGTCGCTTCATGCTGACCGAATACGTGCCGACCACGGAGAAGGTCAATGCCGAACATCCGTTGATCCTTACCACCGGTCGTATCCTGAGCCAGTACAACGTCGGCGCACAGACCCGCCGCACCGCCAACGTGATGTGGCACGACGAAGATCGCCTGGAAATCCATCCGCACGATGCCGAGGAACGCGGCATCAACGAGGGTGACTGGGTCGGCATCCAGAGCCGCTCGGGTGAAACCGTGCTGCGCGCCATGGTGTCCGAACGCATGCAACCGGGCGTGGTGTACACCACCTTCCATTTCCCAGGCTCGGGTGCCAACGTGATCACCACCGAGAATTCCGATTGGGCGACCAACTGCCCGGAATACAAGGTCACCGCTGTTCAGGTGACGCGCGTGACGCAGCCGTCGGAATGGCAGAAGCGTTATTACGCGTTCTCCGACGCGCAGCAGGCGCTACTGGAACAATCGGTGGACAACGCTTGACCGGGACGGATACCGAAGGCTCCAAGGGCTATGTGACCCGCAGCGTCGAGCGCTGGCGCGATGGGCGGTTCATCCAGGAAGACGACGCGGTAGCCGAAGAGGTGCCCGTCGCCATGGTCTACAACGGCGATACCTTCGCCGTGATGATGGCCACACCGCATGACCTGAAGGACTTCGCGCTTGGCTTCTCGCTCAGCGAAGGGCTGATCGCCGTGCCAGAACAGTTGCTCGATATACAGGTCAGCACGCTGCTCGAAGGCGTGGAGATCGCCATGCATGTACCCGCCGATACGCCCGCCGCGCATATCGGCACCGAGCGCCAGCGCTTGCTGCCCGGACGCAGTGGGTGCGGCATCTGCGGTACGCGGGATCTCGAACAGGCGATACGCCAGAACGATCCGGTCGGTATCGGTACAACGCTTACCCGGGAGGCGCTCGAGCACGCCCTCGCGCAGCTGCAGAAGCTTCAACCCATGAATATCGCCACCGGTGCCGTACATGCTGCGGCATGGGCGGATCGCTCCGGCGATATCCAGCTGGTTCGCGAAGACGTCGGCCGTCACAACGCCCTGGACAAATTGCTCGGCGCCATGCGCTACCGCGCGCTCGACCCGACCGACGGCATGGTGCTGGTCACCAGTCGGGCCAGTTATGAAATGGTAACCAAGGCCGCCAGCGCCGGGGTCACCTTGCTTGCCGCGATTTCGGCACCCACGGCGCTCGCTATCGAGCTGGCACGCAGCGCGGGTATCACCCTGGTGGGCTTCGCACGCCGCGGCAGCCATAACATCTATACCCATCCTCACCGTCTTGCAGCCGCAATCGCTCCGGAGTCGCCATGAGAATCGAACGCCTCATCACCATGGCCAACGACATCGCCACCTACTTCACCATCGAGCCCGATCACAATGCCGCCGTTGCTGGCGTGCGTGATCACCTGACGCGCTTCTGGGATCCGGTGATGCGCCGTGAGATCAAGGCGTACCTGGTCGAAGACGGTGAAGGCTTGCTGCCGCTGGCTCGCGAAGCGGTCGATGGGCTGCAGGTGCCGCCCGCGCAGTGAACGCGTAAGCGGACTCTAGCGCTCACGTCCTCACGCCTCATACCCCATCCCTACACCCGCTTGACGCAGTAGAGCCCAGTCTCTCCGGATACGCACGTAAAACCGGAGCAGCGAGCATGGCCAAGAAGAGCGCGAAAAACACCGAAAAAACTACCAGCCGCGCCAAGGTGGAGCAACGCGGCACCGGCGACGAACTGCACCAGACCGCTGGCGGAGCACATCCACCGCTCACGACCAATCAAGGCACGATCGTCAGCGACAACCAGAACTCGCTGCGCAGCTTTCCACTTGGCCCTACGCTGCTTGAAGATTTCGTACTGCGCGAAAAGATCTTCCACTTTGACCACGAGCGTATTCCCGAACGCATCGTGCACGCCCGAGGCTCGGCGGCACATGGCTATTTCGAACTGACGCGTTCGCTATCGCGCTACACCACCGCAAGTATCCTCACCGAAACCGGTGTCAGGACGCCGGTATTTACCCGCTTCTCGACCGTGGCCGGCGGCGCCGGCTCGGTGGACACGCCGCGAGACGTGCGCGGCTTTTCAGTGAAGTTCTATACCAGGGAAGGCAACTGGGATCTGGTCGGCAATAACATCCCGGTGTTCTTTATCCAGGACGCGATCAAGTTTCCCGACCTGATTCATGCCGTAAAGATGGAGCCCGACCGCGGCTTCCCCCAGGCGGCGAGCGCGCACGATACGTTCTGGGATTTCATCTCCCTGACGCCCGAAGCGATCCACATGATCTTCTGGGCCATGTCGGACCGTACCATTCCACGCTCGCTGCGCATGATCGAGGGCTTCGGCATCCACTCGTTCCGGCTGATCGACGCCAAGGGGCAATCGACCTTTGTGAAATTCCATTGGCGCCCGGAACTGGGACTGCAATCGACGACATGGAATGAAGCAGTAAAGCTTGCCGGCGCCGATCCGGATTTTCAGCGCAGGGACCTGTTCGAATCGATACAGGCTGGCAATTACCCCGCATGGGAACTTGCCGTGCAGTTGTTCACAGAAGCGGAAGCGGCGAAGTTTCCCTTCGATCATCTCGACCCGACCAAGGTCATTCCGGAAGAGACGGTGCCGCTCAAGGTCATTGGCCGGATGGTGCTGGACCGTTGGCCGGACAACTTCTTTGCCGAGACCGAGCAAGTGGCCTACTGCCCCGCCAATATCGTGCCGGGTATCGACTTCAGTAACGATCCATTGCTGCAGGGTCGCTTGTTCTCGTATCTCGATACGCAACTCAAGAGGCTGGGCTCGCCGAACTTCCACCAGCTGCCGATCAACGCACCCAAGTGCCCGTTCGCCAATCACCAGCGCGATGGCCAGATGCAGATGCAGGTACCGCGCGGAAGAGTCGCGTATGAACCCTCGTCACTGGATGACGATACCCCGCGTGAAGATCCCAAGCGCGGCTTTCATAGCGCTGCCATCGAAGAAGGTGGCATGCGTGGACGCGTGCGCTCGGAAACCTTTGCCGATCACTACAGTCAGGCGCGGCTTTTCTACCGTAGCCAGAGCGCACCGGAACAGGCGCATATAGCGGCGGCTTTTACTTTCGAACTGTCCAAGGTCGATACCTTGCACGTGCGTGAGCGCATCGTCGGCCATATCCGTCATGTCGATGAAGACCTGGCACGTCGCGTCGCCGACAGCCTGGGCCTGGAGCGCCTGCCCGCGCCTCCACCTGCCGCTGCGCCCACCATCGATATGCCGCCCTCACCTGCCTTGCAGATCATTGGCAAGATGAAGGACACCCTGGCTGGCCGTGTTATCGGTGTGCTCATTGACGATGGTTCTGATGCAAAAACCATCGACGCCGTTCGCAAGGCCGTGGCCGCAGAAAATGCCACGGTGAAACTTGTTGCGTCCAGGCGTGGTGGCATCAAGCTTTCGGGTGGCACGACCACCGATGCCGACGGGCAACTGGCGGGTACGCCGTCGGTCGTATTCGATGCTGTTGCGTTGGTGCTTTCCACCGATGGGGCGAAGAAGCTGGCCGAAGATCCCGGCGCACTGGAATTTGTCCGCGATGCATTCCATCACCTCAAGGCCATCGGCCACGATCAGGGCGGCGCCGAACTGCTGCGCCACGCAGGCGTGGAAACCGATCCTGGCGTAGTCATGCTGTCCAATCTCAAGGCGTTTATTCGTGCGGCGAAAACGCGGCAGTGGGGGCGTGAATAGTCAGGCTCGCATCCCATCGCCTCTTGCGCCCCTTCACCCCAACCCTCTCCCCCGTCAAAGCCAGGGAGAGGGAGCAGATCAGGTAAGTGCGAAACGCTGATGCTTGGGTGATGGAGGCTCTCAAGCCTCCATGGCCCGCACCAAGGCAAACGCCGCATTGACCAACGCGATATGGCTGAAAGCTTGCGGGAAATTTCCCAGATGTCGCTTGGCGCGCGGGTCGTATTCCTCGGCAAAAAGGCCCACGTCGTTGCCCAGCCCGATCAGCCGCTCGAACATAGCGCGCGCCTTGTCCAGATCACCCTGCTGAACATAGCTCTCCACCAGCCAGAAACTGCAGGCTAGAAAAGCACCCTCACCCGGCGGCAATCCATCGACACCGGTCTGGGTTTCGTAGCGCAGTACCAGGCCCTCGGTGAGCAGGCGCTTTTCTATCTCCGCGACGGTGTTGCGAATGCGTTCGTCTTCGGGTGGCAGGAAGCACACGCCCACCAGCAGCAACAGGCTGGCGTCCATCTCCTTGGAACCGTAGGACTGCACAAAACAATTGCGCTGCGGATCGACGCCTTGCTCGCACACGCTGGCGTGAATCGTGTCGGCAATGTCCCGATAGTGTGCGCGTAGAGCCGGGTCGACAGTGTGATCGCTGTTGGCCGCGCGGTCGAATGCCACCCAGGCCATCACCTTCGAATGCACGAAATGACGCGGCTCGGCACGGATCTCCCAGATGCCCTGGTCAGGTTCGCTCCAGATTTTCTCCAGATGGCCCAGCAAGGCATCGCGCACGGCAAGGCCGTGCTCCACCACTGGCAGGCCGCGCTTGAGCGCGGCAGACATGGCGTGGGAAAGCTCGCCGAATATGTCCAGCTGCATCTGCTTGGCGGCCGCGTTGCCCACGCGCACTGGGCACGATGACTCGTAGCCGGATAGCCACGGCACCTCCCATTCGTCGAGCCGCCGTTCGCCGCGCAGGCCGTACATGATCTGAATCTGATCGGGGCTACCGGCCACCGCGCGGATCAACCAGTCGCGCCAGGCCAGCGCCTCATCGTCGTAGCCGGCGTTGAGAAATGCCAATAAGGTCAGCGTGGCATCTCGCAGCCAGCAATAACGGTAGTCCCAATTGCGCTCGCTACCGATAAATTCGGGAAGCGAGGTCGTCGGAGCGGCGACGATACCGCCGGTCGGCAGGAAACTCAGGCCCTTGAGCACGATCAGCGAACGCTTGACCATCGAGGACCAAGGCCCGGCATGCGCGCAACGCCGCGACCAGGATCGCCAGAACTTTTTCGTCTTCTTCAGCGCTTTATCCGCATCGAGCGCCTTGGGTGGATCAACATACGAAGGCGAGTGGCTGAGTACGAACGACACGCTCTCGCCTTCGCCCACCGAAAAATCGGCGACCGAATGACCGTCGTCGCCGCGAATCTCGATATCCGAGCGCAGAATCAATTGATCGGGCCCGGCTACCAGACGATGGGTCTGCTCGTCGACCTTGCTGACCCAGGGCATGGTGGTGCCGTAATCGAAGCGCACCACCAGCTTCAGATGCATGTCGACCTTGCCTTTGACGCCACGCACGATACGCACGACATGGCTACGCACAGGCTCGGCGGGCATGAAGTCGATCAACTCGACCTGCCCCTGCTCGGTTTCGAACAGGGTTTGCAAGACCAGGCTGCCATCGTCGTAGTGCCGGGTCGTCTTGATCACGTCGGCAACCGGCGCAATACACCAGCAGCCGTTCTCATCATCGCCCAGCAATGCGGTAAAACAGGAGCCGGAATCGAAATGCGGCAGGCAAAGCCAATCGATCGATCCATTGATGCCCACCAGCGCTGCCGTCTTGCAGTCGCCGATCATGGCGTAGTCTTCGATGCGTAGCGCCATGGCTGTCTTCAGCCGATCTTGCGCCATGAACGCCCGTCACGGTGCAAGAGCGCGTCCGAACAGGAAGGGCCATCGCTGCCGGCGGCGTAGTCGGGAAAGCCGCTGGGCTTACGCGTGCTCCAAAGGTCCAGCGCCGGCTGCACGACACGCCACGCGCCTTCGACCTGGTCGGCACGCTGGAACAATGTCGCGTCTCCGATAAGGCAATCGAAGATCAGCGTTTCGTAGCCATTGGCCGGCGCCTGCTGAAACCAGTCGGCATATTTGAAGTCCATCGACACTGTGTCCAATTCCATGCGCGTACCCGGCTGCTTGGCGCTGAAGTGCAAGCGGATGCCTTCGTCGGGCTGGATCTGGATGATCAGCCAGTTGGCGCCCAGTTCTTCCACCGGCGCATCCTTGAACAAGGCATAGGGCGCCGCCTTGAAGCGCAAGGCGATCTCGGTCCAACGCTTGGAGAGGCGCTTGCCGGTACGCACATAGAACGGCACGCCGGCCCAACGCCAGTTGTCGATCTCCAGCTTCATCGCGACATAGGTTTCGGTGTCCGAATCGGGAGCGACATTCGGCTCCTCACGATATCCCGGGACCGAGGCATCGCCGATCTTGCCTGCACCGTATTGCCCACGGCAGACGTTCTCGGCCTTCACCGGATGCATCGCCGAAAACACATCCGCCTTCTTGTTGCGCACATCGTCGGCGGCAAAGGATACCGGCGGCTCCATGGCCACCATCGCGATCAGCTGGAAAACGTGGTTGGGCACCATGTCGCGCAAGGCACCGGTGACCTCATAGAAACTGCCGCGCTTTTCGACACCTACCGTTTCGGCTGCCGTCACCTGCACATGATCGATACGGTCGCGATTCCACATATGCTCGAACATGCCGTTGGCAAAGCGGAACGCCATGATGTTCTGCACGGTTTCCTTGCCAAGGAAGTGGTCCATGCGAAAGACCTGAGATTCATCCAGGACCTTGAGTATCCGCGCGTTCAACGCCTTGGCCGAGTCGAGATCATGGCCGAACGGCTTCTCGACAATAACCCGCCGCCAATGCTCGCCTTCCTGTTTCGTAAGGCCCGCATTGGCCAGCTCGTCGATGATCGGCCCGAAAAAGCGATCGCCGACGGCCAGGTAAAACAATACGTTCCCTTCCAGCCCATGCTTCTTGTCCAGGTCGGCCAGCACATCGCCTAAATGCTTATAGGTATCGGCCTTGGTGATATCGCCGACGACAAACCCTGCATTCGCGGTCAGCTGCGACCATATCTTTTCATCGACCTGATTGTTGCCGGCCGGTGCGTTCTGCAGCATCGTGACAAGAAACTCTTTCAGCCCTTCCGTCCACGCCTTGGCGTCGCTGTCGTTCCTGTCCACGCCGACCAGTACAAAATTCTCGGCCAACTTGCCGGCACGGCAAAGGTTGTACAGCGCCGGCACCACCAGGCGCTTGGTAAGGTCGCCATTGGCGCCAAAAATCACCATGGCTGCCGCAGGTGCTACCTTGCGCGGCGCCGAGGACTTTGCAGATTCTTTCGATTGATCGCTCATGCATCCATCTCAGCAGGCTTGAAACCTCGATAGCATGCACAAATCAGGTCCAGTGAAACGTGAATAAACCGTTCACTGCACGCCGGACAGGCAACAAAAAACCCGCGGCCTTGCAGCCGCGGGTTTCGATTTTTCAGGTAACCCGACGAAATTACTTCGCCTTGGTTTCCTTCTCCATCAGCGTAGCGACCATGTTGGCCGGCACTTCCTGGTAGCGGTCGAACTCCATGGTGAAGTTGCCGCGGCCGCTGGTGGCCGAACGCAGGAAGTTGATGTAGCCGAACATTTCGGCCAGCGGCACATAGCCCTGGACGAACGACGACGTACCGCGCTGACCCTGCTCGCTGATCGAACCACGACGACGGTTGATGTCACCGATGACGTCGCCGAGGTAATCGGCTTCGGTCACCACTTCGAGCTTCATCACCGGCTCGAGCAGCTTCGGCTTGGACATCTTCTGCGCTTCGCGGAAGCATGCGCGACCGGCGATTTCAAACGCCAGCGCCGACGAGTCGACGTCATGGAACTTGCCGTCCACCAGGCGTGCCTTGAAATCGAGCACTTCGTAACCGGCGATCTGGCCCTGGCGCGATTCCACCTTGATGGCGTGTTCGACGGCCGGGATGTACTCGCGCGGCACGCGGCCACCGACCACTTCGTCGGAGAACACCACGCCCGAACCCGGCTCGCCCGGCTCGAAGATGATCTTCACTTCGGCGAACTGACCCGAACCACCCGACTGCTTCTTATGGGTGTAGGTGTGCTCGACGGTCTGGCCGAACGCTTCGCGGAAGCTGACCTTGGGCTTGCCCATGTTCGCTTCGACACCCAGCTCGGTGCGCATGCGGTCGATGGTGATTTCCAGATGCAGCTCGCCCATGCCCTTGAGCACGGTCTGGCCGGTTTCCTGGTCGACTTCCATGCGCAGCGACGGATCGGCCTTGACCATCTTGTAGAGCGCGGTCGACATCTTGTCGATGTCGTTGCGGCTCTTGGGCTCCACGGCCACGCTGATCACCGGATCGGGGAAGCGCATGCGCTCCAGCAACACCGGATGGGCCTGGTCGGTAAGCGAATCGCCGGTCTCGGTTTCCTTCATCGACACGAAGGCGCAGATATCGCCGGCGCGGACTTCGTCGATTTCCTTGGTGGCGTTGGCCTGCACTTCGACGATACGGCCGATGCGCTCTTTCTTGCCGCGGGTGACGTTCTGCAGCGTGTCGCCCTTCTTGATCACGCCCGAGTAGATACG
>Ga0105240_10000462_pt1 | contig 74889 bp, 68 predicted proteins | sample KBSC54metaG_FD_80426 | JGI IMG/M metagenome (GOLD analysis project Ga0105240, IMG submission 80426) | Corn rhizosphere microbial communities from Kellogg Biological Station, Michigan, USA - KBS C5-4 metaG | ecosystem: Host-associated > Plants > Roots > Rhizosphere > Soil | place: Michigan, USA...
GACCGTTTGATGGAACAGATCAAACCTTTTCATCCGCAATTTTTTCTGAACCAGATGGCGGAGAGTTTAGAAAAAACGGACGCTGGCCGTTGGCGCCTGACGACGGATGTCGGACAAATTCTGGAAGCACCTGTGATTGTCATCGCCGCGGGCGGCGGTTCCTTCGTGCCCAAAAAACCACCGATTAAAGAGGTTGAAAAATACGAAGGCACAGGGGTTCATTACGCCGTGCGGCAAATAGAAAAATTCCGCGGTAAAAATATTTTAATTGTCGGCGGCGGCGATAGCGCGCTCGACTGGTTTTTGAATTTGAAACCGATTGCGGGCAATATTGCCCTTCTCCACCGCCGTGATGAATTCAAAGCCGCGCCGGATAGCGTCGGAAAAATGCGCGCGCGTGTCGCAGCCGGTGAAGGGAAATTGATTATTGGTGAAGTGGCGGAATTGCACGGCGATGCACCTGCACTATCCGGCGTCACCATCAAAACTTCCACCGAAGAATTGATCCAGCACGATTGCGATACGCTTTTGCCATTCTTTGGCCTGACGATGAAATTGGGACCGCTGGCGAATTGGGGTTTAAACCTGCATCAAAATCTGATCCCGGTGGACACCGAAAAATTCCAAACGTCGGAGCCAAGCATTTTCGCCATCGGCGATATCAATTCCTATCCGGGCAAATTAAAATTGATTTTATCCGGCTTTCACGAAGCCGCCCTAATGGCGCGCGCGGCCTATGACATCGTCCATGCAGGCAAGAAATTTATTTTCCGTTATACCACCAGCTCATCCGACCTGCAGGAGAAACTGGGGGTCAGCTCTTCTGCTTCTTCCAAAATTTAAATACCTTCGCCTGACGTTTTTGGATATAGGCCAGCGCTTCCGGCCCTTCCCACAGGCCGTGATAATCATCGGTTTTGCTATCCGTCCACCAGCCCGCACCCGGAATGCCGTCCGATGCGCGCACCACTAAAATTGCCAGCTCCGGCTGCCGGTTCCGCCGCGCGCGGGCATCGATTTCCATCAGCGCCACACACAGCGCGCGCATTTTCGGCCGCGAGAAATGATAACCTAATTGGCCCAGCATTTCAGAATAGGAAACAGCTTTGCCCGCCCGCGCGGTAGTTTGTAAAATCGTTTCAATCATTTCCAGGTCGAATAATTTTTTCCAGGCGGGCGAAGGCAATTCATCAGATGCATAATGCGGTTTCGGCATGGCATTTATTTAACACAAAAATGCTTCCGGCGCCTGCGTATTTTGCTATACATCCGCTATGCCAAATCTAATTGTGACGGATCCCGAAGGACAAACGCATACCCTTGATGCCACCACCGGCTGGCGCGTGATGGAAGTGATTAAAGAGGCAGGCCTGCCCATGCGCGCGGATTGCGGCGGCTGTTGTGCCTGTGCGACGTGCCATGTCTATGTCGATGATGCCTGGTTGGCCAAATTAAAACCTGCCAGCGAGGAAGAAAAAAACTTGCTGGGTGAAAGTTACGCGGAAAGACCAAATTCTCGCCTCGCTTGTCAGATTTCCATAACCAAGGATTTGGATGGGCTGTCCGTCACCATCGCCCCAGACTCCATATAGTCGTGCGGTTTAATTCCTGAGTGACAACACGTTAAAATTGCATAGAATGCCACTAGGCGGCTGTATGATTTGTTGCGCCGTTAACCTCTGGAGGATTTCATGAAAAAATTATCGATCGCTGCATTGGCCACTATGGCTTTGGCCATGCCTGCCTTTGCGCAAACCACGCCAGCGACGCCAGCCGCGCCGATGAACGGCGGCAACAGACAGCAAGCCGGACAAAAGTATCAAGAACGTTTTGAAGAGCGCCAAAAAGCCGAAGCGGAAATGTTCCAAAAACGCCAAGCCATTGAACAAAAATACTTCCAAAAGCGCGAAGAGTTATACCAGCAAGAGCACGCGGAAATGGAACAACTACGCGCGGAAATGATGAAAAATCATCCTGGCATGGGTGAGCACATGGGCGCAGATGCAGGCGGCCAACCAGGCGGTATGAATGGCGGAAGTCCGAACAGCCTTTCCACAGGTCCGGCGGGCGGCCCGCCACCGGTGATGCATAGCGGCCCGATGGGTGTGCCGACCTCAACACCTGTGAAATAATTATATTTTCGTTGTGATGTGTCCCATTTTACGGCCGGGGCGGTAATCGCCCTTGCCGTAATCATGGAATGTGCCGCCCGTTTCGCGTGCCATTTGCGCACCGCGCAAAATCTCATCACCGATTAAATTGGTCATCACAAAATTTCCGCGCGGCGTGACATCGCCCAATGGCATACCCGTAATTGCGCGAATTAATTGTTCGAACTGCGGAGTCGCGCAGCCTTCCATCGTCCAATGGCCAGAATTATGTGGCCGCGGCGCCATTTCATTCACCAGAATTTCATTTCCGACGACAAACATTTCCACCGCCAGCAAGCCGACGATATCCAGTTTTTGTGCCAATTGCGCGGCGTATTGTTCCGCGCACGCGGCCAATTCAGGTGGCAGGTTAGCGAGCGCATGAGTCTGCCACAAGATGTGATCGCGGTGAACATTCCGCACGGGTGGATAGCATTTGATTTCGCCATCCTGGCCGCGCGCCACGATAACGGAAATTTCAAAATCAAAATTGATAATGCCTTCAGCGATTAAGGGACTATCAAACTTTACGATTGATAAATCTTCAACGTCTGTGATTTTCCATTGTCCTTTGCCGTCATATCCCATCTCGGCGGTTTTTAAAATCATCGTACCGCCGAGTTCCGATAGCGCTGCTCTCGCGGAATCCAAATCCGAAACTTCACGCCATGACGCGGTGGGAATATTTAATTCGCGGCAAAGAGATTTTTCGCGGATGCGGTTTTGCGTAATTCGCAGCGCCGCCGCATTGGGATGAACCGGCGTGATGGCGGCCACAACATCCACCGCCATCGTGGGAATATTTTCAAATTCATACGTCACTACATCAATGCTGTGCGCAAAGGCTTCCAGCGCGGAGGTATCTTCGAATTCCGCCACTGTAAAATCCGTTGCTACCTGCAGAGCGCAAGCATCACTTTCCGGCGTATAGATATGCGTGCGGAACCCCAGCCGCGCCGCCGCCTGTGCCGTCATGCGGCCCAGCTGTCCGCCACCCAAGATACCGATGACCGCGCCAGACGGCAGACTATTCATAACTAATCCGCACGCGGTCACCTTTAATCTTTATGCCGCGCGTGATGCCGGAAACCAATTCGCGCGTAGTCGCCACATGTGTACCGCCGCAGGGCACAGGTTCATACATACCGATTTGCACCGTTCGGTTTTGGTCCGGCGAGAAGCATGATAGAACCGGCAAATCTGCCGCAATCGCGCGCGCCAGCAGGTCATTAATATGTGTTTCGTCTGGAGCAACGGAAGCATCATTCGCTATGGCAAATTCCACCCGGCATTCGTCCGGCCAATGATGGCCTTGCACCGCTTTCAAAACCGGATAGGCCTCATCCACCACATGCGCCAATAAATGCCCGAGGCTATGCAGGCGACTATGCAGCGCGCGTGTTTCACCATTCACTTGCATCGTAATTTTATCACCAGCCGATTTAACCAACGGCGCAGATAAATAATGCATGACTGAAAATTCCTGCGGCGTGCCGCGTTTGGTGACAGACAAAATCTCAACGCCGTCAATCATGCCGCGGTCGGATTTTTGTCCGCCGCCTTGGGCGTGAAACACTGTACAGTCGCAAACGATAAAATGCCCCTTGTCATCCTGGCCAAATTCCAGGATTTCCGCTTCGGCTTCCAAATCGCCCGAGAGAAAATAAATGCAATCCGTTGACCCCGTGACGGGCTGTACCAACGATATATTTTCATGCATCGCAAAACCCATATTATAATGCCCCTTCCTTCGTTTTTAACGAACCATGAAAGTAATTCAACCTTAAAAATCTTGACATCCAAATGGTGTAATATTATGATCTTGCAGTGCTTATTATGTCGCAATAGATCCAACTTTAACAGTTTTATATAGAAAGGCTAATTTATGACTTTAGAGGAAAACACCCCATCAAAACCTTCGCTTTGGGAATTTTTGAACGAAAAAGGCCGTAATGTTGATGGTTATATCGCGGCAATAAGATCTGGCGAATACGATTTAGATGCTCTCAACTCTAGCGGACTTGCTCCATTACATGAAGAAATACTGTATAAGAATGAAAACCTAAACGTCATCCAGGCATTACTTGAATCGGGGGCAGATTTACACATCCGCGCTCGCGATAATGGAGCTACTCCATTGCATTATGCAGTGCGAAATGCGGACGTCCTTCGCCTAATCTTGGAAATAGATGTGACTTGTGTTGACGCCACAGATAATAAAAACCGTACTGCGCTACACGATGCTGCATTTGGGGATCATACAGGGAGTGTGAGATTATTATTAGCATATAGTTCAGATCCGAATGCCAGGGATAAAGAGGGTATATCACCATTATATGACGCTGTCGAAGCGCGGGGGATAGACGAAACAACCATCTTGGTATTGCTTGAACATGGTGCCGTCCGGATTCCAGATCGTAATGGGAAATTTCCATCACATCCCATTACAGACAAAATCCGCAATGCTACGCAAAATGTAATAGCTGCTGAAGGGAAGGCGTTTCGCCGCCGCAAAGTGGTTTTATCACGTGCAACAGATATAAAACTCTCTGACTTTCCCTTTCAACAATATCCTGGAGCTGGTTATAAAAGTGTTTATACGCCTTAGTTTAATCAAAATGGCTAATTTAGAAGCGGCAACGCTAATCGCATAAAAAATTAACTCGGCCGATCCGCCACCTTGGCGGTTTGCGCCGCCATCCATTCGGTCAGGCGCGCGGCCAGCGCCCCATCCGATAGGGCCAAAATCCGCGCGGCCAGCAGGCCCGCATTTTTTGCGCCGGCTTTGCCGACCGCCAGGGTGCCCACGGGAATCCCACCCGGCATTTGGACGATGGAAAGCAAACTGTCCAAACCATCCAGCGAGGTCGCCTCAACCGGCACGCCCAAAACCGGAAGCGGGGTGAGCGAGGCCACCATGCCCGGTAGATGCGCCGCGCCGCCCGCGCCCGCGATGATGACTTTGAAACCTTCGGCCGCCGCGCCCTTGGCAAAGGCCACCATGCGGTCCGGTGTGCGGTGGGCGGAGACAATGCGCGCTTCAGCCGCCACGCCCAATTCGGCTAAGATATCCGAGGCCGCCTTCATCACGTCCCAGTCCGATTGGCTGCCCATAATGATGGCGACCTGTGTGGCCATCAGGCGATAATATCGGGGATGAGCATGGATTCCAGCTGGGCGATTAAATCTTTTAACTGCAACTTGCGCTTTTTCAACCGCTGGATGGTGAGCATGTCTGACCCCTGGGCTTCCAGCTTATCGATCATATAGTCCAGGTTGCGGTGCTGGTGACGCAATTTTTCCAGCATTTCTGTCAATTCGTCTTCGGTCAAGCCGCTCATTGCCACCAATCATGGTTAAAACCAAGCCCATTTTGCCAAAGCGGCGGGCTGAATGGTCATGATAACATAGTTTATAGGGATTCGGCAAATTTTTATGCACGAGCCCTGATCAAAAAGCTGTCGATTCGAATCGCAGCGGGCCGGACAGGCAATGCACGTTTTAATTGCATATCTTTAGTAGGCAAAAACTACATGAGATTTATTACTTTTAAACTTTCGTATAACATTATGAAATAAAATATTTATATAATGGAAATCTAGATTTTTATTGACTATCCTGATAAAAATCTTATGCCTTTTTAAAAATTTTTGAGCGCTTTTTTGCTCCACAATCATTATTTTCATAGCTTTTTTACGCGCAGTGTGATATTCATAATACAGGGGTTTTTGGTAACGATTTATTAATAATTAATCGGATCCAATATCCCAACCCGGCAACTTATAACTTTTTCGCCCGGCTATGGGTGGGAAGTGGAGGTAGAATGTCATTGGAAGCACGTATTGATGCCTTGCGCCGTAAACACGCGCATTTGGATGAAGAACTGGAATATGAAGTACATCGGCCTTTCCCCAATGGGGCAGCGATCTGGCGATTGAAGCGCGAAAAGCTTTTCTTGAAGGATGAAATTACCCGTCTGGCGGCAGCGAACGACGATATGCCCCAAGAACAGGGCGGCGCGGCCTAAGGCTAGGTCTGGCTGGCGGATGAAGCTTTGCCACTGGTCCGGCATTAGATGATTAACTGACTGGCTGAACAGCCTAAGTCAAAATAAGGCGGCCCTCCTCCGGGCCGCCTTTGGTTTTTTTAGCTTGCATGCAATTTATAGATCAGCAAAATGTTTCACGTAAAACATTTATTCCTATAGGAACTGTGATGGACAAATCCCGCCTCCCCAGCCGTTATGTGACCGTAGGGCCGCAAGCCGCAGCGGCGCGTGCCATGCTCCACGCCATGGGCCTAACTGATGCCGATATCGCGAAGCCCTTGGTGGGCGTAGCGACCTGCTGGAACGAGTCCGCGCCGTGCAATATTGCGCTCAATGCCCAGGCGGAAATCGTCAAACGCGGCGTCTCGGGCGCGGGCGGCACGCCGCGCATGTTTTCCACCATCACCGTGACGGACGGTATTGCCATGGGCCATGCTGGGATGTTTTCCTCTCTGCCCTCACGTGAAATTATTGCCGACAGTGTTGAACTGTCAATGCGCGGCCATGCCTATGACGCACTGGTTGGCATCGCGGGCTGCGATAAATCCCTGCCCGGCATGATGATGGCAATGCTGCGCCTGAACGTACCGAGCGTGTTTTTATATGGCGGCACTATCCTGCCTGGCCGCTATAAAGACCGCGACCTAACTATTATCGATGTTTATGAAGCCGTCGGGAAAAACGCCGCCGGAGAAATCGACGATAAAGAATTGCATGCCATTGAATGTGCCGCCTGCCCGAACGCAGGCGCCTGTGGTGGGCAATTCACCGCCAACACCATGGCTTGTGTGGCGGAGGCGATCGGTCTTGCCCTGCCCGGTTCCGGCGATCCGCCCGCCGAAAACGATGCGCGCGCTGCCCATTGTGAAAATGTCGGCCGGGCGATTATGCCCTTGCTGCAATCCGGTTTGCGCCCGCGTGCAATCGCAACGCGCCAAGCTTTTGAAAATGCCGCAATGGTGGTCTCCGCCACCGGCGGTTCCACCAATGCCGCGCTGCATCTGCCCGCCATGGCGCATGAGGCAGGCATTGATTTTGACTTGAACGCCGTATGCGAGATTTTCCGCCGTACGCCCTATATCGCAAGCCTGAAACCCGGCGGTAAATATGTGATGCGCGATTTATACGAAATCGGCGGCATCGCAGTCGTAATTAAAGAATTGTTGAAAGGCGGTTATTTGCACGGCGATTGCATGACTGTCACCGGTAAGCCGATTGAGCAGAATTATGCGCGCACGGAATTTCCAGCCGAACCGCAAGACATCGTTTATGAAATCACAAATCCAATTTCCGCGACCGGTGGCGTGATTGGTTTAACAGGTAATTTGGCCCCCGAAGGTGCGATTGTAAAAGTCGCGGGCCTGAAAAAAACCATCTTCACCGGCCCGGCGCGCATGTTTGAAAAAGAAGAGGATGCGCTCGCCGCCGTCCTCGCGCGACAATATCAAAAAGGCGATGTGATTGTGATCCGTAACGAAGGACCGCGCGGCGGTCCCGGTATGCGCGAAATGTTATCCACTACCGCCGCGATTTACGGCCAAGGCATGGGTGAAGAAGTTGCGCTGATTACCGACGGGCGTTTTTCCGGCGGCACGCGCGGGATTTGCGTCGGCCATGTCGGCCCCGAGGCCGCAATGGGTGGACCCATCGGCCTAATTCGCGACGGCGATATGATCACGATTGATTGCAATGCTGGCACACTCGAAGTCGCGCTGTCCATCGCCGATTTGAATTCCCGCCGCAAACAATTCAAAGCGCGCACGCACAATTACCAGTCCGGTGCATTGTGGAAATACGCTCAGCAAGTTGGACCCGCCTATAAAGGTGCTGTCACGCATCCGGGTGCTAAGGGCGAAACACATATATATGCGGATATCTAGATATGCAAACTTTAATTAAAAAATTTACAGGATTAAGGACGCTGGAACTTTATCAAATTTTAAAACTACGCGGTGATGTGTTCATTTATGAACAAAAATGTGCTTATCCCGATTGCGATAATCACGATCTAACTGCAATCCACATCATGATGATGAGCGATGAAACATTAATCGCATATGCGCGCATTCTGCCACCCCATTCTAAATATCCGAAAACATCCATTGGCCGCGTGGTTGTGCACACGGATTGGCGCGGCAAAAATTTAGCGCGACAAATTATGGACGCCGCCATTGCCACAGCGCGCAAAGCATTTCCAAATGATCCCTTAATGGTGCAAGCACAACAGTATTTAGAAAAATTTTATCAGAGCTTTGGTTTTCAAACCATCAATCAACCGTATGATGATGCAGGTATCATTCATGTTGATATGGTTATGACATGAAACTTGCCTTCATCACTGATATTCATTTCGGTCGTCTAACGGCAGGCGTGGTAGAGGCTTTGCTGGCAGATTTGCGTGCGCAAAAACCCGATTTAATCCTAATTGGCGGTGATATAACGCAGCGCGGATTGGAAAAACAATATCGTGAATGCCAGGTATTTTTATCCGCTCTACCTGTGCCGTGGCTGTGCGTGATTGGCAATCACGATGTGCCCGCCTGGAATTTATTTCAACGTTTCACCAATCCTTACGGCCCATACCAAAAATTCATCACGCGCGATTTGAACCCGGTCTGGACGAATGAAACCGTGGCCATCCAAGGTTTAAATTCCGCGCGGCGTTTTCCACGTGATGGGGCCTGGGAACAGGGTGAAATTTCGGATTGGCAAATTGATTTAGCGGTAAAGTTTTTCGCCCAACATCCGGATAAAATTAAAATCCTGCTGGTACATCATCCATTAATGCACTCACCGCAACAGGAATCGAAAATGCTGGTGCATAATCATGCGCATGCGTTGAGCATGTTTGCCGCCGCGGGCGTGGACATTATTTGCACCGGCCATCTGCATCGCGCCAGCGCGGAGGACGTGCAATCCAAAATTCAAGTTGCGCATAAACCGTTATGGAACGTTATGGGGGGTACTGCCACGTGCGATCGTCTGCGCGGAGAAGCAAATAGTTATTGGGTGATGGAGAATGGCGCGACGCCGTCTTTTGCGCTGCGCGTTTTCAACGGCTCAATCTTTACGTAATTCGTCATTCCCGCGAAAGCGGGAATCCAGAAAGCATAATTCTTAACAAGATATCTTTTGAAACGTGCGGGCAATGGATCCCCGCCTTCGCGGGAATGACAGCAAAAACTAAATTCCAACCTTCATCGTCAGGTTTTTATTTTTAAACTGGCGGCGGTCTTGTGCGCCGCCCTTGCGTGCATAACCGCCACGATAAGGTTCGACGATCTGATAACCCGACAACAACGCATTAATGGAATGTTCCATCGCCCAGGCGACATCCTTGCCCGATATCGTCATGTGCGCCAGCGTATCTTCATCCAAATAATCCGTCAGTTTGCCCGCCAACGTTTTTTGTTCCTTCGTGATACGCTCAATCAAACGATCACCAATGATCAAAACATCATCCAGCGCGATTAAGGATACTTCGCGGAAATTTTCGCCAATGCGGCGCGTGATCGGTTTATTATCTTCACGTTTATAGATAATCAGGCTGAAATCATTTTTCTCCCAGTCCTCGGCTAGTTTGGAAAGAAACCGCGCAAAAAACGGTGCGAAGTCGAGCAGTTTATCTTCTTCAGATGGATCAATTTCATTTAATTCCTGTTCCAGCCCGATCAAAAAGGCCTGCAACAAAGACGTGCGGCTGTCGCTATCGCCGCTGGTGCCGTCATCATCATCCCAGTCAAAATCAAAATCATCGTCCGACATGGCATATTTTAACAAACCCGGCCCTTGCTGTCACGCAAAAACATGACAATATCAGGTCATGAAATGGACCATGTTCTTGGCAGCTTTAGCTTTTGCCGTTCCGGTATCGGCGGCGAAACTTTCTGAACCCAAACCCATCATAGCTGACGTCGCCGCGCATTACGAAGTTTACGGCGGCGGATTGCATCTATTGGATGCTGATTTGAATATCAAAGTAGATGCAAAAAAATATGATGCGCGCCTAACGGCCCGCACGCGCGGCACGATTGGTGATCTATTTCCCTGGTGGGACGATGTGCATTCATTGGGAAATGTTCACCCGCATGAAATGCAAACCATGCAACATGTTTCGGCGAATTCATGGCTCGGCAAGGAGCGCAGTGTGACATTAATTTATGACGGCAAGGGCGGGTTTTTAAAAAAAGTGGTTTCGCCTGCACCGGTTGAAGAAAATCGGAACGAAGTCGCACCAGAACTGACACAAAATACGATGGATTTAATGTCGGCGGCGCTGACGCTGCTGCAACGCGTGACGCAGGGTGAAAGTTGCGATCAAACGATTGCAGTCTATGACGGACGGCGGCGGTTTAATTTGAAATTTTACGAGATCCAATTTGAACGTTTGCCTGTATCGCGCATCGGTATTTTCCGTGGTGCGGCTCGGCGCTGTGACATGACGATTGAACGCGTCGCCGGTTTTTGGAAGAAATATCAAACTGAGTGGACGGAGGATGGCGACGCGAAAATGAAGCTGTCATTCTGGCTGGCGCCGTTAACGCCTGGCGGGCCGGAAGTTCCTGTCCTGGCACGCATCTATGGCGATTTCGGCACGGTATTCATTCACCTGGTCGGCGGCATGGCAGACGGGCGAGATATCGCGGATTTACTGGCGCAAAAGCCCTAACATGCCGTTACGGTTTGTGAGTCCGCACCTCAATAATCATGGTATGAAAGCACATGGCTGAATCGAGTTTAGCAATCATCATTTTGGCGGCGGGCAAAGGTACCCGGATGAGATCCGCCCTGCCGAAAGTGCTGCATCAAATTGCCGGGCTGCCAATGCTGGGCCATGTCATCTACACCGCAGAAAGTTTATCGCCGCAGAAAATCGTGATCGTCGCCGCACCTGACCAAGTGGAACAATTTCGCCCATATACTGGTAAGCATGAAATTGTAGTGCAAGATGAACAACTCGGCACTGGCCACGCCGTGCGATGCGCCAAAGATGCATTGAAAAATTTTACCGGCGACGTTTTAATTTTATACGGCGATGTGCCGCTGGTGCGCCCGGAAACGCTGCGCAGATTACTGCACAAAAAGCATTTCGTTCATGCGGATGCGGCCCTGCTGGGGTTCCACGCGGCAAATCCTCATGGTTATGGCCGCCTGATCGCCACCGCCGACAGGCTCATCCGCATTGTGGAAGAAAAAGACGCCATCGCGGATGAACGCGAAATCCATTTGTGCAGTTCAGGTTTGATGTCCGTTTCCGCGCCTGCGCTATGGCAGGAATTATCCAGTCTGAAAAATCATAACGCGCAAAACGAATTTTATTTACCGGATATTTTGGCTGCCTTGCCGCACGCGTGCTTTACGATGACTGATGAATCTGAAGTCATGGGTATCAACGATCGCGCGCAACTGGCAGCAGCGGAATCGATTTGGCAAACACACCGCCGCGATGATGCGATGATGGCGGGTGTGACCTTGCAAAGCCCGGAAACGATTATCTTTTCGCCGGACACGGAAATCGCGGCGGACGTGACACTTGGCGCACACGTGGTTTTCGGACCGGGCGTCACGGTTGAAGGCGGTGCAGAAATTTTACCTTTTTCGCATCTGGAAGGCTGTGTAATTAAATCCGGTGCGCGCGTGGGGCCTTTTGCGCGCATTCGCCCGGGCAGTGTCATTGGCCCAGATGCGCGCATCGGAAATTTTGTGGAAATTAAAAATTCGAATATCGGCGCAGGCGCGAAGGCAAACCACCTGTCCTATATCGGTGACACAACGGTTGGCGCAAAAGCAAATATTGGTGCAGGCACGATTACCTGTAATTATGATGGTATCAATAAATATAAAACTGACATTGGCCCGGGTGCGTTTATTGGTTCGAATTCGGCGTTAATCGCACCTGTTTTTATAGGAGAAGGTGCCATTATCGGGGCAGGTAGTGTTATCAGCAAAGATGTCCCATCAGGCGCGTTGGGCATTGCCCGCGTGGTACAAAAAAACATCGCCGGTTGGGCAACAAAATTTTTCAGTAAGGAGCAAAAATAATGTGCGGAATTATAGGCGCGATTGCGAAAACCGAAGTGACACCCTTGCTGCTCGAAGGATTGCAACGCCTGTCGTATCGCGGTTACGATTCTGCAGGGATTGCGACGATTACCGCGAACGGCATTGGACGTTCGCGCGCAGAAGGCAAATTACAAAATCTGATTAACAAAGTTGCAAATGACCCTCTGGCCGGGCGCATCGGCATCGGCCATACGCGCTGGGCCACGCACGGTGGACCGACCGAAAATAACGCCCATCCGCATGCGAGTGATAAGGTCGCCGTTGTGCATAATGGTATCATCGAAAATTATCTGGAATTACGTGAAGAATTAGCCGCACACAAAGTCCGTTTTGAATCCGAAACGGATACCGAAGTCATTGTGCATTTAATCACGTATTATATTAACCAAGGCGCCGCGCCCATCGATGCCGCACGCAAAACTTTGTCGCGTTTGCATGGTGCCTTTTCACTCGGCATTATTTTTAAGGGCGAAGAGAATCTGTTGTGCGCTGCACGGCAAGGCACACCGCTCGCCATTGGGTATGGAAAAGATGCTATGTATATTGCTTCAGATGCGCTGGCACTCGCGCCGCTGACCAATCAGATTAGTTATTTATCGGACGGCGATTTCGCCGTGCTGCGCGGCAATGGCGCTGAAATTTTTGATGTTGCGGGTGGGCGCGTGGAACGCCCCATTCGGACTTCTACCGTTTCTGCCGCGATGGTAGACAAGGGCGAATACCGCCATTTTATGCTGAAAGAAATTCACGAGCAGCCTGAAGTGTTAGGCGACACAATTAATGCACTCATGCATCCCGGAACGGGCACAGTCTATTTACCTGATATGGCAATTGATTTTGCCAAGATTTCACGCCTGATGATTTGTGCTTGCGGCACGGCCTATTATGCAGGGATGGTGGCGAAATACTGGTTTGAACAGTTGGCCGGTTTGCCGGTGGATGTGGATATCGCATCCGAATGGCGTTATCGCGGTACGCCGGTGGAAAAAAATGCGGCACTGCTGGTGATTTCACAATCGGGCGAGACATTGGATACACTGGAAGCATTACGCCTGGCAAAACGCAACGGCTATCAAACGTTGGGTATTATTAATGTGCCGGAAAGCACGATGTCGCGTGAAGCCGATGCCGTGATTTTCACCAAAGCCGGTCCGGAAATCGGCGTTGCATCCACCAAGGCTTTCACAACACAGTTGGCGACCATGGCTACTCTCGCACTGCATGCCGGACAAAGCCGCGGCACCCTTTCTTCGGACAAGCAGCGCGACCTGACCGCACATTTACGTGAAATTCCGGCACTAATGGCGGAGGCTTTACGCGTGGAAGAAGCTATCAAAACTATTGCCCAGGATATGCATACCGCGCGCGATGCTTTATATTTGGGACGCGGCACGATGTACCCGACAGCATTAGAAGGCGCGCTGAAGCTGAAGGAAATTTCCTATATCCATGCCGAGGGTTATGCGGCGGGAGAACTCAAGCACGGTCCAATTGCGTTGATTGATGAGGAGGTGCCCATCATTTTGCTTGCCCCTCCTGATGCGATGCTGGATAAAACACTGGCCAATATGCAAGAAGTCGCGGCGCGCGGCGGACGGGTTTTGTTTATTTCCGATGCGGCAGGTATTGCACGTGCGGCAGAAGCGCGCTGGACGATCACGATGCCACCTTGCGATCCATTTGTAGCGCCGCTGCTCTATGCTCTGCCTATCCAGCTGCTTGCGTATCATATCGCGGTTCTGAAGGGTACCGACATCGACCAGCCCCGCAACCTCGCCAAAGCTGTGACGGTGGAATAACCATGCCGGCAGGCAACATCATAAATTTAATCTAAAAATTTATTAAGAATACATGGGTAATCTCATAAAGAAGCAGTAAAGGAGGCACTATGCAAAATCATGGAAATCCTAAGAAATCATCGGTTGTGTTGGCTGCCCGGTAAAAAAATTGCTTTTTACTTTCAGGGGGAATGTGGTATTTTACGTATAGACTATATTCACTTAACATGAGGAGATTACTCAATGACCGGTTCATCAAATATACAAGTTCCTGAAAATTTGTTAAAAACCTTTAGGATTACTTCTTCTCCCATAAATGCTTCTGCGGTCATCCTTGGCGTTAATCGTTTTTTTGAAGGATTCCAACATTTAGTTACAAATAAAGAATATACGGCAAGGGCAACAGAACTCGCTAATGCTGTTTTACCAAATCTAACTGCAAATGACATTCAAGCCACGGGTCCTGAAGCCTTGGGAACTTTTATGGAACGTGTGCCTGAAGCCGTAATATTAGCGGCAGCAAAAAATCCGACTTTTAAACAAGCCGTTACGCCTCAGGCAGCTAGATATGCTATCAGCCATGGCATACCGGAAACCGGAGCACGATGGAATAACATCGATTATTATTTCGATCTAATGAAGCATGCTATCACTGAAGGACTTGTTCAACCTAAATCTTATGCCCGTAGCATTGGGTATGTTATAGGTGCTGAGCAACGTAAATGGGCGGCACGACATGATATTTCATTACCCATTGATTTTGATCGTATTGAAGTAGGCAATGCAATGCAAAATTTAGATAATAGAAAACAAGACTATACATTAGAAAATTTAGCAAAGGTAAACCCTCTTTTAGCTAGAATGGTTGACATCCTATTGTTGCCCGAACTTCATGATACTTTGGTTCACAATTACAGATTGGATCAAGAAATGGTTGGCACAAATCGGATTCGTGCCCTTCCGGATGAAGCATGGACAGCCATAGAAACTTTTGGTGGCGCAAGAGCAGAAGTTTTTTTACAAGAAGCGAAGCAAGGGGTGGCAAAAGTCCGTTCTTTCAAACAATTTCCTCCTTCTATGGCTATCGTTACATTTAATGGATCTGGTGCCGCGACACCAACACCGCAAAGTTAGATACCGTAATTTCCTTTAATATCTAAACCGGCAGCACCACGCGGGCGCGCAGGCCGCCTGCGGGGCTAGTCTCCAGCGTGATCTCACCGCCATGCGCACGGATGATATCACGCGCAATCGCCAAGCCGAGGCCGATGCCGCCGCTTTCACGATTGCGCGAATGCTCAAGACGGTAAAAGGGTCGAAATACATCTTCACGCGCTTCGGGCGGAATACCGGGGCCGTTATCGTCAATGCAAATCACCGCCTGTTCATCGGCCAGCATCAGCGTAACATCGCATTGCATGCCGTAACGCAGGGCATTCTGAATTAAATTACCGATCGCACGGCGCATTGCCTGAGCCCGCACGATCAGCCGCACCGGCAGAGCGGTGAGATTAATTTGTCTCCCGCCTGCCCGCGTATAATCTTGTGCTAATTGCATCATGAATTCATCCATTTGCACCGACACCGCGTTTTCCTCGCCTTCCCCGCGCGCGAATTGCAAATAGGCTTCAATCATCGCTTCCATTTCATGGATGTCGGCTTTCATAGCCTCTACGGTTTTATCTTTCATCATCGCCAATTGCAATTTCATGCGCGTGAGCGGCGTGCGCAGATCGTGCGACACACCCGCCAACATTTCCGTACGCTGGGAAATTTGCCGTTTAATGCGTTCACGCATCAGCAAAAACGCCGCCGCCGCACGGCGGACTTCGCGCGCGCCCTCGGGCCGGAAGGGACGTTCTATGCCTTGACCAAACGCCTCCGCTGCCTCCGCCAAACGGCGGATCGGACGGATCTGGCCGCGCAAAAACAGAATGGAAATAATCAGTAAAATCGCGCTGGCGCTGGTATACCAGGCCAAGAATTGGAATGTCGTAAACGTATAAATACGTTTTTCCGGAAAGGTTACGCGCAGCAAACCATGCGGCGTGACGACTTCGATTTCATAAGTTTCATCGTCGCGGCCGAGTTGCACGCGCGCGGGATAGGTCAGGCGCGATTTAATCGCGCTGCCCACCATGCGTGATAAAAAGCTTTGACGGTTTCCGTCTTCATGTCCCATGCGACGTGTCGGTAATTGCTCGAATTTCATACGCGTCGTATCCGTCGCTAATTGTAGAATTTCCGCTTGGCGGTCGGGATAGGCGGTTTCCAGTTCGATCACAAAGGCGACCTCGCGTGCCACCGATTGCGAAAGTTTATTTGTAACTTCCTGCCAGTGTTGATTGAGAAAAATATAAGCCATCAAAATCTGCAGCACGATAACCGGCGTAACGACAATCAACAGCGACCGCGCAAATAACGTGTTCGGCAAATAACGGCGGAAGCGAAACGGTTTCATGTGATTCTCAAAACATAACCCTGCCCACGCAGGGTTTGTAGGATGCGCGGCATTTGCGGATCGTCGCTCAATTTGCGGCGCAGGCGCACGACGGTGACATCAATGCTGCGCGAGGCGGTTTGGGTGCCCATGCGCTCAGCCAGATCTTCGCGCGATTGCGGCTGGCCGGGCCGGGCCGCCAACGCTTTGAGAAGTTTGTTCTCCATTTCCGACAGCTTCACCGCGCCATCAGTTCCATGCAGCTCGCCCATTTCCGGCAGCCAGCGATAGGGACCGAGTTGATATTCATTCTGCGCGGCCAGCTGGGCCATCATCCCGCGCCGCAGAATCGCATTGATGCGCAGCACCAGTTCCTCAGGCTCAAACGGTTTGGGCAAATAATCATCCGCACCGGCACGCAGACCGGCAATGCGGTCCGCCGCATCCCCGCGCGCTGTCAGAAATAAAATCGGCATCTCATATTGCGCGCGCAAATCCGCTCCCAAAGACAGACCGTCTTCGCCCGGCATCATCACGTCCAGTATGGCAAAATCAAATTTCACACGCGCCAGAATTTCACGCGCAGCTGCCGCATGTTCTGCCGTCGTTACCCAAAAACCTTGATTGGATAAATAATCGCGCAACAGCCCGCGCAGTCGCGCATCATCATCCACCACCAGCACATGCGGCAGCGAATTTTCAGTTAAAAGGGGGCTGGATTTTGTCATGGGTTGCGATAAACTTTGCATCCCAAACACAGGAAAGCAAGATAAATGTTGGATAGACCTTTTGATGATCGCGACGGCTGGATATGGATAGACGGTAAAATTATTCCCTGGCGCGAGGCCAAAATTCATTTTTTGTCGCACGGTTTGCATTATGCTTCGACGGTATTTGAAGGGGCGCGCGCGTATGATGGTAAAATCTTTTTATGCGAAGAACATACATCGCGGCTATTTTTCTCCGCCAATGCCTTGCACATGAAAATTCCGTTTACCGAAGGGAAAATTAATCAAGCTTGCCGTGATATTGTTGCGAAAAATAATTTGACGGATGCCTATATCCGCCCGCTTGCCTGGCGCGGGCCGGAGCAAATGGGCATTGGCGGTTTGAAAACCAAAACCCATGCTGCGGTGGCGGCCTGGGCCTGGCCCAGCCTGTTTTCCGAGGAACAGCGCAACCGGGGCTTGCGATTAATGATTTCATCCTGGCGCCGTCAGCCAGCAGTCTGTGCGCCGGTACAGGCCAAGGCATCGGGTTTTTACGTTACCTGCACGCTGACCAAACATGAAGCGGATGAGGCAGGCTATGACGACGCCCTGATGCTGGATTACCGTGGGCAAATTGCCGAGGGCACGGGCGCCAATGTGTTTTTTATCAAAGACGGCGCATTGCATACGCCTATTCCGGACTGTTTTTTAAACGGTCTGACACGGCAAACCGCGATCAAATTGGCGCAGCGGCGCGGCATCACCGTGCATGAACGCGCGATTGCGGTTGAAGAATTGCCAACGTTTGAGCAAGCCTTTTTAACCGGGACGGCGGCGGAAATTGCGCCAATTGGTCAAATTTTAGAACATAAATATCAGGTGGGCGATTTGGTGAAGCAACTGGTGCAGGATTATCAAGCAGAAGTGCGGAAATAATTTAAGCGCGTAAAATTCCCAATGCCTGGCGCGTATAGCTTTGCAGCATATCCATATTCGCGCCCATGCGCAGCCAGGTTTTAATCGCGATTAAATTTGCCATCAAATGCGCCGACAGAAATTCAGCGGGGTGCGCCGATGTAATCTCGCCCATTTCTTGACCACGCGCAATCGCAGCCATAAATTGTTCACGCGCAAACTTCATCATTTGTTTGGCGGCCTTGGCTGCCTCGGGAACTTGCAGCGCCAAATCGCTTGCCGCATGCAGCATCACACAACCACAGGTATTTTCATCCGGATTGCTATAACGCGCAATCACTTCGAAAAAATGGTTTTCAATCGCTGCCATGGGATTGGGCGCGGCTGCTAAGGCAACCATGCGCGGTTTCACTGTGCTTTCAAAATAAGATTCTAATGCAGCCAGCAGCAACGCATTTTTATCACCAAAGGAATGATACAAAGACGCAACCGGCACCGACAGTTCATTTGCCACATCGCGCATACAGGTTTTTTCATAACCCCGCTGCCCGAATAAGCGCGTCGCCTTGACCAGGGCATCTTCCTTGCAAAAACTGAGTTTCCGTCCCATGATCCGATGATACCTTCAAGTGTTACAGTCATCATATAGCTGTCGTGAATGAATGTTCAAGTATTATACGCCGATAATCTCCATAAATTCTGTTTCTGTTAGGGTTTTTATGCCTAATTCGACGGCTTTTTTCAACTTGCTGCCCGCGTCCGACCCAGCCACAATGTAATCTGTTTTTGCCGAAACACTGCTGGCAACCTTCGCGCCTGCGCGCTCAGCCATTGCCTTTGCCGCATCGCGCGATAATTTTTCCAGCGCGCCTGTAAAGACAATCGTTTTACCTGATAGCACACCGTGCATTTGTGTCATAATTTCGGGCTGAATTTGAATCGCCGCCGTCAGAGCCTGTAAAACTTTTTGGTTATGGGGTTCAGCAAAAAACGCGAGCAGATCTTTCGCCATGCTCAGGCCGATGCCATCCATCGCGATTAATTCCGTTTCAGCCTCATCGGATTGCAGCGCAGCATAGAAGTTTTCCCATGTGCTGAAATGACGTGCTAGTAATTTCGAAGTTGTTTCGCCAATCTGCCGGATGCCGAGGGCATAAATAAATCGTGCCAATGGCATCATGCGCGCATGATTAATCGCAGCAAATAAATTTTGCACGGACTTTCTGCCCCAACCGTCACGCGTACTAAGTTCAGTTGTATATCTTTCCAAATCAAAAATATCTGCCGGTGTGCGTATCCAACCAAGTTCATAAAACTCTGCCAGCGTGCGCTCTCCGAGACCGGCAATATCCGCCGCACCACGCGAAACAAAATGCCGTAAATGTTCCAGCGCCTGGGCCGGACAGGCCAAACCATTGGTACAGCGACGCACCGCCTCGCCTTCTGGCCGTACCGCAGCCGCACCGCAAATTGGGCAATGATCTGGAAACATAAACTCCGTACGCGCCGCGTGTCCGCCGTCACCCTGAAAGCCTATAATTTGCGGGATGACATCCCCCGCGCGCTGAACCCACACCATATCACCTGCGCGCACATCTTTACGCCGGATTTCATCTTCGTTATGTAGCGTTGCACGCGACACGATGACGCCCCCGACATTAATCGGCGCCAATTCCGCGACCGGCGTGAGGGCACCAGTACGACCAACCTGAATGTTGATGGCATTGAGCCGTGTTAGCGCACGTTCCGCCGGAAATTTATGTGCGATCGCCCAACGCGGCGCACGCGCAACAAAACCCAGTTGATCCTGCAGCTTTAAATCATTTACTTTATAGACCACACCGTCGATATCGAATGGCAGATCGACGCGGGCAGCTAGAATTTCTTGATAAAATGCCAGCATATCTTTTTCCGTTTCGCACAGCGTCGTCGGCGCGTTCAATTGAAAACCAAAACTTTGTAGGACTACCCGCGATTCCCATAAAGTTGGGGCAAGTGGGGCCGAAATTTCGCCCCACGTATAAGCCGCAAAACGTAATGGCCGTGCGGCAGTGATGGCAGGATCGAGCTGGCGCATTGAACCGGCGGCCGCATTGCGCGGATTAGCAAATATCGCCTCATTCTCGGTTGTGCGTGTTGTGTTTAACTTTTCAAAGTCATCGCGGTGCATAAAAATTTCGCCACGGACTTCAAGAATCTCAGGCGGCGCGCCAGAAAGTTTCTGGGGAATATCCGCGATGGTTTTTGCATTGGCCGTGACATCCTCGCCCACTGCGCCATCGCCGCGCGTCACGGCATGAATTAAAACACCCTTTTCGTAACGCAGTGAGAGCGAAAGGCCGTCCAATTTTGGCTCTGCGACAAGTGCAATTTCGGTATTTTCAGGAAAATTTAAAAAGCGATGAATGCGCGCGATAAAATCATGAATACCTTCATCATCAAACGCATTCCCCAATGACAGCATCGGCACCGCATGGGCGATTTTCTTAAACCCTGATGCAGGAGCCGCGCCCACTTTATTCAACGCGCCGGTAGCAGCGTATTGCGGATAATCTTTGGACATATTCTCATAACGGCGGCGCAATAAATCATATTCTGCATCCGATATTTCTGGCGCATCATGGCCGTGATATAGTTCGTCGTGCCGGGCAATTTCTGCGGCTAATTCTAACATATTTTGTTGAACTTTATTCTTCATCCCGCCAGCATCCGCGCAGCGACTGCCCGCGCCTCACCAGTGATTTCTGCACCGGACAACATGCGCGCGATTTCTTCGTGGCGATCATTATGATTCAATACGTCCACCTGCGTGATCGTCTGTTTCGCTTTTTGCGATTTTACGACACGCCAATGGTTCGCGCCGCGCGCAGCGACCTGCGGCGCATGCGTGATGACAATCACCTGAGCATCAGTCGCCAGTTTTTGCAACCGCTCGCCCACGGCCTCCGCCACTGCACCGCCGATGCCGGTGTCAACTTCATCAAAGACCAACACAGGGATATTCTCAATTTTTGTCAATACAACTTTAATGGCGAGCAGCAGCCGCGCCATTTCCCCACCCGAAGCGGTTTTATGAAGCGGTGCCATCGGCTGGCCCGGATTCATTGCCACCACAAAACGCACAGCATCTATGCCATTCGCGCTCCATTGGGTTTCATTCAGTGGATCACTCCCAACTGCGAAAACTGCTTTTTCCAATTTCAGCGGAGCAAGTTCTTTTTGAATGGCTTTCGCAAGCTTATCGCCTGCCCCGCGGCGCGATGCCGATAGTTTTTCTGCGGCCACGATATATTGATCCCGCGCGAACGCCACTTCCTTTTCCAGACGCACAATAAAATCGCCCTGGTCTTCGATTAGCATCAGTGCTTGTGCGAATTCTCGGCGCTTTTCTGGCAATTCATCCGCCGTGCAGTGGTGCTTGCGCGCTAGAGCACGCAATGCAAATAACCGCGCTTCGGATTGTTCCAAGGATTGATCGTCATTATTAATTTGATTTGCAATATTTTGCGCAGCGGTTTGCGCATTCGCCACCGCATCATATAGTGCATCCAGCGTTGCGGATAATGGCGATAAAATTTTGCCCGTTTTATCCAACAGTTTTTCCACCTGCCGCCGCACGTCCAGCAAGCTGGTTTCCATATTGCCCATGCCTTCATCGGTATAACGCAAGACTTCAAATAATTTTTCCTGTTGCTGTAAAAACGTGCGGCGGCTAACCAATTTTTCTTCTTCACCAACTTCGGGCGATAAATCATCCAGCTCCGCCACAGCTGTGCGCAAAAATAGTTCATCAGCCTGAGCCTTGGCCGCTGTATCGCGCAAGTTTTGCAATGCGGATTCTTTTGCGCGCCAGTCTTGATAGGCAATTGCCGTTGCAGACAATAATTTTTCATGCGCCGAAAAGCGGTCTAGCAGTTCCAAATGTGTTGCGGGATCCAGCAGGCCGTGATTGTCAAACTGGCCATGTACATCCACTAGCATGGGTGAAATTTCGCGCAACAACCCAACACCAACCGGCTGATCGTTGATAAAGGCTTTGGATTTCCCGTCCGCACCCACGACGCGGCGTAGAATTAGTTCATAATCAACTATAATTCCCTGCTCATTTAATTTCGTGCGTACCGGACTTTTCTTCGCCAATTCGAAACCGGCAGTGACGCTAGCCTGCTGTGCGCCTGTGCGGACCAGTCGTGCTTCGGACCGGGCACCCAATACCAGCGCCAAGGCGTCCAGGATAATGGATTTCCCCGCGCCGGTTTCGCCCGTCATTACCGTAAGACCAGGCGCCAATTCCAAATCCAGCGCCTGAATTAACACTACATCACGAATGGATAATTGCGTCAGCACCGCACGCCTATAATACGCTTTTCACCTGCCGGTGCAGCCAGGAATCCTCGCCGCCCGCAGGCGCAACTTTTTCTTTCACCAATAGCGCATAGGCTTTGCGGTACCATTCATTGCCGGGATAATTGTATCCCAACACCGCCGCACTCCGCTGGGCTTCTTCCGTCAGGCCCAATGACAAATAACACTCCACCAAACGCTGCAACGCCTCAGGCACCTGCCCGGTTGTTTGATAGTTTTTGACGACTACCTGATAACGATTGATGGCGGCCTGATAAATCCAGTGGCGCTGATAATAACGCCCGATGTCCATTTCATGTCCAGCCAGCTGACCGAGCGCCAAATCAATTTTCAACTGTGCGTCATGGGCATATTCGGTATCCGGAAAACGCGTCACGATGTCGCGCAAAGCCTGCAGCGCATAATCCGTCGTCTGTTGATCGCGGGTGATATCGACGATTTGTTCGTAATAACACAGCGCACGCAGGTAATAGGCATAGGCCACATCTTTGTGGCCCGGATTCTCCTGAATGAAATTTTCTAGCGCCTTTAACGCTTCCTTATAATTCAACCCCTGATAATAACTATAGGCTGACATCAATTGCGCGCGCAAAGCCCACTCGGAATAGGGATGTTGACGATCAACCTCATCAAATTCCTTGGCCGCGCTGCCGTAATTGTGCTCATTAAATTTTGTCAGGCCGGATTTGTAAATTTCCTCCGCCGGGCGCTCAACGTAATCGTCATCCTTTTTATCAGCGCAAGCCGCCAACAGTGGCAGGCAAAGCGCGGCAATCAGGCAGGTTTTAAAGAATTCCATGCCTTAATTTATAGCACGAATAATCGCGGCGACTAGGCTTTTACCGCAATGGTGGCTTCAACCTCAACTGCGACGCCGCCGGGCAAAGATGAAACACCAACAGCGGCACGGGCATGGCGGCCGGCATCGCCGAATATTTTCACCATCAAATCCGATGCGCCATTCGCAACCAGGGATTGATCGGTAAAGCCTGGGGTGGCGTTTACGAAAACACCCAGTCGGATGATGCGCGCGACGCGGTCCAGATTGCCATTCAGCGCAGCACTGATTTGCGCGATGATATTGATGGCACAAAGCCGGGCGGCCTTTTGGCCGTCTTCGAGGGACATATTCTCACCCAGGCGACCGATGAATTTCTTTTCGCCATTTTCGATGGTGATCTGGCCAGAGATCACCAACATATCCTCCTGGAGGACATAGGGGACGTAGTTGGCCACCGCCGCAACCGGGGCGGGGAGCGTGATTCCAAGGGCCTGTAGGCGGGCTGCGGGATTTGACATGGGGGTAATATAGATGCGCCCAGTCCGGTTTGGAAGACGGGGCCCAGGTCAAAAACAAAAAAGTGTCCGCCTACGCCCAAGGGCTTCGGCACGGCGAGTGACCCCATAGGTCCGGGAGTCCCGCAAAGAAAAGTGCGGAGTAATGTATCGTGGTGTATTAATACGATGATACGTTTTCATACTGACAAACTGTCATCCCAGGTGAGCTGGCCAAACCCTTAGACTAAATTTTAGCATTAATTTCTATCTACTTTCAGGAGCATCATGATATTCTTGCGCCATGGCACAATTAATTTTAGATCAGACAGGGAGCGAAGGCCCGGCATTTAGCCGTAATTTCCGCAATGGAATAAATTGGGTTGCGCTGGATAGCACCTCGGGCGGTATTAGGGAAACAGGGTCTTATATACGTAAAGCAACGACACCCGAGACTGGATTGGCCTGGGTTGTCGGGGGCGCCATTACACTTCCCATGGCTTGCCTGGGGTCCGATCTGAAAACGGATATTGCATCAAAAATAACCAGGAAGTCATACCTTTTCAGTCCCACTCAAGTTAGAGACTGTAGTCTTGACCAGAATCCAAGGGCTTGCTTGACCGTTCATATCGGCCTGAATAAGCGGCTTAATATTTCCCTGCTTGATATTACCCTTGAAGAAATTTGCCTGAGCAGAAGTTCATCTTTCGGTTGGATGGATTCCTTACTAGAGGAAGCAGGCGAGTCTGGCATTGCTGCATTGTCCAAAAACACTGCTCTATATCAAGAAATAACAGAATTTTGTCTTTGGCAGAATTTATGTTCAAAACTTAATCGTAAGCGTCAAATCCATCTGGAAAAATTAATCTTACCCCATGAAATGAAAGAAAGGGTGTTTCTAAGCTATAATCAAGGTTTTAAAGGTGCGGAACTAGTATCTTATGAAACCAATGTTCTGATCAATCAGGCGCTTGCCCTATATTGCCATCAAAAGGGAATTCCCACGCTATACGATGATTTATCGTTGGCTATTAAGTCAAAGGATAGTGATGTCTATCAGGAATTTTTTAAGGCAAAAGATATTCCAGGTGGTTTGTCCGTTGCGGACATAGAGCATTGTACTTTATTTGCCTCCAAAGCGGTGGAGCCCCATGGGCATATTGGTAAAGCCGGTGCAAATAATGATCCGTCCGCGAAGTTTACTTCGCCGCTGCGTGAGTTTCATGCCTTGGTTAATTTAATGCAGCTTTACCAGCATATTTCAGGATATCCGCCTGTCTGGAGAACTAAACGGGAACTTGAGCCCATTGCAAAAGAATGTAATCAACGTCACCATGATAAAGATCATTCCCATAATTTACCAAGCGCGGATTATGTCCGTTTGTCTGATTATCGTGCGGTCAGCCGGCATGCGGAAAAACTTTGGGCCGATGCGGATAAAAAGGCGTACTACCAATTTATGCATGAAATGGTAGAAACACTTTATACCCAAGCCGCTTTTCACGAGGGCTTTGGAGAGTATCTTTCAACGCAATTATTTTACGAAAATAGTATGTCGCGCGACACACTATTATATTTAATGACCCATAATCCAGACCGTCCAGAGGTTGCTAATTTGTGCAACCGGGCAAGGGAATTGGTTACTTCATCGCCAGCTTTATCCTGGGAACTCATTCAAACGCTTCCGGAGGATGATAAGCAGATATTTTTTTCTGATTCCAATCACATATCATTCGCCGTGACGATTCCGCCTTTCGATAAGGCTGTTACTATTGACAGATTCTATAATGAATCCATTCATGTGGATAACAGGCAAGATGCGCTGCAAAGATTAGCCCAACAATTTTGGCGGCAGTATTTGTCAGGCAGATTAATTTCCTTTGAAGGCCAGTTGAATAATATTAAAATTGATCCACAAATTAAGGCTGCTGAAGACATAGGGCTTAAAAAATCTTCCACTCCGACTGGGCTTCCAGGAATAAATAAAACACATGGGGAAATATTTACACTTTAATTCAAAATACCCGATGACTGAAGCTAAAAAAGAAAGGTTAAGATGAATGCCGGGGATGATAAATTAAGAAACTGATAAAACCAGACCCGTGGCATCGTCATGGTTTTTCAGGCGTGGATAAGTTTTACAGTCCAAATCGCCGTTTTCCAGTTCGCGCACGCGCGCCAACACATCTTGTATATTCTGAATAGAAGCCTGCACGAAATTCGCCGCGCTGCCCTGGCGGTAAATATCCACCCAGCGGAACAGGCCGTCGCTGCACAGCACCAGATGACCGGGTACAAGTGGCAGGCGTTTTACATGCAAATGTTGCGCGGTTTCTGGGTGGATGCTGAAAATCCAATATCCATTGGGCTGGTTCATGCGTGAACGCGCGGTGCGTAAAACATCTATGACCGCGGCGCGCATGCCCTGGGCCGCAATGCCGGTGGCCTGGTGTTGTGTTATCTGCGTTGCGAGCCATTCATCATTCGGATTCTCGTCCAGCAAACCGAGTTGTGTTAGTTCGCCGCCCGAACCGACATGCCAGGCGCGGCAATCGCCCAGGCTGACGGCTTCAAGCATGCCGCCGTGCCAGCGCAGCCAAATACCTGCGGCAGAAGGCAAAACATAACGCGGCAAATTATTTTCTGAAACTTGTGCTTGCCACGCGGCGGCGGCCTGTTGGATGGCAAGCGTAAAAACTTCTTCCGGTGTTGTGGCGGTTAGTGAAAATTCTACCAGCCCTTTTGACAATTCCTGCGCGTACCAGGCGGCATCGGAATAGGCACCCGCGATATAATTCTTGTCGCCTAATCCCGTCGCGCCATCCAGCACCCAGACCGCGCCATGATCCTCATCGCCGACCTGGCCGTAAGAATCTTCAGACACCTGTCCCGCCGCACAGGCGGCAATCGCGGTAGCTTTTACGCCGCGCATTGACCATTAGCAGGTTTCAATTCACCCAAGGCCTTGGCCATACGCGTGCAAGATTCCTGGAGTTTTTCCAGCGATGTCGCATAGGAAATGCGGATAAAGCCCGGCATGCCAAAGGCTGATCCCATGACCACCGCCACGCCTGCGGCATCGAGCAAATACATCGTCACCGCCGTATCATCCGCCAGGCTTTTGCCGTCCGGCGTCGTCGCGCCGATAAACTTTTCAACGCTGGGGAAAAGATAAAATGAACCCTCCGGCACATGACATTTCACGCCAGGGATTTTATTCAGGCCCGCCGCCATAACATCACGCCGTTTTTTAAATTCTTGCGTGCGGGAATGCACGACTGCTTGATCGCCCGCGAGCGCTTCAATTCCTGCAGCCTGAGCAATCGAACAAGGGTTAGACGTGCATTGCGATTGCAAATTCCGCATGGCGTCAATCAGCCATTTTGGCCCCGCACCATAGCCAATGCGCCAACCCGTCATGGCATAGGCTTTCGACACGCCATTCACAACCAGGGTGCGCGATTTTAATTCGGCATCCAACATCGCGATATTGGTAAATTTGAAATCGTCGTAAACAATGTGTTCATATAAATCATCTGACATCACCATCACATGCGGATGCTGTTTTAATTCATCTACCAGCGCCTGTAATTCCGCCGCCGTATAGGCCGCGCCGCAGGGATTAGAAGGTGAATTGATAATCATCCATTTGGTGCGCGGCGTAATCGCGGCACGCAATAGTCCCGCCGTAATTTTAAAGCCACTGTCAGCGGACAAGGGCACGATCACTGGCTTCGCGCCCGCCAGCAAAACAATATCCGGATAGGAAACCCAATAGGGCGCCAGAATGATGACTTCATCGCCTTCCTGAACCGTCACCGTCAGCGCATTGTAAATCACCTGCTTGCCACCCGTACCGACGCTGATTTCTTCGGGCTTATATTCCAGTCCATTTTCAGCGCGGAATTTTTCGCAAATCGTCTTTTTAAAAGCCATGGTGCCGTCCACCGGCGTATACTTCGTCTCACCGCGTTGAATGGCGGCAATGGCGGCGGCCTTAATCGGATCAGGCGTGTCAAAGTCAGGCTCGCCCAGTGTCAGATCGATAATATCACACCCCTCAGCCAACAGGGCCTTTACCCGCCCCGCCGCTGCAAAGGTGGGTGAGGGCTTAATTTGTTGCATGCGCGCGGCCAAAAATGGTTCCATGAAACTTCCTTCGTTATTCGCTTGCCAAGATAAACATGGCCTTTTAAAATCTTGCAAGCACTTTGTTAATTGGATTCGCGCATGACACCCCAAGAAATTGTGGAAATTTTGAAAAAGCATGAGACGTGGCTGCAAAATAAGGCCGGCGGGCAGCGCGCGAGCTTTGCGATGCAGGATTTGCGCGGGAGCAGCTTTGCGCGCGCCAACTTACAGCACGCCAAGTTTTCCGGTGCGGATTTAACCAATAGCGATTTTACTGGCGCGGATTTGCGCCAGGCGGATTTTTTCGCCGCCACGCTCAGCCAATCGATAATGGCGGGTGCAAATCTGGAAGGCGCAGACCTGCGCGGCGCGAAAATAAAGGACGTCACATTGGATGGGGCCAATTTGAAAAACGCGGATTTCAGAGCGGGCGCATTGATGGCTGGCGGTGAAAAAGGTGTTAACTTCACGGAAGGTAACCATGGCGGCAGCGCAACTGCCCATACCGATCTATCGGGCAGCACGCTGCACAACGTCAACGCGCAAGGCGCGATGCTGGGCGGTGCAAACCTTTCCAATGTTCAAATGCGAAATATCAATTTATCAGATGCCAATATGATGGGTGCTCATATTGGAAATGCCGACCTATCGGATGCCAATTTGCGCGGCACGCAATTGGCAGGCGCGAATTTGGATGGCGCGAACCTGAAGGGCGCGGATCTGACGGGCGCAAAACTAAAAGGCGTTAATTTGGATACCGCCATGGATGCGATATCTGTTACAAAAACCGTCGATGACTTCAGTACTTATATTAAACGCGTGCTGCAGGATCATTTTGATTGGAAGCAATCCAATGGCAAACACAGTAGGCGCGCGGATTTGCCCAATGAAGATTTATCCCATATTGATTTGGCGGGCGCAAACCTGGACGGCGCGAATTTACGTGGCGCAAAATTGACCAGCTCCAATCTGAGGGGCGCAAGCTTTATTATGGCCGATTTATCGCAAACCGAATTTCAGAATGCCAAACTGTGCGGCGCGGATTTTTCCGGCGCCAATTTACGCAAAGCAAATTTAGCGGGTGCTGATGCCACTGGGGCCAAGTTTAATAATGTACCGCTACGTGATCAAAATGGCCGTCTTTTGGGACGCGACTGGTCGACGAATTTGATGGGCGCAGTGCTAGCCAGTGCCAATTTCAGCAAGGCGGAAATGCGCGGCGCCAATATGATGGACGCCAACACCGCCGGGGCCAATTTCTCAGGTGCGGACCTGGCCGGAGCCAACCTGCGCGGTACGGAACTGGAGAAATTGCGGCAACGGAGCGGCTAGCATGGGTTGAGTGGATGGATGACAACAATCCAATAGCGGGATTTTTACGCAGTCAAAAAAAGTCAAAAAAATTCTTGCTTTTTCCACCTTACGTTTAGTAAGCTATCTTTCATACCTTAACTAACAATCTGCATTATTTATAAGGGGATAAGGATGTCTAGGGATAATAGGGATAAAAAATGGTTTTTTGAACAATTTTTGAAACGCCAAGTCAAACAAAAGAACTATATTGCATTGCCAGCAGCACATATTGAAACTGTTAAAGAGGTATTAGACGAACTTTTTCCAAATCAATCTTTTCGATCCTTTAAAGAGCTTGGAGACATTTTATCCCAGCCAATTACTAAGCCTATGCCTAGAAGACGCGCAAAACTTCTTCTGGAAACATTAAGGACATTAGATTTAAAATCTCCTCATCAGCGTATGGTTGTTCAGCGTGTGCTTGCGCAGCCCTCAATTATGCTAAGTTTTACAAATAACAATAGCTGGGTTGAAGCTAGTGAGTTAAGAAAAACAGCAGGTCCCTTAAAACTAAAAAAACCTTTAAACCTAACAAGACGGCTTGCTTCGACTAACAGCACACAAAAAACAGGGGTGGCTATTACACGACCTTCACTTGTTAAGCAGACCCCAACAACGGCAAGAATGAGTATGGATTATGCTGGCCGTAATAATTCAGATCCTTGCAGCGACCCTAATAGATTTTTATCATACGCATTGAGAGAGGCAATTCAACGAGTTGCAGGGGTGGGCCTGGGAACTCGCGATTGCACTGTATTCTGTGCAACAGATCAAGAATTAGAGAGAATTAGAACTTCGATCATCGAGGCCTTTACTGAAGCAAGGGTCATTACGAATCCGGCACAAGTATTTTTTAGACCTTTTGCTCTTGTCATTCGCAAACCTGAAGATAAGGACCAAACAGTATCTTTTGTGCCTTACCAAGGTCCAAAGGATGGACAAAGTCTTGCAGGAGTTGAAATAGAATTCAATCTTCAGCCAGTTCCGCCTGAACGAAGAGACGAGGTAGTTCGCATTCAACAGGCCTTATTTAGCATTAAACCTAAACATGGCTCAAAGCCTACGGCTGTAGCACCATAATTCTTTGGTTTTCTGAGTTAAGGTCGCTATAGTCGCCGCATGACTCCTGCTGGTCGGATTGCCGCAACTATTGAATGTTTGGATGAAATCATCGCCGCGCCGCGTCCGGCAGATGCGGTAATTTCCGCCTACTTCCGCGCGCGGCGCTATATTGGTTCTAAGGACCGCAGCGCCGTCGCCAGCCAAATTTACTTGATCCTGCGGCATTTTTTGCGCCTGTCATGGCATTTAGAACAAGCAGGTGCGCGCCGCAACGGCCGCAATTCGGTGCTGGTGGAATTGTTATTGTCAGAACAATGGCCAGTAGAAGAAATTCAGGAAAACTTTACTGGCGAGCATTATGCGCCCGCGCGTTTGCGGGAAGAAGAACGATTTTTATTGGTGCGGCTGGGAACTGTTTTTGAACCGCCCGAAATGCCGCTTTATGTTCAGGTGGAATGTCCAGAGGAATACGCTGAAAAATTTCAGGCAGCCTTTAGTGAAAATTTTGCCGCCGAGATGCGCGGCATGCTGACCGAAGCGCTAATGGATTTGCGCGTTAATCCGCGTGTCATCACACGTGCGGCCGCGATTGCAGAATTAAAGGCCGCGAAAATTGATGCTGCGCCGACGCCCTATTCGCCCTTTGGCATTCGCATTCATGGGCGGCCTGCCCTGCCCACCTTGGATTTATACAAACGCGGCGGCGTCGAGATTCAGGATGAAGGATCGCAGTTGATCGCACTATTGGTCGGCGCGCAGCCAGGTGAGCAAATTGTCGATTTCTGCGCGGGCGCAGGCGGCAAAACCCTGGCCATTGCCGCGATGATGGAAAACAAAGGCCGCGTGATCGCCTGTGATGTGCTGGACCGGCGGCTGGAGAAATCGCGCACGCGCTTTACCCGCGCGGGCTTGGAAAACATTCAAATTCGTCCTTTAACCAGCGAAAACGATAAATGGGTCAAACGCAGCGCTGGACAATTCGACCGCGTGTTGGTGGATGCGCCATGCAGCGGCACTGGCGTGTGGCGGCGGAATCCCGATGCGCGCTGGAAACAACTGGGGCCAAGCCTGGTGGAATTATTGCCATTGCAGGCGCGCATTCTGTCCAGCACGGCGCGGTTGGTAAAACCCGGTGGGCGTCTGGTTTACGCGACCTGCTCCCTATTGCCCGATGAAAACCAAATGCAGGTTGAGAGATTTCTGGCCGAGCATCCGGATTTTAAATTACTGCCTGTACAACAGGCTTCCACCCCAGATATGCATTTGCCCCACACAGGAGATTATATGAATCTATCCCCCGCCCGACATAACACCGATGGTTTTTTCGCGGCGGTGATGCAGAAAACCGGTTTTTAACTTTCCTGGGGTCCCGGATAAATGCCTGCGGCATTTTCCGGGATGATACTACGCCGTTTCTTTTTCCTTGGAATCCTTAGCCGGTTTCAGCGCGGGTTTTTTCTTGTCTTTATCTTTGACTTCGCCCTCGCTCACTGCTTCACCATGGATAATGACCGGTTCCGCCTTTTTGTTCACGACGTCTTCGGTAATCAGTAATTCACGCGCAGTTTCGTCGCCTGGCACTTCATACATCGGATTCAGCAGAATATTTTCCATGATCGAGCGCAGTCCGCGCGCGCCGGTTTTACGCTCAATCGCCAGTTTGGAAATGGCATGCAGCGCACCCTCATCGACCTTCAGCTTCACACCATCCATGTCAAACAAGGTTTGATATTGTTTAACGATAGCATTTTTCGGCTGGGTTAAAATATTAATCAACGCGGCTTCATCCAAATCTTCCAGAGTCGCGACCAACGGCACGCGGCCGATAAACTCTGGAATCATACCGAATTTCAACAGGTCTTCCGTTTCCAGATCCTGCAAAATTGCGCCGACGCCGCGCTCATCCGGCCCCTTCACCTCCGCACCGAAACCGATGCTGGAGCCCTTGCGGCGCATGGCGATAATTTTATCAATCCCCCCGAAAGCTCCGCCGCAAATGAAGAGAATATTCGTGGTATCGACTTGTAAAAATTCCTGCTGCGGATGTTTGCGCCCACCCTGCGGCGGCACACTCGCCACCGTGCCTTCCATCAATTTCAGGAGCGCCTGTTGTACGCCCTCGCCCGAGACATCGCGCGTGATGGATGGATTATCGGATTTACGTGAAATCTTGTCGATCTCATCAATATAAACGATACCGCGCTGCGCTTTTTCGACATTGTAATCGGACGCTTGCAGGAGTTTCAGAATAATATTTTCAACGTCTTCGCCCACATAACCGGCCTCGGTCAGCGTGGTTGCATCCGCCATGGTGAATGGCACATCCAATATGCGCGCTAAAGTTTGCGCGAGCAAGGTTTTACCCGAACCGGTCGGACCGACCAGTAGAATATTCGATTTCTGAAGCTCAACGCCATGGCCTTCGCCTAGGTGTTGCAGACGTTTATAATGGTTATGCACGGCAACGGCCAGAACTCGTTTGGCGCGTTCCTGCCCGATCACATAATCGTCTAGAACTGCTTTAATCTCTTTTGGTGTCGGCAGTCCACCCCCATCCTTTTGATTGATGAGCTGCTGTTTGCCCTCTTCACGGATAATATCCATACAAAGGTCCACGCATTCATCACAGATGAAAACTGTGGGGCCTGCAATGAGCTTCCGCACCTCATGCTGGGACTTCCCGCAAAAGGAGCAGTAAAGGGTGTTCTGAGCCTTGTCGTCGCTTCGTTTCATGTCCGAATCCTATTTCTTAGGACTTTATAAGAACTTATGCCCCAGCGGAAGCCAAGGCTTATGGCCATTCGGGCCATTTGTTACTATAAGCCTAGATGTGTTGCTAGAAGATGACAATCCCCGGAGTACCGCCGCCCCGCCCAAACCCAAGAATTTGGATTTCATGTCGGTTGCCGAACTTCAAGAATACATGGGGAGGTTGGAGGTGGAAATCCAGCGGGTGCAAGCCGAAATCACGAAAAAATCTTCCTCCCGCGCTGCGGCAGAAGCGTTGTTTGGCGCAAAATAAATTGCTTTTGGCCAATATGGCTTCATTCGTTTGTATAATTAACTGCAAATTCGACCCTATGGCCACTCCATTAAACATACCTAATCGGCAAGGATGGAAAGCGCGAGCTGGGCGATATCACCGGGCACCTAGATGATATTTGGGAACTGAATATCCCCCACAACAGCAACAAGACTGGGCTTATCTCCGGAGCAAACTGAAAAGGTTGTTGATTGGCTGGGAAATGGCGAGGAACCGCAAGATCAAATTATAATAATATGCCTTCGAATGGTTTGCAAAAAACTTGGCATTACGCAATTAGCAGACCTGCAAGAATATTTTATTTTTACTACGGTGGCGAATAGCGTGCCGTCGAATAGCTTATCCGGTGGAAAACGTTCTGGACTCCTTTACGTTTCACGGGAATACCGATGCTAAACTGGCAAAAATTATTTCCAAACATCCACAAGTTTATTTCCTATGCGGCCGCCGCTAATCGGATGACATCCCGCTTTCTTAACAATTGCGGATTTTGTCCGATTATTTTGGCGGCCGGTTAATAAGGTAATGGACACAAGATACCCTGCTATCGGAGGCCGAGTAAGGCAGTGGCTGTCGCAGGGGTTATCTTGTCGAATAAGAGATTGGCTGGTGAGCAGTCTAGCGCTAACCCTTCTCGGATTCGAACCTAAGGATGGCGACTTCCTGTTTATCAGGAAATTACAGAGAATGTTAGAATTTAGAGCTATATTCTAGATTTATGGACCCAATTTTTAACGGTATTTCCGCCAGTTATGGCCAATAACCAAGTCTCAAAATAACAGGGAATTTTTGAGATGAAACAAGGAAATTTATAATCAAATCAGGTAGAACAATGGATTTTTTACCAAAGATTATTTCTAACTCTAAAGATCTAAGGACATCAAATGCCGAGAAGGTCAACTGCTAAGTCATATGTTAGACGTTCGCCGATCAAAAAATCCGGCGGCCATGCTTATTGGAGTGGGCAGATTAAAATTGCCTTAATTTATATGCCGGTGCATCTTTTCAATGCCACGCGCCGTAGCAGTACGATTGACCTAGACTTATTAGACCGGCGCACGGGTGAGCGTATTCATCATGCTAATGTTTTGGAAAGTGGTAAGCATGTCAATGAGGCAGATATCGTACGCGGCTATAGAACCGATAAAGGTTATGTTTATCTGGAAAAAGATGAATTGCAGGATGTAAAATTGCCCTCATCCGATGTTTTGGAGTTAACCGAATTTGTCGATGCCAATACCATTCCCATAATGTGTTTTGAAAAACCGCTTTATGTGCTGCCGGATGGCAAAAGCGGCGAGGAAATTTATATCACCCTACGTGATGCCATGCGCGCCAGCGGAAAGATTGGTATTGGCCAGTTAACCGTACGCGGGCGTGAAGAATTATGTGCTTTGTTGCCAGTTAAAAATGGCCTGGTCGTTGAGCTGCTCCGTTATAGCAGTGAATTGCGCGCGCCAGATGACTTTTTTGCCGATTTACCGGCCGCGAAAGCCAAAGCAGCTAATGTTAAAATGGCGGGTGAATTGATTGAACAGCTTACTGCGCCATTTGATCCGGATCAATATGAAGATCATTATCATGAAGCCATGATGGAACTTATTTATTCCAAGCAGGCGCGGCGGCAACCGCATTATGTGAGTGCGCCGGATAAGCCCAAGAATGTTATTAATCTGATGGATGCTTTGCGGAAAAGTTTGAAAAAATCCGCGCATAAACCACCTAAAAAAGCGTCTTAGGGCATGGCACCGCCACGTAAACAACAGCTGGATAAATATAACGCTAAACGCGATTTCCGCGCGACCGCGGAACCGTCGGGAAAAGTTGGGAAAAAGCATATAGGCGGTTTGATTTATATGATCCAAAAACATGCGGCATCGCATTTGCATTTTGATTTCCGTTTGGAATGGGATGGCGTGTTAAAAAGTTGGGCAATTGCTAAAGGCCCAAGTCTTAGTCCGGAGCAAAAACGCCTGGCCGTGCAGGTGGAAGATCATCCCGTAGATTACGCAACATTCGAAGGCACAATTCCAAAAGGCCAATATGGCGGTGGTACGGTGATGTTATGGGACCGGGGCACTTGGGAACCGATAGATGATGTGAATAAAGGACTGCAAAGCGGCCGATTAAATTTCCGGTTGCACGGCGAGCGTTTGCAAGGCGAATGGCATCTTGTTCGCATGGGCGGTAAGGCAGGCGGGGACCGGCGACAGAACTGGTTGTTGATAAAATCGGATGATAAATTCGCGGATGACGGCGCGGCTGATAAGATTATCCAGAAATTTACCACCAGTATAAAAACCAATCGCACCATGGAGCAAATTGCAGCGGGTAAAAGCGCAGTCTGGCAAGCTAAAAAGACCGAACAACCAGTCAAAAAGGAAACATCTAATGCTCAATTGAAGAAAAATAAATCAAAGCTACCAGACTTCGTGCCGCCACAACTGGCAACCTTGGCAGATGAACCACCAAAAGGTGATCAATGGGTTCATGAAATTAAATTCGACGGTTACCGGGCACTCGTGCGGGTTGATGGCGAAAACATCAAAATGATCACGCGCGCAAATAATGATTGGACACATTGGTTTTTGGATCTACCCGATTATTTCAAATTTTTAGAGATAAAATCTGCTTTAATTGATGGTGAAGTTGTGGTCCCGAATGAGAAAGGAATTACCTCCTTCCATGCTTTACAAGAGGCGATGAGCAATGATGCGCCGTCTGGCAGTGAGTTACATTATTACGCATTTGATTTGCTATATTTAAACGGCGAAGATTTAATGCGCTTGCCCTTGCGCGAACGAAAAAATAGATTGCGTGAAATCCTGCCAGAGAATCTACCGCGCCTGCATTTCAGTGAAGATTTTGCGGGCGATGGTGCGGCAGTTTTTGAAAAGTCTTGTCATATGAAGCTTGAAGGCATTATTTCAAAACGCGCAGATGCACCGTACGAACCGGGTCGCAGCAAAACTTGGCTAAAGATCAAGTGCAGCAATGAACAAGAAATGGTGATTGGCGGTTTTACCTATCAATCCAAACACCCAGATCGTCTCGGCGCACTATTAATTGGTTATTATAAAGATAAAAAGCTGATCTTCGCTGGCAAGGTCGGCACAGGATTTACACAAACAGAAAGTGTGTGGCTTCTTAAAAAATTGGAAAAATTGCGCAATGATGAAAATCCATTCGGCACGGTTCCCGCAACTTATCGACGCGGTGCGCATTGGGTTAGACCGGAATTATTGGCGCAAGTTACTTTTACGGAATGGACGAAGGATGGCATGTTGCGTCATCCCTCTTATCAAGGACTGCGCGAGGATAAACCCGCCCGGCAGGTTGTGCAGGAGAAAAAAATCAAACCAAGTGCCGCTGAAAATCCCCTGCTCACGCATCCTGATAAGGTTTTATTTTCGGACAGCAATATTACAAAACAACAACTGGCTGATTATTATGCCCAAGTTGCAGATTTGATGCTGCCACACATTAAAGGATACCCGCTCAGCCTCGTGCGTTGCCCGAATGGCCAAGGCAAAAGTTGTTTTTTCCAACGTCATAGTGATGCAGACTCAGCCGATATCGGTCAGATTCCTATCAATTTAGACGGCGACACCAGTGATTTTATCACTATCGAAAATAACAAGGGGCTGACCGCATTGGTGCAATTAAGCGCGCTGGAGATTCATGCCTGGGGCGCTAAGGGAAAAACGCCGGATCAGCCGGAACGGATCATCGTTGATTTTGATCCGGACGAAGCCGTACCATTTCAGAAAGTAAAAGATGCCGCGCTGGATATGCGCGCGCGCCTAACGAAACTGGGTATGGAAAGTTTTTTGAAATGCACAGGCGGAAAAGGTTTGCATGTGGTATTGCCGTTTCAAAAAGGCCCAAGTTGGGAAGAAGTCCGCGCCTTTTCCGAAGCCATGGCAGGTTTGATGGCGGAAGATGCGCCGGAACTTTATACGGTCAATAGCCGAAAGGTGGTCCGTAAAGGAAAAATTTATATCGATTATCTTCGCAATAATAAAGCCGCCAGCGCGATTGCGCCTTATTCCACGCGCGCAAAGCCAGGCGCGCCTGTTGCCCTGCCGTTGGCCTGGGAAGAATTAAAGCAATTAAATGCTTCTAATCAATTTACGCTTCAGAATTTTTCAGACTGGAAAAAGCGATTGCGCCACAATCCATGGCAAGATTTATTAAAACTCAAGCAAAAACTAAAATTACGCTGAGCCGTCATTCATACCAAGCCCTAATTTGATCACCGATGGCATTGATCAAACCACGCGTTTTAATTTCACTGATTTTCCATTCTCCATCTACGTTGCGAATAATGCCGATATGCTCTTGGTTCAGGGTTAAATCAAATTTTTGGCACGCGCCGTCCTCGCATGAGGTTAGAATCGGCACACCAGTGCCACGATATAATTTTCCTTTATACTCAAAATCCAATTCTACATTGGCAATCTGTTCAGGTTCGCGCTCCAAATCGGCAATTAAACTTTTTAAGATTATGATTAAATCTTTCCGGCGATGCTCGGGCGATGCGCTCCATTTCCGATCGGCCGCGCGCATATGCGCTAGCTTGAATTTCAAGCCTGTCATTTGCGTACTGTAATCATTGGCGTTGAGCTTTTCGACGTATTGATGCGCCAAAATAAACCAATGGTAACCGGTACCAACAGGCGCACCCGAGTCCTCGGGCGCATGACCCGCACGGCGTTTGGTGGTGCTATAGGCAAATTCCCATTTATCCGGTTCAATTTTTTTCTCTTTCCAGTCTGACTTATCATAGTACCAATGATGGGTGCGACCTACCGCCATGCCGGTATAACGCTGGCCGTGATAGTCTTTCACTGCATTATAGCCGGCAGATTTTGGGGCGGATTTGCTTTTTGGCATTTTTTAAAAATAAAAAATTCGTAGGTAAATTATCGATATTATTTTTTGTTTGATTTTCTCTAACTCTTATAAAACTCAGAAAACTTATTACGGCAATCTTATACCCCCAGCGATAATGTTATTTATTGCAACCGAGGTTCACATGTCATCTCCTGCTTTAGAAAATCCCGTTACCAAATATCCCAAGCCGCCGTTTAAGGAACAGTCCCAACCCTGGCCCGGGTTGGTCAGCAAAATGGATCCGCGTCCAGATCATGGCGAGAAAAGTTATAAAGGTTCTGGCCGCCTGTCTGGACGCAAGGCCCTAATTACGGGCGGTGATTCCGGTATGGGGCGTGCGGCGGCAATTGCCTATGCACGCGAAGGTGCGGACGTGGCGATCAATTATCTGCCCGACGAAGAGCCTGATGCGCAAGAAGTCATTGAGTTGATTAAGGCTGAAGGACGCATTGGTTTGCCCATACCCGGCGATATCCGTAATGAAAAATTTTGCCAGGAATTGGTAAAAAAAGCTGTCGAAGGTTTGGGCGGTTTGGATATCCTTGTGAATAATGCGGGGCGTCAGCAAACGCATGAATCCATTTTAGATATTTCAACAGAGCAATTCGACTGGACGATGAAAACGAATATTTATGCGCCATTCTGGATTATTAAAGCTGCTCTGCCGCATATGAAACCCGGGTCCGTTATTATCGCGACTGCTTCAGAACAATCTTATGATCCATCGCCTGAATTGTACGATTACGCGCAAACCAAAGCGGCAACGATGAATTACGTTAAATCATTAGCAAAACAATTGGGGCCAAAAGGCATCCGCATAAACGGCGTTGCACCCGGGCCAATTTGGACGGCATTACAAGTAACCGGCGGCGCGACCCAGGAAAAAATCAAACATTTTGGCGGCAATACGCCGATGAAACGGCCCGGTCAGCCCGTGGAATTGGCATCCATCTATGTACAGCTTGCCGCCGCGGATGCGAGTTACGCGAATGGACAGATTTACGGCTCATCCGGCGGCGCGGGACAGCCGTAAGAATAATGTACCATATCCGCCATAAACCGGAACAGGAGATGCCATGGCAAATTTATGCGCGGCATTTTCATCTAGAGGTGCATAAAGTTTCTTTTGCCGCCCAAGCCGAAGCCATTACCTGGATTACGGAAATGGAATTGCACGAGGCTGAACCATTGGGCCAACATAGTGCGGCAAACGACAGTGAATGCGACAAAGTGGATGAAGCTTTGGTGGAATCTTTTCCAGCGAGTGATCCACCTGCCTGGACGAAAGTTATCACAAAACATTGAACTAAATTTATAGACAATCTTTAATGAAGAATTATGCATCCGGAAAAAGAAATATCATTGGAATTTTATCATAGAAAAAATAATTTGTTTTGGAAGATTGAGCAATCAGACTTCTATCTCAGGTCTTTGTTGCCGAGATTTGATTAATTTGCATTGCAAATTGGTCTGCCCAATCGGGAATTATTCGATTGGTGTAACGCCGATCCTCCTGGCGTTATCGTTGAATGGTTCCTGTGCGGGTATTTGCTTTGAAAGTTTCAAAGCATTCTTCACAACCAACTCAGAAGGAGCAAACAATGCCAGCAAGAAAATCCAGCAGTTCAAGCTCAAACGGTTCATCTCGTTCGAACCGCAGCCGTAATACGCCAGAACGTGATGAAGAAGGCCGATTCACCAGCGACGATGATCGTTCTTCCCGTTCCAATCGGGGCAACAATGATGATTATGACGACGACCGCTCCTATTCATCTTCATCGCGTTCAAGTGGCCGCAATTATGACGAAGATTATGATGATGACCGCACATCACGTTCTGGCGAACGCGGTGGCCGTGGCAGTCAGGGCGGCGGCGGTCACGGTGGCTGGTTCGGCGACTCGCGCGGCCATGCCGAAGCCGGAAGCCATAGCTGGGATAACCGTGGCGGACGGGGTAGTTATAGCGGCGGCAATGAGCGTGGCGGTTACGAACGTGGAGGTTATAGCGGCAGCTATAACGATAATGATCGCTACGGACGCGGCAACTATTCTTCCGGTCGTGATTATGAACGTTCATCCAGTGGATACGGCGGCAATTATGGTGGGCGCGGTTGGTACGGCGACTCCGAAGGCCATGCCGAAGCCGGGAGACACAGCTGGGATAATCGCGGCGGACGCAGTGGAAACCATGGCGGCGAATATAATGGTTATGACAACGACCGTTATGGACGTTCTAGCGGACGCGATTATGACGACGACCGTTTCTATAACCAAGGGCGCGGTCGCGGTCATGGCGGCTGGTTCGGCGATTCCGAAGGCCATGCCGAAGCCGGCAGACATAGCTGGGACAATCGGCGTTCCGCAAATCGGTAATCAATATTTGAGAGATGCGGGCAACCGCATCTCTTTTTTACCATCACAGGAGGATGCCATGAAAAATAATCTCACCGGTCCTGGAATCATTACGCTTGCGATGTCGTTATTTGTGACGTCCAAAACACGAGGGCTGTCAGCAGAAGGAAGGTAAAGTGCCATGCCAAACGTCTGCGATGTCTTAATCAAATTACTCAGCGATGCCGGTGTGCGCCATATTTTCGGTGTGCCCGGAGATTCGATTAATAGCCTAACGGATGCCATTCGGCGCCAAGATAAAATTCGTTTCATTCATGTGAATCATGAAGAAACCGGTGCTTTTGCCGCAGCAACGCAAGCAAAATTAACAGGCGAATTAAGCGTTTGCGTAGGCACTTCGGGCCCCGGCGCAATTCATTTACTAAATGGTTTATACGATGCCAAATGCGATCATGCGCCGGTCTTGGCGATTACCGGTCAGATTGAAACGCGCCGATTGGGCAGCGATTACCAGCAAGAAATTAATGTGTGCCGCCTCTTTGATGACGTATCGGTCTATAACCAAATGATTGTTAATCCAGAACAAATGCCTTATGTTGCCGCGCGTGCTATTCATACGGCGTTGGAACAACGTGGTGTCGTGCATCTGAATATTCCCCTAGATGTGTCGATGAAGTCTGTGCCAAAGCCAAAATCATGGCATGTACCGATGTATCTGCAAAAGTCCGCCTCACCCATACCGGATCATAACTTGATTGCATTGGCAGCAAACCTAATTAACAAAAAAGAAAAAATTGTTATTCTGGCCGGTATTGGTTGTTACGGCGCCGAAGATAAAGTTTACCACCTGGCTGAAATTTTAAATGCGCCGATTATCCATGCGCTGCGCGCCAAGGAATTATTTCCGGAATCGCATGCCTATTCCATCGGCGGTATTGGTAATTTGGGCGTAAAACCATCTGTGAAGGCTTTGAGCGCCTGTGATTTATTACTGATGATCGGCACAGATTTTCCCTATGATGATTTCTTGCCGAAACATGGTGCGACAATTCAAATCGATCTGAAAGCCGGCCAGATTGGCAAACGGCACACAATTGATATCGGCCTGGCGGGCGACGCCGGTGCAATCCTGGATGTTTTAATGCCGCTTTTGAAGCGTAAACAGCAGCACAGCTTTTTACAGCAAGCGCAAAACCATAAGCGGGAATGGCAAAAAGAAGCGCAAAAGCAAATGGATTCTGAGAAGGAGCTAATCAAACCGCAGTATCTCGCCCATCTGATTGGCGAAACTGCACCCAAAGATGCCATTTTCATTTGCGATACTGGCGAAGTCACGGCCTGGTGCGCGCGTCATATGATTATGCAACCGGGTCAGCGCTTTACCGTCTCCGGTCTTTTGGCCTCCATGGCCTTTGGCCTGCCCGGCGCGATAGGCGCGCAATTGGCGTATCCGGACCGACCTGTAATTGCTTTGGTTGGCGACGGCGGCTTTTCCATGCTGATGACAGATTTTGCTACGGCTGTGCGCTATAAATTGCCGATTAAAATCATCGTTTTTAACAACCGCAAACTTGGTATGATCACGATTGAACAGGAAGCGCGCGGCCAGCCGGATTATCAAACCGATAATTACAATCCAGATTTTGCCGAATTTGCCAAACTCTGCGGCGGTAATGGTCTATCTGTTACCGATCCGGCACGCTTACCTAAAGCATTAGAACAAATGAATGTTAGTAACGAGCCATTCCTTTTAGATGTGCAAATCGATGCCAAAGAAACCGTGGTTCCGCCTAAGGTCACATTGGAGCAGATGATGCAATATGGAATGGCAAAAATTAAGGAATTCATCCAATAATTAGATAATGAAACACCCACTTCTCTCGCTGCCATCGAATTCGGCACTTGCATTTTATGGTTTTTGCTTGAGCGCCTGGGTGATACAAATCCCATATGGGCAATTATTTCTTTGATCACAGTCACCGAACCGCAATGGCAACAGCTTAGCTGACTTTTTAAAGTGCGACTAATTAATACAACTGCGGGCTGTATCAGCGAGTTATTATTTCTGCTTTTAATTGGCCATCATAGTTGGATATTTTCATTTGTTTTGGTCATCAGCGTTTTAATATCAAACTATTTAATCCGCATGCCGACCAGCTGGCGCATTGCGCCCATTACAACAGCCATCATCATTGCGGATGGCATGAGTCAGGAAGTTAAATTCCGCAGCTTAGAAATTGCATTGCATCGGACAGGGGGAGGTTTTTTTGGGCAGCGCCATGGCGCTATTAATCACTTGGATAATGTCATATGTTTGGGCACCGCGTAACTTACTTATTAATGCCGAGAAGCCTCCAGCATTGTCTAAAATATCAGGTAACCCAGATAAATCCTAACTGATAAGTTTTTTATTAAATCAGGGTCAATTCATTATCTCATCAAATAAAGAATGCTATTTAATAATCTTGAGGTTACCATGCTCGGACTGCTCAAAAAATTCGGCATTTTAAGACGCCACGAAAGTATCAGCTGGAAAGAGCTATTAAAACGCCATGCGCCTCTGCTATTGCCAGCAGCGCATGATGGCCTGACAGCAAAAATTATTGAGCAATTGGGCTTTCACGCTTATCAGGTCGGCGGTTTTGCCTTGGCGGGCGCACATAACGCCTTTCCAGACATCGACCTGGTCCACTATGGCGAGCAACGTGATAATATTCGTGATATTATTGAGGCATCATGCCTACCGGTGATGATCGACGCGGATGATTGTTATGGCGATGTGAAGAATGTCACTCGCACGATTCAAGGTTATGAAAAACTTGGCGCCAGCGCAATTTTCTTTGAAGACCAATTAGCACCTAAAAGTTGCGGCCATATGGCCGATAAAGATGTCATTGATAAACACCAAATGGTGTCAAAGGTGAAGGCTGCCGTGGCAGCGCGGCATAATGAAGAGACCTTTATCATCGCCAGAACGGATGCATGTTATAAATATGGCCTGGACGAAGCCATGCGCCGTGCCGAGGCTTATTTGCATGCAGGTGCGGATGGTATTTTTATTGAGGCGCCGGATAGTATTGAAGAACTGATAAAAATTGGACAGCGATTCTGCGGCGTGCCGATGATCGCTAATATGCTGGAGGGCGGCGGCAAAACGCCAATTCTACCACCGAAAGAATTACACGCCATGGGATTTTCGATGATCACTTATCCCACAACATTATTATTCCAAATTGCGAAAACCACCTGGGATGCATTAGAAAATTTGAAAGCAGGTCGACCCATGCCGCGCGAGATCGGTTTTAGCTTTGATGAATTTGAAAAAATCGTGGAAAAGAAAAAATGGCAGAAGCTAGAGCAGCGTTTCGGCAAAGGTTGATTAGACTTAAATAAAAATAAAACAAGCCTATATTGATATCATGACCCGAAAATCTGGTAGTGCTGATTTGCCCCTGCATTACGGCCATGTGCCGCCTTGGCTGGCTGACCGCATGACTAAACTGGGTGCGATTATGACGCAGTCCATTGTGCATCATTATGGCCGCGACGAATTGCTGCGCCGCCTCGCGCATCCGTTCTGGTTTCAATCTTTTGGCGCAGTCATGGGGATGGACTGGCATTCGTCTGGTATTACGACCAGTGTCATTGGCGCGCTGAAGCGCGGGCTACAGCCCTTACAAAAAGAACTCGGGATTTACGTTTGCGGTGGGCGCGGAAAGTATTCTCGTCAAACACCGTGTGAGCTGACTGCAATCGGAGAACGCGTTGGCTTTAACGGTGCCATGCTGGCTGATGCCAGTCGTTTAGTCGCCAAAATTGATAACGCCGCTGTGCATGATGGCTTTCAACTTTATCTGCATGGATTCATCGTTACAAATGACGGACGCTGGACAGTAGTCCAGCAAGGCATGAATAATGGCCACCGCCAGGCGCGTCGTTATCATTGGTTATCAGAAGGCTTGACGGATTTTTTGGAGGAACCGCATAGCGCAATTGAAGGCCGCAATCAGGGCAATATTATTAACCTGACCGATCGCCGCGCTGATGCCGCGCGCCGCGCGCAGGTGGATTTGCTTTCATCCTTAGGGCCGGATGGGATTACCAGCGCCTTAATGAAAATAAAACCCGCCGCGCCACCGGCGGAAAATTTATTACCGCATTTAATTATGCCTACACATCATGACGTACGCGCGGAAGATATAGTCACGCGGCGCCTGCACGGCAATTTAGCTGCCGCGGCAGATCGCGGACCTACCGATTTTAGATCTCTTTTAATGACACCTGGTGTAGGTGAACGTACCGTACGTGCTTTAGCATTGGTGGCGGAAGTTTTGCATGGCACACCTTGCCGTTTTAGCGATCCTGCGCGCTTTTCTATTGCTCATGGTGGTAAAGACCGAAAACCGTTTCCGGTGCCAATCAAAGTTTATGATGAAACCATCCGCGTGATGAAATCCGCCGTGCAAAAAGCCAAACTGGGACAAGGTGAAGAATTAGCGGCCATTCGGCGCCTTGACGACCAAGCACGCCAACTCGAACAATATGCCACGGGAGCATCCGTTGAAAAACTGATCGCGAATGAAATGCGGCAATCACACAGCTATGGCGGACGGAGCATTTTCGGTTGGGAACCCCAGTGCAAGCAAATATAAAAACTGCAATCCCACAATTCATTAAAATATACCCCGTTTATATAAACGGAAGACTTTTATATCGTACCTTTACGCGAATAATTATAAAAATTGATTATCCGACGAAAGAGAATCCCATGACCAAATCACACGCTCATACAAAACACGGCTCACATTACATCGCACATCAGCAAGTTAACTCTGGCCATAATATGCATGCAGATCATGCGGTCTCCAATCACAAAGCCGAAGATCATCATATGCATGCCAATCATGGTAACTCAGGTCAGGCTACTTATTTAAATCATCCAAGCTCAACTCATAAAAAGAATGCAGATTCCCCACTGAATCTTTCAAACATGGTACTGGAAGCAAATAAAAGTCACAGCGATGCCCTTTTACAAATTATAGAAACCACCACAACAGGTCTTAATGAAATTTTCCAGGCTTTTATGCAATATATGCGAAACATGACGGATTTATCAGCGGCGGCATATCAGGCAGCAGTCGGTGCAAATAGTATTGATGAAATCGCCAAGATTCAAAACACCTATGCAAAAACTTCGGTGAACATTTCGCATGAACATAGTGCACGCATCGCGCAAGCAGCCCTCCAAACAGCTAATGATGCCAGCAAGCCACTTCAGCAGCACGCGGCAGAAACAATGAAAAGATTTAATCCCGTTTAAACATCCATCTAAAGCAATTTCCTGTTCGGTGCTCGCTTTGGCGTCATCCATTCTGGTGCGGTGAAAATGGTATAAGTTATATTAAGTTATATTTACAAAAATTTTATCCTATAGTTTTTTCCTAAAGGCGATTTTTTATATGAGTTTGAATAAAAATAATTTTAAAGGAGCCAACCATGACCATGCATTCACTCGAAGATCTCTATCTTGATCTCGTTAAAGATATTTACTGGGCGGAGAAAAAAATTACGACCGTTCTTCCTAAAATGGCCAAAGCCGCGGCGAATCCAAAACTAAAGGACGGTTTCAAACAACATCTCGAAGAAACCAAAGGTCAAATTGAACGCCTGGAAAAAATATTTAAATCTCTGGGCAAAACTGCCCGCGGTAAAAAATGTGAGGCCATGGACGGCCTGGCAAAAGAAGGTGAACAAATTATGGAAGAGGCAGGACCTGAAGTGAGGGATGCCGCATTAATTGTTGCAGCGCAAAAGGTTGAGCATTATGAAATCGGTAGTTACGGCACGCTGATTGAATATGCCCGCATGCTGGGTTACAGCGATCAGCAAAAATTACTGCAAGAAACATTGAATGAAGAGAAAGCTTGCGATAAAAAACTAACTTCACTAGCTGAGGGCGGCATTAACGCTAAAACCATGAAATCTGCAAAAGCCGCCTAACTTGCGTGTGCGCTGCGCCAACTGACCCAGATAAATTGGAACGGCGCACGCGCCGTGAAGCTAGGCGCGCCAAGCAACGTGAAGCGAATATTAGTCGGGCTAAAAAGATGCATTTGGCACGTTTAGTAGCAGCGCAATTGCTGCCTGAGCCTTCAGATGCAAAATTAAATATTCCAAGTATCAATGACCAAAAATATTTTATTGGTTGTTCCGGTTGGTTTTACTGGCATTGGCGCGATATTTTTTACCCAGGCGACTTACCTAGCAATCAATGGTTCCAATATTATGCCCGACATTTTGATAGCGTTGAATTAAACGCACCTTTTTACAGCTGGCCGACTGTTGTCAATGTCAAAACCTGGATCCGGCAAGCGCAACAATACCCATTTGTTTATACAGTTAAAGTCTGCGAATTAATCACACACATTAAGCGTTTTATAGGCACCAAAGAGCTGGTTAAAGATTTTGGCTATATTGCTGATCTACTTGGCGAACGCATGGGCTGTTTTTTATTTCAATTGCCGCCAAGTTTCCATTATACGCCTGGACGGCTAAAATCCATTATTAACCAATTGGAACAAGGACGCCGTAACGTTGTAGAATTTCGGCATGCCAGTTGGTGGAATGATAATGTTTACGCCGCATTTCAAAAAGCGGGCATTATCTTTTGCTCCTGCAGCGGGCCACGATTGCCTGATTACTTAGTCAAAACCACGGATGATATCTACATTCGTTTTCACGGCACAAAACAATGGTATCGTCATGATTATTCAATAGAAGAATTACAGCAATGGGCCGATCGTATCTATAAAACGCAAGCTAAGCGCGTTTGGGTTTATTTTAACAATGACCGGAATGGTTATGCGATCAAGAATGCCAAGATACTATTGAATTTATTGCGCCAGAAACGCAGCAATCAACAAATTTAGTGAATTTATATTTCTCTTAAAGGCTTGTCATACAGCCATTTTACGATGTTTTTGCATATATTTAATATTCCACAGCCTACTGGAACAAAATAGGGGGCAATAACAAACTGAAACCAGAATAGGATACTATGAAACAAGCAATCCAACCCAGCGTCTGGATAAGTCCAAAAGATTTTGCGGCACCGCTTCAAGTACTAGAATGTAGGATTTACCGAGGACCCCATTTATATAGCCATAAACCCATGATCCGCCTGCAAGTTGATTTAGGCTTGTTGGAGGAATGGCCAACGAACAAAATTCCGGGATTTACTGAAAAACTTTGCGAAACCCTACCAGGTCTTTGGCAGCATACTTGCTCAACGGGTAAAGTAGGAGGCTTTGTTAGCCGACTGGAAGAGGGCACATGGCTTGGTCACGTAATTGAGCATGTGGCCATCGAACTGCAATGGATGGCGGGGATAGAGGTCACGCGCGGTAAAACACGGTCAGTGAATGGCAAACCAGGATATTACAATATTATGTATACTTACCGATATGAGGAAGCCGGCCGGTGTGCAGGCCGCATCGCATTAGATCTTGTAGCTTCCCTACTTAAGCCGCCCCTTAACCGTTTTCAGAATGTTGAAAAAGTTCATGAGTTTTATACCGTAGGCGGATTTGATTTAGAAAAAAGCATTGCAGAGCTTCGCCGCTTGGCAAAAGAAGAAAAATTTGGTCCGACCACTCAGGCATTGGTGGAAGAAGCCGAGCGCCGTAATATTCCCTGGTATAGACTAGATGACCAAAGTCTTGTGCAATTCGGCACAGGTAAATATAGAAAAATAATTCGTGCGGGTGTTACCAGTCTGACTTCTAATATCGCGGTTGAAACAGCTTCAGATAAAGATCTGACGAAAAAACTCTTACGCGATGCCGGTGTACCGGTGCCGGATGGTGAAGCCGTCCGTACGGTACATGGCACAGTGGAAGTAGCCGATGAAATTGGTTTTCCAGTTGTCGTAAAGCCATTGGACGCCAATCATGGGCGCGGTGTAAGCACAAATTTACAAACCTCTGATGCCGTGAAGAAAGCATTTCAACGCGCACAAAAGTATTCGGAACACGTGATTGTGGAAACTTATTATACAGGTAAGGATTATAGGGTTTTAGTTATTAATGGTGAAATTGTCGCTGTGGCTGAACGCTTGCCTGCCCACGTCCTAGGCAATGGCAAGGACACCATTGCGAAGTTGATTGAAACTGTAAACGCGGATCCCCGCCGCGGCGATGGCCATGAAAATGTCATGACGCGCATTAAGGTTGATGAGGTGTTAAAAGCATATTTGGCAGATCAAAACTTGACGCTTGAAAGTATCCCCGATGCAAAGCAGCAAGTCATACTTGCCGCAACGGCGAATATGTCTACCGGAGGAACAGCGATTGACCGAACGGATGAAATTCATCCGGATAACGCTAGTGTCGCACGGCGGGCTGCTTTAACTATTGGTTTAGACATTGCTGGAATTGATATGATTACGCCGGACATCACGCGTTCCTGGCGCGAAATAGGCGGCGGGATTGTTGAGGTTAATGCCTGCCCTGGTTTCCGGATGCATTTGCATCCTTCCGAAGGTCAAGCGCGCAATGTTGCCAAACCCGTCATTGCAAGTCTCTTTCCACCAGAGCAGAAAACCAAGGTGCCCGTTATTACGGTCACTGGTACCAATGGCAAATCAACAACCGTTCGCATGGTCACGCATATTTTGCGCCAATCGGGATTAAAGGTTGGCTTTACCTCAACCTCGGGTGTTTTCGTGAATGACGAATGCATTTGGGAGGGAGATGCTAGCGGTCCGCAAAGCGCCCGTCTACTTTTAAAAGACCCAACAATTGATGTTGCAGTTCTGGAAACCGCACGTGGCGGTATTCTCAGAGAAGGTTTAGGCGTCATGGAATGCGATGTCGGTGCGGTGTTAAATGTGACAGAAGATCACCTAGGCATCGGCGGCATTGAAACCCTGGATGATCTTGCTGCCGTTAAATCCGTAGTAGTTGAAAGTGTGGCTTCGGACGGCGTCAGTGTTTTAAACGCGGATAATGCCTATACGCTAGATATGGCGCGCCATGCTGGTGGCTCGGTATGCCTTTTCTCGATGACGCCAGCGAAAACCGGCCCGATGCGGGAACATTTAGAAAAAGGCGGCAGCTGTGTCGCGCGTGAAACTGTGGGGGAGAAACCTCATCTTGTGCTTTACCGAGATGGCATACGCACGCCAATTGTTTCCGTGGATGAAATTCCGGCAACCTATTTTGGCGCGGCGGGTTTTAATATTGAAAATGCTTTGGCTGCGACAGCCATTGCCAGTGGACTTGGGATCGAACCGCAAACCATTAAAGCAGCCTTAGCATCCTTTACTTCTTCTTATGAAGAAAATCCAGGACGTTTTAATATTTATGACGGACATAATTTTCGCGTCATTATGGATTACGGTCATAATCCTTCCGCTTTGAACTCTTTTTTTGATATGGTGCATCATATGCGACATAACCATTCTCGCGTCATCGGCAACGTTAGTACCCCCGGTGACCGACGGGATGAAGATATCCGCGCAATCGGCAGCATTGCCGCGCGCGAATTAGATTTGATCGTCTTTCGGGAAAAACCCGATACGCGTGGTAGGCCGGATGGTGAAGTGTTGCGCTTACTAAAAGAAGGCGCATGCGCCGCCGGTTGTCCAGATAACAGAATTATCTGCGTTCCAGACGAAGAAGATGCAACGGATATTTGCCTTGCAAAAGCACGTCCTGGCGATTTGGTTGTCTTATTTCCAAGCGATATCGAAGGTTGCTGGGCACAAATAATGAATTTTAAACCAGCGCCGCTAAAACAGTATCGGTCAAGACAGCAGGAACTTGAAACCTATGCTGCCTGAAAATATCCAATCGCCGTGGGCTTTGATCGCCCATGGCGGCGCAAAAGAAATTGCACCTGAGGATGAAATCGAAAACCGCAAAGGTATGTACGAAGCCATAAAGGTTGGTAGCACCATTCTGTCAGATGGCGGAACTGCGTTAGAAACTGTAGAAGCGGTTGTCCGGGTGCTCGAAAATAACCCTGCCTATAACGCGGGCCTCTTTGGTTCTGCGAAAAATGAAGAAGGTAAGGTTGAACTTACCGCTTCTATTATGGACGGAAAAACGCTGGATATTGGCGCCGTTGCAAATTTGCGCGATATCGAACATCCCGTGTCGGTCGCACGCGCAATTTTGCGAGACAAAGCGATTTTCTTGGCGGGCGAAGGTGCGATGAGATTCGCCGAACAGCAAGGTTTCAGAAAATTTGTTATTACTTCAGCTGATCCTAAAAGAGGAACGGATTGTGATACCGTTGGCTGTGTCGCACGTGATCAATGGGGAAACCTAGCGGCTGCAACCTCTACTGCCGGTTTGGAAGGTTCGCGTGTCGGCCGTGTCGGCGATGTGCCATTACCCGGCTGCGGTTTTTATGCGGATGATATGCGCGGCGCCGTCAGCGCATCAGGCGAAGGCGAAGCAATCGCCAGGATTATGCTCGCCGCTGAGTTTTTATATTTTCTAAAAGATCATCATCCGGACGAAGCAGTAGAACGCGCTCTTGTCCTGCTTGAACGCGTCAAAGGCGAAGCGGGTCTTATTACCATTACGACCAAAGGCGAAATAGGCTGGGGCCATAATAGCCAAAACTTCGTGATTGGTTTTTTAACCGAAGGTGGTGAACCGAGCGTCTATTTGAAAAAGAGTGAAGAAAAGCAGGACATAAAAAATGCCAAATAGCAGAAAAGCTAAATTAGGTACTCTTATCATCATCGGCGGACATGAAGATAAGGAAGGCGATTGCATCATTTTAAAAGAAGTCGCCAAATTCGTTCGCGGCGGCCATTTAGTTCTGGCAACTATTGCCTCTGAAGAACCGGAAGATTATTTTAAAGAATACAAACGCGCCTTTGCGGAATTGGGCATTAAAGATTTGACACATCTATACATCACAGACCGCGCGGAATCCTCGGATGAAAAGAAGCTTAAGTTACTGGATGATGTTGGCGGTGTATTTTTTTCCGGTGGCGATCAGCTCCGAATTAGCAGCCAGGTAGGAGATACGCCGTTTGAAACACGCATTCATGAAATTTATAAAAGTGGTGGCGTGATCGCTGGAACCTCCGCCGGTGCGGCAGTCATGAGCGAGATTATGCTGATCCGCGGCACCAATGCGGAATCTCACCGGATTGGCGATCTCCATATGGCGGCAGGCCTGCGTCTATTACGTGACGTCATCATCGATCAACATTTTGCGGAGCGCGGACGTATTGGACGTTTGCTCGGCGCAGTTTCCTTGAATCCACGCATCCTGGGCATCGGCATTGATGAGAATACTGCAATCATCGTACGCGACCGCGAATTCTATGTTTTAGGCGACGGAGCGGTTTATGTCATCGATGGTGCCAGCGTTACCCATTCCAACGTTGCGGAAGGAGAAGACAAGCGGGCGCTTTCCATATCTGACGTCCACCTTCATGTTCTCAGCAGTGGGGATCATTTTAACTTGAACACCCGCCGTCCTTTGGTCGCTGGCAATATTGAAAAGAGTCATAAGCTTGATGCGGGATTCGTCGAGCCTGAACAAAAGCGCAAAGAAAGGCGCCCATCACGTTAAGTACCAGGCTTAATATCATCCAGGTTGAAAAAAACGCATTTAATACGTTTAATATCCTAGCATCAGGTTAGGGCGCGATTAGATTTCTTAGCAAACAGTTAAATCCCTTGTCCCTGCGGTGATTTATCCGGTGCGCGTTCGGGGTTCGCCTTGCGCGGCACAGTTACGGTATATTCACCGTCTTTATAGCTCGTCTGCATATGATCCGTATCAGCATCAGCAGGCAGTGACATTATCTGTGAAAGCGAGACAGAGGCATGATCGGTTTGGCCTGTACTTGCCTTTTGCGCCAAGTCCTTATTACTTTGAATGGTCAGGGTATGATTGGCACTCACGGATACCTTCATGTTCTTCTGATCTCCACCTGGTGCCGTCATGGTAACACGGTACTCTTTGGGAGTACTTTTAAAACTAACACTTGAATAGCTTTGCCCAGGGGTCGAATTAGCCGCGGAATTAAAAGCCGCCTGCATCATGCGGCTCATTTCCAAATTCATGCGTGCCATTTCTGCCTGCATCATTACGAAGGGATCATACACGGCAACAGGCTGGGTGGATGCCTCATTGCAGGAATTGGCAGTCTTAGCATTGGCGGGGTTAGGAACCGTTAAACCAATCCCAATTCCGATGGCTGCCGAGAGCAACAGAAGTTTTGATAGATTTTTCATTTTTTACCTCCTTCGGTTAGCAGTTATCTGCGTGGCGTTCCAAAGCAATATTTTTTATCAGACGAAAAAAATTTCAAGACCTACATAAAATTTTTTTCTGCTGCCCCTTGAAATTAATTTGGGGGGTTCCTAACCTAAATATTAGAAGCCTAAAACTGGGGCTTAAAGCAGCGAACTATTTGAAAAGAAAGGAGAATTCTCATGGTTCGTACATTAAAGAACACCGTCAGATGCATCGCACTAGCACTGTCGCTGCCTTATGCAGCCATTGCGGCTGATCTGCCCACAGCTAAGCCAGGTGTTGTACCGTCCCTTGTACAAACCCAAAACGCCATTACTGCTAAGGCGAATGACAATGTTACCCAAGAGCAGCAAAACCAAACTGCTGAGCGGCGTAAACAAATATCTGCTGAAGCCATGGCGTCAATCGCCGAAACTCATAATGCGCTTACTGCACTGGATGCGGGTAAGAAAGACGATGCCCTGGCGGCACTCGAACGGGCTACAGGTAAGTTGGAACTGATCCTGGCACGTGATCCCAGCCTGACACTTGCACCCACCAACGTTGAAGCTGTAACCATAAGTGTTATGGCCGATACGAATAAGGTAAAAGCAATGCGTGCAGAGACAGAGCGTTTGCTGGACGAAGGTCAGGTTCAGGCTGCGCGGCACCTGCTTGATGGCCTTGCCAGTGAAACGGTGATTAACGTCAGTAACATTCCGCTTGCGACTTACCCAGCGGCCATGAAACAGGCTGTTAAATTAATAGATGATGGAAAATTGGACGCAGCAAAACAAACACTGCAAACAGCTTTGAATACGCTGGTTGTGAAAAGCACCATCATTCCGCTCCCGGTTGCGGCAGCCCAGCAAATGCTGGCTGAGGCAGAGAAGTTATCCGCAAAACCAAACCGTAAGGATGTTGAAAACAATCGTCTTAATATCTTGTTGGCAGGTGCGCGCACACAATTGGAATTCGCGGAAGTATTGGGTTATGGCACCAGGCAGGATTTCCAAGGCTTCTACGCACAGCTGGATGATATCAAAAGTAAAACAAGTAACGGCCAATCCGGCAATGATTTTTTCGGAAAGATAAAATCGTCATTAGCCGATTTGGTTAAATCCATTCAATCGGCAGCGGATAATATACCCGCGACGAGTCAATACAAAAGCACAAACAACCCTAACTAATGGAGGATCACATGATGTACATTCAAAAAATCAATCCCTGGAATTGGTTCGGTCATGAGGATGATCAAAATAAAAATCTTCCTACGCTGCGCAGTACCCGGCAATTTTATAGTCCGCTAACGCAGTTGCACAATGACCTTGACCATATGTTCGATAGTCTATTGCGCGGCTTTGACATGCCCTCAGTTGAGGGCGGCCAAGCACATAGCCAAGACAATGTTGTACTCCGGCCCAAAGTAGATGTGACTTCAACTGATAAGGAATATACCATTACGGTTGAAGTACCAGGCGTTGATGAAAAAGACGTTAAATTGGAACTGGCAGCGGATGGCCTATTAACCATTCAAGGTGAGAAAAAGCATGAAAAAGAACATAAAGATAAAAACGTGCACCGCGTGGAGCGTTCCTATGGATCTTTTCAGCGCACGCTGTCGCTTCCAGAAGATGCCAGCCAGGAAAATGTTGAAGCAGCCTTCAAGAATGGCGTTTTAACCGTAACAGTACCGCGCAAAGCAGTGGCTGAGACCTCAACCAAGCGCATTGAAATCAAGAAAGCTACTTAACTGCCATGACCTGTTTCTGTCTTCCAGGCAGGACAGGTTCTTTTAATTGCTTGCTGATGTGATTGCAGAAAGGAGTATAACCATGTCAAACGCACGCAAACCAAAAATGCAGAAAAAATCAGAACCCATTCTTACGCCCTGGGATGAAGTTCTTTTGGGAAACAAAGCCCTGTTTAACAAGATGACAGATCCCTATGTGCTTTTCCTTTTAGATGCCGCACGCAAAGATGTTGCACGCGAAGTTACACTGGGTAATTTTCAGCCAGATTGGCTGCAGGCTGAGGAGCTGGTGGGTGAAACGCTGGTGCAAGCATGGTACATGCGCCATGGTCGCAGCGAGCGCAAATCCATAAAAGATTGGCTCTTGGAGGTTCAGACATACACGCTTCAGAAAATAATCCAGGAAGAGAAAAGTTTTTTCAATTCTATCGCCGTATCATTGGAGGAATTAGCGCCGCCAGAACTAAAAAGCAAAACTGAAATTGGCTTTGATGAATGGCTGGTGCCGCATCCCCATGACCGCTGGTCAGATATAATACCCGATGAAAATCCACAGCCGGTTGCAGCATAGGATATATGCACTTGCAATACGACTGCCTGCACTTTCGGGAATTGGGCAGGCAGAGCAGTGCTCAGGTAGGCAAAATCACTTGTTGAACGAAATATATGAAGATTAATCGGTACCCATTCCTTGGATGGGAAATTTGAAGCGTGCAACCAATTATTAGATAGAAATTCATGCTTGAACTTATGCGACAATCCCATACTGGACATCAATATGTCATGGGTGCAATAAAGTTGGATGGCCCAGAATCCATATGACCTATTGGGGATTAGCAAGGACGCAACCGAGGCTGATATCAAATCCGCCTATCGGAAGCTGGCCAAAAGATATCATCCGGATTTAAATCCAGGTAATAAAGAAGCGGATAGTAAGTTTAAGGAATTAAACGCGGCCAATGACCTGCTTTCAGATCCTGCCAAGCGCGCAGCCTTTGATCGTGGTGAGATTGATATGTCTGGGCAACCGCAATATCAGCAACAATCACAGCAACAGCAAACCTATCGGGATTTTGCGGAAGGGCCGCAGGGCAATCGTTACCATTTCAGTGGCGGCGATTTTGATTTATCTGATCTTGAAGGATTGTTTAGCGGCTTAGGCGGCGGCATGCGCGGCCAAGGTTTTGGCAATTTTGGCCAGCGGCCACCATCATCAGATATTCACTACGCAATTGAAATCGACTTCCTTGAGGCCGCGCGCGGTGCCAAAAAGCGCATTACCATGCCGGATGGCAAAACGCTTGATATCAATATTCCTGTGGGGATTGAGGAAGGTCAGCAATTACGTCTCAAAGGTCATGGCCAACCAGCTGTAGGTAACCGCGCAGCCGGCGATGCTTATGTTGAAATACACATCCGTCCGCACGCATTTTTTGCGCGTAGTGGTAAGGATATTACGGCTGAAGTTCCGATTACCTTGCAGGAAAGTATTTTAGGCGGAAAAATTAAAGTGCCCACCGTTCATGGTCTCGTTGAAATGACCATTCCCAAGGGCGCAAATGCAATGACGCTGCGCCTTAAGGGCAAAGGCATTAAGGGAGGCGATCAATATGTGAAACTAAAACTGGTCATGCCGAAAGAAATTGATGCTGAACTTGAAGAGGCCATCCGCACATGGTCCAAAGGGCATGATTATCACCCGCGCCAATCGATGGAGGCTTCCATATGAAAACGCTGGAAGAAGTACTGGGGTTAATGGCCGCCCGCATGGATCGAGCAACGCTAGAAGATTATATCGCGCGTGAGTGGGTACGACCACAACCAGGCCACCAAGACTGGTATTTTGAAGATATCGACATCGCGCGATTGCAATTGGTTTGCCACCTAGTGCAGGATATTGAAGTCAATAATGAAGGCATGGACGTAGTGCTATCGCTGCTCGATCAACTTTACGGCCTGCGCGCACAAATGAAACATCTCACCCATGCGATCGTCCAGCAACCCAGCGAAGTGCAGTCGCAGATTACATTGATTGTAAATCAATTGATGGCTATGGGTGATAAGGTATAATATCTTGGCAGTTCAGAAAATCGGATGCTTGGTCACGGCAAATGAATAGACAAGAATAGCTAAAAGCAAATAAGCGCAATTTAGCGTTTTAAAATATTGAAATTGCCGCATACAAACGCAGCGCAAATCATTTTAGCGAAAACGGATGGGTATCAAACCTGGATGCGACATAGCGTATTTTCCAAAGCTCTGAGATTCTCAGAGCCCGAGCAGCCAGGCCGCATACAACCCCGCCACACTGGGAAATTCCCGACTGAGAAAATGGAGGCAAAATTGGCTGAACCCGTCATTCTCAAGAGTGTGGCGAAACACCCAAACATGTAAATGCCCCGGAATTTCGGCGAATTCTCTTTGAGTGTGGCGAAGGGCTGATTGATTGGCTGGCGCTGGTCGTAACATTCAAACCACATTACAATGACATTATGGCAACCGGCGAGATTTTGCCAGCCCTGAAAGCAGCTGTTCCCGCGCTCGCGGCTTAAAAAGGGAGTTTTGCACCACTGTAGGCGAATAAATTCATCGGGGATGAACTAGAATTTGTTCATTCTACCGCTATGATGGGGCCCGACCCTTAGTTTTGGGGCAAATCAAACAACCAAGCAGACCTTCATGCACCTGTCCTTTCCCATTTATTTCGAATTTGGTGGCCATAAAATCCTGGCGCATTTTGTATTCGAAGTTTTGGCTTATGTTGCCGCCTTTGCACTTTACCAATGGCAGCGCAAGAAAACGGAAGAACCGGTTTTCCCAATTCCATCCACGCAGCGCGCCATCATTATGGTGATGGGCGGCCTGGGCGCATTGTTGGGGGCCAAGGGGCTAGCTTACCTTGAACATTATCAAATCAATCAAACTTTGCCCTTTGCCATGATCATCGAAGAAAAAACGGTGTTAGGCGGATTGCTGGGTGGTCTGCTGATGATTGAACTAACAAAATTTGTAATGGGCATTCGCCGTTCCATGGGGGATGATTTTTGTTATCCCCTTATTCTGGGCATAATGATCGGGCGCGTTGGGTGTTTATCGGCGGGAATTTATGATGGCACACATGGCAGCCAAACATCTTTGCCGTGGGGCATGGATTTAGGGGACGGCATCCCGCGTCACCCAACAGCATTGTATGAAATTCTTTTTCTCGGGTTATTATGGATGGGATTGCATACGCTTAAACAAAGACAGTTTTTGAAACCTGGCGGCCAATTTGCGCTTTTTATGCTCGCTTACACCCTATGGCGCCTATTCATTGAGTTTATTAAGCCGGTTGACCGGCTGCCTGACATCGGCCTTTCTGCTATCCAAGTCGCCGCCGCCGCTGGTGCTTTGTATTATGCAGCCGTAATTTTCCACCGGCAAATCTTCGAGAGGAAAATTTATGGCCAGCCGTGATTATATTTTTTACGAACTCACCAACAGTATCTGCAGCGAATGTTTGCAAAAGGTTGAGGCAAAAATCATTTTCCAACATGACAAAGTTTATATGGTCAAACATTGCTTTGAGCATGGCAAACAAAAAGTCCTAGTCGCCACGGACATTCCTTATTACGAAAAACTGCGAAGTTTTAACAAGCCAGGTGACATGCCGAAAAAATTCGGTACCGAAGTTAAATATGGATGTCCCTATGATTGTGGCCTATGCAGCGATCACGAGCAACATTCTTGTCTGACATTGATTGAGGTCACGGATCAATGCAATTTGCAATGCCCAACCTGTTACGCGGAATCAGGGCCCAATGCTGGGCGTCACCGCACGTTGGCGGAAATTGAAAACATGATAGATATTGTTGTGCGCAGCGAAGGCGAGCCAGATGTCGTGCAAATCAGCGGCGGCGAACCCACTATTCATCCAGATTTTTTTGCTATTCTGGATGCTGCCAAGGCGCAGCCCATCCGGCATTTGATGGTAAATACCAATGGTTTACGTATTGCGCGTGAGCCAGAATTTGCAGCGCGCTTAAAAGATTATATGCCTGGATTTGAGATTTATTTGCAGTTTGACTCGTTCAAGCCCGAAGCCTTGATGAAATTACGCGGGGCTGACCTGACCAAAATCCGCATGCAGGCGATTGAGAATCTGGAAAAGCACAATATCTCTACAACGCTGGTCGTGACGCTGCAAAAAGGATTGAATGATGATGAGATCGGTAAGATCATTGATTTTGCTCTGACGAAGAAATGCATTCGCGGTGTGACATTTCAGCCCACGCAAATCGCGGGTCGCTTGGAGCATTTTGATCCTACCACAGACCGTATGACATTGACCGAAGTGCGAAGTGAAATTCTGCGCCAGTCCAACCTTTTCGCGCCCGACGACATAGTCCCTGTGCCATGCCATCCAGATGCTATTGCCATGGCCTATGCGTTAAAATTAGGCGGGAATGTTGTGCCCCTAACCCGATATTTTGATCCTGCCGTGTTGTTAAGCAGTGACAGCAAAAACACCATTAACTATGAGAATCTGCCAGCAATTCGCGAACATATGTATAAATTGTTCAGCACGGGCGCAACGCCACTGACATCGCCTGAAAATTTGCGCAGCATCATGTGTTGCCTGCCAGAAATCGATCTGCCGAACCTGGCCTATAGTAACCTGTTCCGCATCATCATTATGCAATTCTATGATAAATATAATTTTGACGTGCGCGGTGTGAAGCGGTCGTGTGTGCATATCGTTCACAAGGACGGTCGTATCATTCCCTTTGACACCATGAACCTGTTTTACCGTAATAATCAGATCGACAAAATCATCCGAAAGGCCGTGTGATGGAAAACGATAGTCCAGAAAATGACGTTGATAAAGTCGGAGTCAACGTGCCAGAAAGCGAGACTCCGATAGAAAGGGCTGGCCGTGTGGCTCAATCGGCTGCCTCGCCCAATAAATTGTTTGATCGGGCTCTAAAGTGGACAATCATGTCTTATACCGGCGCGGCATTGGTGAGCGCACTATTGTATTTCTTGAACCCTGGCTTGGGATTAAATGGCCTGAATATCTTCGGCTTTCTGGTGGCTCCCATTTATGCGCTGCCTGTCTTGTTAGTTATTTCAATCGTCTACGGGTTATATTGCAAAATTAAACATTATAAATCCGAAGTCCTTTTGCCCGCTTTGGAGGGCGTGATGCTTGGGATCGTCGGTGGCATTGTGATTTGCCTGTTAATTCTTTTGGGTACATGTTTCTTGGCAGTCTTTGCCCGCCGATAAGCTTAAGGGTCGGTAATCATTCAGATTGGCGATCACAGGATTCATGCCTAGGATTCACATTCACAATTTTGCAGTCGGACGCAGGCGCAGGCGAGCCGTCAAGCGCCAAGGCCGTCGCGACATGGTTAGGAAAAACCCCGATAGGCAGAACAACCTACCAAAATGTAAATTCCAATGCTTGATCTGCAGGCGAAAAAACCTGCTTTCGAGGTATAAAAACGTGGTATAGGCTGCTAACATCACCTGATAGCAAGCTAGAATGGCAAATTCCGCGACAGACCACCACACAAACCGCGCTGAAGTGATTAAAGCAACTTTAATTGGCGTACTGGCCGTGTTGATTTGGGGGCCATCGCTTCCCATTGTGCGAATGGTAGCTGACCGCACCGGGCCAGTGGGATATATCGGGATGTCGTGCCTTATCAGCGGCCTATGCGGCGTGATTAAAAATATTCTGGATAAAAAGAAAATTCTGACGCCCGAGGTTTTGCGCCATCCCATTTTTTACCTGCGCTGGATTTGTTTTGTGGTGAATTATTCCCTCACGACCTTAGCCGTGAATATCGTCAGCCACGATAATTTGCCGCTGGTTATTTTGTTGAATTACACCTGGCCGACCATGGTAATTATCTGGTCGGTTGGCCTGTCCGCCGTGCGCATCACGCACCGCTGGGCCTTTGTGCTGGGTTCCGCGATTGTAATGCTAAGTCTGGCCTTGGAAATTATCGGCCCGGGTATTTTGAACGTGCACCGCGTCTTTTTGCAAAATGATTTTCTGGCTTTCGGTATCGTGATCATCAGTTCCATTTCATGGGGTCTTTTCAGTGCCATGAACCGGAAATACGGACACAAAACCGGCAGCGGCGGCGTTATCCCTTATTTTCAATTAACTTTTCTGCTCGGCTTGCCGTTTTATTTTTCATTACATGCGGCCGCGATGCCGTGGGAATTACCGCATTATCTGCTGGCCATCCTGGTAATTTTCTCGCTGTGCCAATTCCTGGCCCAACAAAGCTGGTATTACGGCATGCATCACGGCAGCATTGTCGCACTCAGTCTCTGCGCGGATTTCATTCCCTGGCTGTCGCTTTTATCCGCTTATTTCTTTTTGGGCGCGGAGATTACGACCACTACGGTCATCTCTGCTTTCTTACTCGTTGTAGGCGCGATGATTACGCGTTTTGGAACTTTATAACTTTCCGAACATATTATGTTATCATTTGTTACAGTCGGACGCAGGCGGAGCGCCCAATAGCGCGTAGTCGCCCGCGCCAAAGCCGTTGCGGGATGGTTAGGAAAGACCCTGACAGGCCAACGAGTATTAACATAAGTGGATTTTCTAACTCCTGCGGGGGATTACAACGGATGAACTGGACAAAAAGCTATCCGAACTGAAACAGGAACAGTCCAATATCAGGCTTGAACTGGCTAACCATGAACAGGCTGACAATAGTTTCTATATTGGCCTGAATCTGTTGTTGGAACTGGTAAAAGACACGGCCAAGCTATTCAAAAACGCAAAGGTTGAACAAAAGCGCAAATTGCTGAATTTTCTTTATTGGAACTTGCAGTTGGAACACGGAAAGCTAGTGTTTTCCTTACGAAAACCCTTCGATGTGTTCCTTGAAGAACCCAAAGATAAAGTTTGGCTGTGGAGGCAGTCAGGGGCTAACCTTTCTCAGGCTTTGATACCCCGTCTATCAGGGAAAATACAGGGAATAAATGCAAAATCACCCCTATATGGCAATGCCTGCTCTAGAACTGCTGCTGATTTTCAGGATTTTCTCCTAAATTCCCTATCAAAAATAACAGGGAATATGGATTATCTTGTAAGGATTATTCGAAGATCTTTGGGTATGACTGGCGGGGATTTTGGTATTCGGTTATTTTTTAGAAATGATACAAGAAAATCCTAAGCAACAATGGGCCGATGATGTCGCTTTTGTAATTTCAGAATGCGATCGTTTTCAGAAGTCTTTAAATGATGATCCCAAGAACTTTATTAAAAATGCACAGCACGTAGATACTATATCTTTTATATCAACTGTTGGATGTGGGGGCATCATGTGCGGCGCAGAAGGCCTCAAAAGACTGCAGTTATTATCTCGTATCGCATTGGAGCAAAGTGATGCGCAGGGAACCCTGGATCCACAAAAGGTGTTTCAAGAATTTCTTAAAATATTTGTACAAAGATTTATGGTTGAGAGAAGAAGCCCTGATATTAAGCAAACAGAAAGAGCATTTTCTTCGGCGATACGGTTCTTAAAACAAACACAGAAGAGGCTAACATATTTTATCCCTTGCCGTGTAATGTATACAGAAAATCCAGGCCAATTTAATATTGGCCCGATAACTTTCAGAACAAGGAAAACATTTGAAGAGAAGATTGAGCCTTTTTATGCTGCCTATTTAGCAGAAGGTGTAAAATCATCTGGCAAGGAAGTCACAGAAATCCTTGCGAATAAAACTAAAGAATATTATGCAGATTTCACATGGGTTGCAGAAGTTACTATTCTAAACTGCGATGCAGCAATTTCACAAGAACGTGCAACTCTCGCAGTTACAGCAGCAATAGATTTTCTGCATTTGCTTTTCGGTCCATATCATACGAGGCGTATGGCCGTAGGCGGTCCATTATTAGCCAATGATGCCAGAGCTTGGCTTACTCTTGATGGCAATAATCGGTTAGAGGTTAACAATTCAAGCTCTGCCACATCTCCCGTTGGCTTGAGCGATGGATGGGATAATGCGTTTAATCATCCCGACCTCGCTGCAGTTTGTAGTGCCGCTGCAAAAACCATCCAATTCTTTACCGATCCGTCCGTTCAAGCAATGATTAATATTAGGATAATTGATGTTATATCTTGGTTTGGACAGGCAGTTCGCGAATTATCTGATGCCGGACGAATTATTAAATCTGTTGCAGCACTTGAACGGTTAGTAATGACAAGCGAGAAAGAAGATATTACTGAGATCCTATGTGAGAGAGCTGCTGCTATCTGGTATGCAGTATATGCGGGTGAATCTTTCAGTGATCGGGTAGAAAAACTAAAAAGAGCTTATAATTTACGTTCGAAATTAGCCCATGGTGATTTATCGCCTTTTGCAGCAGAAGTTAAAGAAAGCGCATCGGATTGTCTAAAATTAGCAGAAGAGATTATTCGGGCTGCTATTGTTTTCTTTGAAGAACATGGTGCTTTTGAAACAAATCTTACTAAAAAAGATTTGGCACAAATGTATAAGCAGCTGATCAACTCCTCAAAAAATAGAGAGCGTAATAATCAAGACGCTGAGGGTCCCGTTTAAAAACATAAAAAAATGACTGCTAATGCTAGAATACCAAGTAAGGTACTACCTAAGACAGCAGTTAAACCTTCACTTTCTATTTCTAGCAGCATGGGAATTTTTAATCTCATTTTATGATATGGGCGGGTTTTAGAATGGGATTTCATCGTCAAAATCTTCTGGTATCTTTAAGGGGGCTGGCTCTTGCCACTTATCATCCACTTTAACGATGATCCGCTCTAGTTTTGTCGATACGATGGTAAGTTTAGAAACTGTAACTGGTTCATATTTCTGCCCGCTTTTTATATACATGCAACCTTCCTCGTCATCATATCTAGGAATCTGTGCTCTTGCGGTGTAATGGCCGCCAAAGACTGCAATCCCCATTTTCGTCAGCTCTGCCAACTGTGTTGTGATGGCCACTGCAATGCGTAAGCGTTCTGCTAAAGTTAATGTGTTTTCCTCAAAGGGTATTTCCCATGGATTAGGTATGTATTTTTCTATTTGTTGCACGATCGCACTAAGATCATCAATATTTTCATTTGTTGGCTCAGTTTCGCAAGAAAGATTACTAGAAAAGCTATTCAGAATTAAATCCATTAAGATTTTTCCTGAATTAATTTGCCGAAGAACTACAGCATTTTGCTCATCGGGCATTAAATTCTGCTGCTCGATAGTATTGTCATTTGTGCTGACTGTAATATCAGAAACTGTTACCTGAAGAGCGGCTGCTAAGCTCGCAATGGTTTCCAGCTGCACAGCTTGGTTTCGTTCTGCTCGTTGAACGGTACGATGATTTACATCGCTCATATGAGCTAATTTTTCTTGCGTCATACTTTTTTGCATGCGCAGGTCGCGAATTTTCTGCCCATTGCATTGGATGCGTGATGAATTTTTCATGTTTAAATTCTAGCCTATTTGATTGCGACAGTGATACGACACTACTACGCCAAAGATACGTCAAAAATACGCCAAATCCCAGATATATATTCGTATTCTGAGCGTCGTAATGACGTCTATTTTACAACGGGTCTAGTTATACTCTTTTACGATAACCCCCGGATATAATGGGATCAATCCGATTGGCCTGAGCTAGTGCCCAGCCGGACCAGGATTTTAATTCATCAGTTGGCATTGGATCAGGGGATGTTGCGTTGCCCTCTTGCACAGCGGCTACGTATGACCGGATCTGCTTGGCTTGATGTAAGAGTTCGGCTTGATTAAGCAAGTGATCGATGCGCTGTTGTTCCAGCTTTCTTTTTTGTTCCAGTGCTTTACGTTTAGACTCTAGAATGCGGTTGCGTTCTTTTTCTTGAACTTCAGCTTTGCGTTCAACAAGCCGTTCATAGTGATAGATTTCTCTGCTGCGATATGATTCTTCGCCCATAATCATAATTTCGGCCAAGATATAAGATAGGTAATCTTCTAATTTGCAGTCTTTGCTATCTTCCCATGATTTACAATTGTCTTTGGGGGAATGCCAGCTAGTGATAGATAATCTCATGCCATCAGTTTTATTGCGTGGTTCAAAACAATAGCCTTGGCGTTCACGATCCAGCTTCTTTCCAGCAGCTACACTATCCAACATGAACGGGATGTATTGGTCTCCTACCATCACATTTAATTCGCGCGCTTGTTTGCCGGAGTAAGATGGCTTTATGCCACAAGAATCCATACCGGTAAAAAGCGCATTCAAGATCTTTAAGCGCCGCTGTTCAAAAGGTGTGTCGAACACAGGATCGTTCCAAGAAAAGGAGGAATTTGTGGCTAGCTTTTTTTGTAATCTAATTTCATCTTCTTTAAGCATTTTTGTAATCAAGCGATGGGGTTTTATTAATGATTTTGGAAAAGAGACTTTGCTTGCTAGGGCCATTACTTGTACCCGAATATCATCCATAGGTGTTTCAAATTCAGGTGCAGGCGGTAAGGGGGTTTTTAAGATTTCCTGGTCTGTAGGATGGTTCCAGCGCTCGATGCCAATTGCAACATTGTTAGATTTCCCTAATCCGCGTGTAGGTAAAGGGCGGATAGACACGTTTTTGCCAGCCTGCAATTTATTCCAATATCCTCTCTCAGGCACTGGAACATCAGCTTTCTCACATGCTTTAGCCAACCCCCTGTCAGATATTTCATATTTCTTAGCAAGAATCCGCATGGGTTCTGACCAAACCAAACTGTATAATTGTTGCCGAGTAAAAATGTATCCCATAAGGATAATAGAATTAGATTCTTCAAATAAGGAAATATAGGTTTATATAGTTCTCATGACAAAAAATAAGAAAGTTGCCGTGCTCCGAAATCAAAAACTCCTTGAGTTTCCACTCCATGTCCTGGAAGTTAAGGAAATTTATCAAAAGCAAAAGCACAAACATTACCCTATTATAAAAATGCTGACGGAATCGGAGGATTTGCACGTAAAAGCTACGCTTGGAAAAATGTGGCGATCTCTTCAAGCCGCTGAAAACAAGAAGAAAGAGATACCCATCAAAGATTACCCCGGCAATGCTTGGGTTCGATTTCTTGTGGCTTTGGTGGCTGAATATTCAGAATTACCCGATTACTATTATCAAACGAAATCCCAGAGAAATAAACTCCTAGAAGAAATCAAAAAACACTCACGCCAACTAAGTCAAAAACTGAAGAAAAACGGCCTTGATTATCGTCTTTCTTATTCTCGCCGTAAAAGACTTGATATTTTGGAGGGGCTGAACTTTGCCGACAATCATATGGCTGGCCAAGATGGGTTAGAGAAACCTCAAATTTCTGTGATCTTGGATCGGTTAATAGAGACTGTAGAGCAGAATGTTAAAGCCTCTAAAAACCTAAGGGCAGACTCGCACACTGTAGCTAGGCAGTTTGTGCGGCAGTTGGGACGGCATTTTAAACACTATTATAATACGCCAATGAACGCAGTTCTTGTAACCATGGCTCAGGTCATTCATGGCATCGATTACGACGAAAGCGATATCCGCAAAATCCTAGCTACTTAGGCCTGGGAGAAGATGAAGAATTTTTTCAATCTTCTCCAATCCTTTTAAAAATCCCTAAGGCCTAAAATCATATGGACTGCAACCGTATGATGGAGAAAGCCAATGAAGCAGATTGTCCCGAAGGACATTAATAGCCTGAAAGCCTATGGGCGCAACGCCCGGACGCATTCCGACAAGCAAATCAACCAGATCAAAGCCAGCATCAACCAGTTTGGGTTCAATAACCCGATCCTGATTGATGCGAGCGATACCATCATCGCGGGCCATGGCAGGTGGCTTGCGGCCAAAAAGTTAAACATGACGGAGGTGCCAACAATCTGCCTTGATCACCTCTCAGAAAATGAAATCAAAGCCTATATTCTAGCTGATAACAAACTTGCCGAGCTGGCTGGGTGGGATCAGGAAATACTAGCCCTAGAATTACAGCACCTAACGTCGCTTGACCTTAATTTTGATATTGAGATCACCGGCTTTGAGGCGGGTGAGATTGATTTCATCATTGATGGAGCTGTTGCTGGAGCGCTGGACCCTGCAGACGAGGTTATCGAGCCCAAGACCAATGGACCCGCGCAGACAAAGCCCGGCGATCTTTGGTTGCTTGGCAAGCACAAGCTCTATTGCGGCGATACCCTTAGTGAGGCCAGCTATGCTGCCTTGATGGGGGAAGAACGCACGCAAATGGTATTCACCGACCCACCATACAATGTACCCATTGAGGGGCATGTTTGCGGCAAAGGCAGTATCAAGCACCGCGAGTTTGAAATGGGCGTTGGGGAAATGACCGGGCATGAGTTTACTAATTTTCTTGCCAAATCGCTGAAACTCATCAGGTCATACTCAGTGTCTGGCGCGATTGCATTTTGCTGCATGGACTGGCGTCATATGTCTGAATTGCTGGATGCCAGCAAAGACGCCGATTATGAACTAAAAAATCTCTGCGTCTGGGTCAAAGATAATGGTGGCATGGGATCGCTTTATCGCTCCAAACATGAGTTGGTCTTTGTGTTTAAAAATGGCGGCGCTTCGCATATCAACAATGTACAGCTTGGCAAAAATGGGCGTTATCGCACCAATGTTTGGGAATACCCCGGCGTTAACAGTTTGCGGAAAGATCGCATGGCAGAATTAGCCATGCATCCAACTGTAAAACCAATCAACTTGGTCGCGGATGCCATCAAGGATTGCTCCCGGCGAAATGGGATTATCCTAGACCCATTTGGCGGGTCCGGTACAACCCTGATGGCAGCGGAAAAGGCAGGGCGACAGAGCCGCCTGATCGAAATTGATCCGCATTACTGCGATGTCATTATTCAAAGATGGGAAAAACTAACCGGCCAAAAAACAGAGTTGGCGAACAAACAATGAGCCAGAAGAAAGATTACGAAGTTGGCTATAAAAAGCCGCCAAAGCATAGCCAGTTTAAAAAAGGCCAATCGGGTAATCATAAAGGAAAGCCTTCTGGCGCTGCAAATAAGCTTAGTACAGAAAATCTCTATTCATTGATTGAAAAAGAGGCCTTTCGTAACGTTAAAATTCGTGAGGGCGAACGCACGTTAAGTATGCCCATGGTAAAGGTCATCATTCGCAGTCTAATGTCTCAAGCTGCTAAAAATAATACGCGTGCAACTAGCATAGTACTGGAGTACCTTAGAATTCTTGAAGAACGGCAATTATCGCAGGCACAAAAAAAACTCAAGGCCAAGGCTGGAGACATAGAAACTATGATTGATAACATGACGGATTATCAGCTTGATGCTTTCATTAAAGCATTAGAGGAATTTCAAAAATTACAGCCAGAAGCTTCTTAGTGGGTTTCTTTCAGTTGCGACGACGACACCTTTAATTTGGCGCAATAGATAACGGTGCCAATTGTGGAAACTTATTATCACTTAGTGTGCCCAATAATGCTGGGCTTGGTTTATCAGAACTGTACTGTCCGCGCGTAATCCATGATTCCGTATTTAGCCAATTGGTTGCTTGGCCAACCTTTTCAACCAATATGTCGTGCTCAATTAGATACCAAGCATCGGGCTGGGGGAATGCAATCCAGATGTCTTTGCCGATATACTTCTTGTCGATGGTAATCCGAGACTTGAGCTGAACCTTCAAGGTCTCCGTTCCGCCCAGCATTTGATAAGCTAGAAAGTCAGCACCATGCCAGTCATCCGCTAGCTTCATGCAGTTGAAACCGTAATCGGCCAGTACCCCCGCGACCTTATGAAAATTATACACTTCCTTTTGACGTCCATTAAGGCTGCGGTACTGGATCCTGTTAAACTTCATCACCAACTCCCAAGGTAGAAGGTCGCCAGATTTCTCTGGCGACCGGGAGTTTGTAAGCTGCACATAGACAACCGCGACGACCTTTAGCCGGAAGGCTTGGACATACGTCGTCGCCTCCCGATCAGAGATCGAAAGGCGACATTGTTGCGGCCAACGTCAGGCCGCTATGTGCAGGGTTACAAAGCCCCGGATGGCACGGGTGTGCCAACGGGCTGAAATTAGCTTCTTATTTGGGAGGTAGCAACTTGTTTCCGCTTAAATGCGCCAGCATTCATGGCTATATGCGGCTATGCCGTGGATTTAACCCAGCAACGTGATATTTCTGAACGAATGCGTCCGGCGCGCTTGTAGTTGCAATGGGCAATCAACATGAGCAAGCCGTTAAGGACCATCTTACAACGACCGCAATTGTATGGCGCAGCAAGGAGCATACTCTATCCCGGAAGGCTAAGGGTACACCTATTATTTATCAGGCGCAGTTGGCGGATGAAAAAGGACGGTTTAGGAGCGATGGTGTGCCTTTATCATCATCTTGATAATTCTCGGATGCCGTTAGTTTGGGCGAACAAACATTTTGTTATGCCTGTAATTCTAGCGACCCTGCCAAACTGTAACGCCCAACGCGCAGACTGCTACAATCGTCAAAGCCGGAGAAGGCTAATTTTACTCGACATGCCAGCCCTCCATGTGATTTTCGGGCGGCATCAGGGCTTTATGTTCTTTGCTAGTAATTTCACTCTTAGCGACTTTATTTTTAAGCCAAAAGGGTAGAGTGTTATTGCCTAGCTTAGTAAGCGCTTTAATTGATAAATTAATAAAGAAAAGCGCATCATCAACAGCATTGCAGACATTATGTATTGTGTCAGGAAAAGATGTATCAACCATGTCAACTGCAGAGCGCAAACCAAAATATCGGGGAACTTTTTCTTCCTGAGAAAGGTCTTTAAAATCCTCTATAAGATTATTCCAAACATCACAAATATTATTGACCTCACTAACGGATCGCTTTGCCTGACTAATAATTGGGACAATATCTGGCATCTTATCTGTAAGCGTAAAAATGCGGTCGGTAGGAAGATCAAAGTGAAGGTTGGGGGCATAAAATCGCTTCATATACATTGGTACATTTAGAATGACCGGTTCCTGTGAACTACCTGAGTACTTACGTATTGTATTTACCATTTGGAATTCGGAAATATTGGATTGATAGTTTAGGCGCAACGGTTCCGTATGTTGTTTCTTCATATTTAATAATGTATTCGAAAGACTCGCCAGAAGTCCAATCGATGAATTAATATCAGCCAAGGTATGTCTTTGCCTTCTTATCCATTCGATAAAAATAATAGTTAGTGAACCACCGATGGCACCAAAGAATGCGGTTGAGAAATTTGAATTAAAAAAATCTATGAACGGCTGTTTGACCGGGTCAAAAATGTTGTGATTGATTACGAGATAGTAAATTACCGCACCCAGAAGCAGCCAAAGCCACCACTGACCAGACTTTCTTTTGCTCTGTTTCGAATTATTTTCCATTTGTTTGGCCTAAAAGTTTAAGGTTTTTGCAAATTTGATTTGTCTGCTTCTCACCCTCCCAAAACTGTGACTCCAATTCAGCCACCAAACGTGAGAATTTTTCTTCAAACGGTTCATATCTTCCTCGGCGGCTTCGCTGCCGACATAGCGGCCATACTCCCGCGCATTTTTGTCCGCAGCCTGGAACAGCTGCGCTTCCAAGTTGTTGCCATTATTTGCCTTTTGGGCCTTGGACTTTTTGCAGGGGATATCATAAAACCTCTTGGAGATGATTGTTTTTATTACAAAAAATTCAAGAATGATACAAGTTTTGGGCGATTATTAAGCTGGACTTCTAGCCGAAAGGAAGCGGTAGTCGATCGTAAAGGAGGTCGGCCACATGAGGAAAAACTTGGAAAATCCAGCAGTTTGGGGTGATCCAGCGGCGCTTTCATTGGATGAATTGCGCAGTCGTTGGGCGGATATTTGGGGCAAAGTACCGGGCCAACGAATTGGACGGTCTATGCTTGAGAAAAGCTTAGAATATCGCCTTTGGGAAATAGAAACTGGCGGATTGTCTGCTGAGCAGCAGACAGAATTAAGCAGGCACATTAGCGCGTATAAGCGCAGCGCAAATCATTTTGACGAAAACAGATCAGATATCAAACCTGGCACGCGGCTGGTGCGCAACTGGAAAGGTGAACGGCATAGCGTTACAGTGATTGCGGATGGTTACGAATACAAGAACAAAAAATATTTCAGCCTTTCAGAAATTGCATCACAGATTACCGGTACGCGCTGGAATGGATGGTTATTTTTTGGCATTAAGAAAATCAAAAAGACTGGGAGTGACGCATGATCCCAGCAACCAAACATTGTGCAATCTATACCCGCAAATCCTCCGATGAGCGTTTGGAATTAGAATTCAATTCACTGGATGCTCAACGGGAATCCTGTGAAGCATATATTATCAGTCAAAAATCTGAAGGCTGGCAGACGGTAAAACATAAATATGATGATGGCGGATTTTCGGGCGGCACGATGGAGCGTCCGGCATTGCGGCAATTATTGTCGGATATCAAATCGGGCAAAGTGCATATTGTGGTAGTTTACAAGATTGACCGCTTGACCCGGTCGCTGATGGATTTTGCCAAACTGGTTGAAACTTTTGATGCGCACGGTGTGACGTTCGTCAGCGTAACGCAATCATTCAATACCACGACATCCATGGGCCGCCTGACACTGAACGTGCTGTTATCCTTCGCGCAGTTTGAACGTGAAGTGGCTGGAGAGCGTATTCGAGATAAGATTGCGGCAAGCAAGAAACGTGGCATGTGGATGGGCGGCAGTATGCCTTTAGGATATGATGTCGTCAAAAAGCAATTGATCATAAATGCGACTGAAGCGGAAATAGTCAGGTATATTTTTACCCGTTATCTAAAATTAGGCAATGTTACTGAGCTTAGAGCTGAACTGGCAGAAAAAGGCATTAAAAGCAAAATTAAGATTTCAGAAAAGCGCCGGAAATATGGTGGTGTAACCTATAGCCGCGGAGCTATTTACAGCATCCTGCGGAACCCGCTTTATATTGGTCAGGTCCGACATAAACAGGAAACCTATATAGGTCAGCACAAAGCAATTATTGATATGGATTTATGGGGCGCTGTTCAGAAAAAATTGCAAAACGGTGCTACAACGGCCAGAGGCATCCGCCAATCTCGAAATATTAACCTGCTACAAGGTCTTTTATGTGACTGCGAGGGAACCCTTTATTCACCTAGCCATACAAATAAGAACGGCAGACGCTATCGCTATTACTTAAGCCAGAATTTACTGCAGTATCGTAATCATCCTAAAGGAACTATGGCGCGGCTGCCAGCACACGAGATTGAAACTGCTGTTGCAAAAGCACTAGAAAATGAAATCAAAGCGCCAGAGACTTTGGCTAAGCTGCTGCATGTTGATATAGAATATCACCATCGGGAGATTTGCTATATTGCGGATCAAGATTGGAGTTCGCAAATGTGCGATATTGTCCGATCCACGATTGCTAAGGTTATTGTAGGAACTGACAGCTTAACGCTGCAAGTTAATTCTAATCTTCTAAAAGAAGAGATTTGTAAAAATTTAAGATTAAGCCTCCCCAGAAGCCAGAAAAGTTTAAGCAAAGAAATTATTGTACCTTTCAAAATTAGCCGAGCTGAAAAAGGGGCCATTATTATCAGTGCAAAAAAATGCAACCGAGATGCGCTTGATCTTCCGCCACATGAATTGAAAAAATTGGTTCAAGGTATCATTTGGCGAGATGAGCATTTTAACGGAAAAACTTTAAGAGAAATAGCCGGGAAAAATGATTTATCCGAGGGTTATATTGGGAGATGCATTTTTAACACATTTAAGATTTTGGGAAAAAAATTTAACGCCATATCTTAGCCGTACGCGCATCATAAAGATTCACTTTGCATTTAAAAACCTTTGAATTAATTAATGATTTAATATGCTTTTCATCATTCTCAGTATATACGCCTATGTATATACTGAGAAGCTTAACAAACTTGCCGTCGACCCACTTGCCTTTTGCGGCCTTATTGATTGCATCGATAATATGATGATCGTACTCACCAAAATTAAAACCAAAAGTTACCACGGAGCCTTCAATATTACTTAATGCCTCATAGCAATAGCAAAGGTAACGATTGTGCATAATGTGACCTAGTTTTTCCTTGCCATTTCCAGCCGCAACGAAAACAGGGTATTGCTTTGCCTGAAGACGCTCTTCGATTTTTTCTAAAAGAAATCTGCCATCATATTCTTCTTTTATAATATCAATTCCCACATCAAAAATTGGTAAAGCACCATGAAGATAATGCACATTTTGGCTACCTCTATATTTGCCCCATCTTAATTCTGAATATTCGGGCTCGCTATCAGGATCACTTTCGTCATCTTCTCGATCTCGGCCAAAGCCATCCACATGGCTTTCGATATTATTCCTCATTAATACCCAGTAAAGCAGAATGTCATAATTAGTAGAAAAAATATTTCCTTTTTTACTTAGATAGGTAGATAAAAATTGAGCGCATTGTTTACTTTCTTCATCTGATATTTTGAAAACATGTTCTGGATGCAGCTTTTTGATCGCTTCAATTAGAGAACTTTTTAAGTAATCACTTGCCCGAGACACCTTTTCTAAAAGTTTAGCATCAGAACCAAAGGCCCTGATTAATTCTGCAAAGTTATCCAATTGTTGCATAACCATTTCAAAATTCTTGGTTTTGACAATATCGAAAAGCTTTAACAGTAACTCATCATTCAGTTGTTCAATGAATTTATGCAAGGCATTATATGAGAATATTTCAGAATTATATGCCATACTAAAACCATTGCCTACTATCAGATTAGGGATACGTTTTTTCTTTTCCAAAGTAGCAACTACCTCGTCGTATGTCATTAATGCCATGCTGACTATGTCCCTCAGAGAATTGGCTTAGTTATTAATTATGCAGATAAATTACGCCACACTCAAATTTCATTATCTGAGAAAAAAGGCTCTTCTCAGGATAGAATTGCAATTCTCAATAGTGTGGCAGCTTACCGACCATTAAAAAAGCCCGCGAAGTATGGGCATAATTAGTGATTATTCTCATAGTACAGCAAATGGCTGACTAGATGGCTGGGGTGCTAGGATTCGAACCTAGGGATGGCGATACCAAAAACCGCTGCCTTACCGCTTGGCTACACCCCAACTGTCGTCAGTTAAAACAAAATTTTGACCGTTTGGCAATCAAAAAGCTTGTGCTGATAGACTAAATAGCGGTTTTCCATCGGTAGTTTCAGGGGCGGCATCGGGCTGGCCATTTTTCGCCACACCTGCTCGGCATTGATACCGATCCTGACAGTCGGCAGCGCAAGGTTATGGTGGTCCGCTACATTACCGATAATGCATTCTAATCTCAGAAAAGCATTTTCCTTGCCTGCCGTTTAGAGAATTGCCTTGGAGAAGATAATTTTCATTAAACGATATATACATTACCAAAAGTTTATGTTATGTAATTTTTATCGTATTCTGCAGTTGTACAAAATCATAACCTTTTTACAAGGTGGGGTTAATGCTTGTTCGAAGCAATCCTGTTATTTTGCAGCTGGCAGAGAAAGCCACAGAAGGCTTCTGCACGAATCCCAATACCATAAGCTTTTACTTAGTCCGCACGCAATTTTATCTTAGAGCTGGGTATTCATAAAAGATTTTTACTACGTTCTGTTTGATTGTCTTCACCCTATCGCTGGAGAAATAGAAAATGGCAAAACTGGTAGTAACCATTCATCCCATAGACCCAAATGGTCCCAATAGCCTTATAGGCGGTTATTCCGCAATCGATACATCGTCAGGAGGCGGTGTTTCCGCGAATGCCAATACATTAATACAAACGGGAGCCGCCATGACGACGTACGTTCCCTTAACGCCGTGGACAGCGCCCAGTGTCATTTATACAAATGCTATCGCATTTGTGTCCGGTGCGAAACAACTTGGCACTGATTTCACAACAGGTAATGCCGAAGCGGCCGTGAGCGATATGATATCAATACTCGGCAATGCAGTCAGTATGACGGGTGGCCTGGCAACTTTTTTAGCACCGGAAGCAGGTGTTCCTATAGCGATGTTGGGCGGCGCTATTACAGGAATTGGTATAGGTAACAGTCTCCCGCAAGTTATAGGATCAAATCTCAGCGTTATAAAAAACTTTTTGACCACCTTGGGTGAGGAAGAAACAAAATTTTTAAATGCTGAAATTTCCGGCTTTACCACGGTGGGCAGTGTTCTTAGCAATGATTTTTCCGCAGCCGGTACCAAAATATCGAATTTGTTCACTACTCTCGAGAAGGCCATAGGAGACGTCGGCACGGCAGCTTTTAAAACAGACGTTAATGCTTTCTCAGCGGCTGCACTTCA
>Ga0105240_10000463_pt1 | contig 74767 bp, 58 predicted proteins | sample KBSC54metaG_FD_80426 | JGI IMG/M metagenome (GOLD analysis project Ga0105240, IMG submission 80426) | Corn rhizosphere microbial communities from Kellogg Biological Station, Michigan, USA - KBS C5-4 metaG | ecosystem: Host-associated > Plants > Roots > Rhizosphere > Soil | place: Michigan, USA...
AAGGGCAAGGTCGCCATCAAGTGCGACATGTGCATCGGCAAGGCCGGCGGTCCGGCCTGTGTCCGGGCCTGCCCCACCGGGGCGGCGATACGGGTGTCACCGGAGGAGTTCCTGTCGGTGGCGCTCAAGGAACGGGGATAGGGTTGGGCTTTGGCGGGGGCGCAGGGGCAAACTCAGAGGCGAAAGACGGCGACGCACGAGAGCTTCCTGCGTCACCGCAGCTTTCTGTTCCTCAAGCTGGCGACGATCCTGACCGTGGGCGTCGTGGCGGCCTATCTCCTCCAGGACTCGCGGCCCCGTCCCGGCGGCGGCACCGCGCTCGGCTATGTGCTGGGCACGGCAGGGGCGCTGCTGATCGTCTGGCTGGCGCTGCTGGGCGTGCGCAAGCGCGCGGTCACCGACGGCCACTATTCGCTGAAGGCCTGGGTCTCCGCCCATGTCTACCTGGGCCTCTCGCTGCTGGTCATCGCCACCCTGCACACCGGCTTCCAGTTCGGCTGGAACGTCCACACGCTCGCCTATGGCCTGATGCTGCTGGTGATCGTGTCGGGCGCGTTCGGCGTCTGGGCCTATGCGACCCTGCCCAAGGCGCTCAGCAGCAACCGCGGCGAGACCACCCGCAAGCAGATGCTGGCCCAGCTCGGCGCCCTGGACGAGCAGATCCGCGAGGCCGCCCAGCCCCTGCCCCGCGCCGAGGCCGACATCGTGCGCCTGTCGCTGGAGAAGACCGACGTGGCCGGCGGCTTCTGGCGCAGGCTCTCCGGCTACTACGGCGACTGCGCCAACACCCGGGCGATCGCCCAGCTGGCCCCGGCGTTGCGGGCCGCGTCGGGCGCGCACGCCCAGACGCTCGCGAAGGTCGAGCAGCTGATGCGGCGCAAGGCCGACGCGCTCGGCCTCGCCCGGCGCCAGATCCGCATCACCGCCCTCCTGGAGGCCTGGTTGTTCATCCACGTCCCGGCCACCTTCGCCCTGCTGGCGGCGCTCACCGCGCACATCGTCAGCGTCTTCCTCTATTGGTGAGATGACCCAGGCGATCACCCTTCGGCTGATCACGCGCCAGGCGGGCGGCGGCGAGATCGTCCGCACCCGCAGGATCGACGGCGCGCAGGCGCTGATCGGGCGCGACCCGGCCTGCGAGATCTACCTGCCGGACCTGGCGGTCGACATGCAGCAGGCGAGGCTGCAGGTGGTGGGCGAGAACCGGGTCCGCATCGAGTCCCTGACCGGCGCGCCCTTCACGGTCGATGGCAAGCGCGTGACGCAGGCCGAGCTCCAGCCGCTGCGCGGCTCCAAGGTCACCTTCGGCGCCTTCGACCTGCTGATCGCCCAGGGCGGCGACGGCGACATCGCCATCACGGTCAGCCGCCAGGAGGACGACCAGGGCCTCTCCCCCAGCCTGTTCTCGCTGAAGGCGGTGATGTTCGGCCGCCGCAAGATGGCCTGGACGCTGGCGCTGAGCATCCTGGCGCTGTGCCTCGCCCTGCCGCTGGCCGGCAGCGTCCTGATGAGCCACCTGGTGATCCACCCGGATCGCCAATGGTCGACCGGGCCGCTCTCCAAGGCCCACGCCTTTCTGGAGAAGGACTGCCAGGCCTGCCACCAGCGCGCGTTCGTGGCCGTGCGCGACCAGGCGTGCCTGTCCTGCCACCAGGCCGGCGACGCGGCCCGGACGGCCCGCATCGACGCCCGCGTCCAGCGGCTGGGAAGCCCCTTCCTGCCCTTGCTGGTCTCCGACCACGCGCCGCACGACCGGCTGGTCCGCGCCATGCCGCCGCCGCCGACGATCCGCGGCCGGATCGGCGCGGTCTTCGAGACCGCCATGAACCACCCGAGCGACCGCTGCGCGAGCTGCCACCGCGAGCACACCACCGCCCCGCCCGATCCGGCGGCGCGCGCCACGGCGGACATCCTGCGGCCCGGCAAGCCGGCGCTGGTGGTGGTCCGCGACTGCGCCGACTGCCACAGCCGGCTGAAGATGCGGCTGCCCGCCACCGGCCTGATCGACACCCCCGACTGGAACCGCCACCCGGACTTCCGGCCGCTGGTGACCACCGGCTTCGACGGCCCGCAGCCGCGCGTCCAGCGCGTCTCGCTGGCCGCCCGGCCGCTGGAGGCCAACGGCCTGACCTTCTCCCACCGGGTCCACATGAGCGCCACCGGCGGGGTGGCGCGGCAAGGGCAGGTGCTGGGCCAGGGCCGCGGCTATGGCGCGGCGCTCACCTGCCAGTCCTGCCACCGGCCGGACGGCGGCGGGTTCAAGCCGATCGAGATGGAGCGCGACTGCGGCGCCTGCCATTCGCTGGCCTTCGCCCAGGTCGGCGGCCAGCTGAAGGCGCTGCGCCACCACGACATGCGCGACGTGGCGGGCGTCTTGCGCGGCGCCGCGCCGACGCCGGGCGCGCCCAGCGTCGATCCGGCCGTGTTGCGCCGCGCGCTGGCGCCCGGCGGCCTCTGCGTCGACTGCCACACCGTGCGCCCCTCGAACGGGCCGCTGGGCGGCGAGGTGGCGCCGGTCCACCTGGCCGACCGGGCGCTGCCGTGGGGCGACTTCAACCACGCCGTCCCGGCCCACGCCGGGGTCGGCAAGGGGGCCGCGGCCTGCGCCGACTGCCACAAGGCCCAGGCCTCCGACCGGTCGCAGGACCTGCTGATCGAGGGCGTGGCCACCTGCAAGGCCTGCCACGGCAAGACCGAGCACGACACCGCCGCGGCGGCCGGCGGCCAGTGCAGCGAGTGCCACAGCTACCACCAGCCCGGCCAGGCGCCGCGCACCGGCCAGGACCGGCTGTTCACGGCGCTCGGCCTGCCGCCGGGCCAGAAGCCGCGCGGCCTGCCGACGTTCTAGCGACCCGGTCGGCGGCTACACCACCCCGTAGGCCAGCATGGCGTCGGCCACCTTCTTGAAGCCGGCGATATTGGCCCCACGCACATAGTCGATGACCTTGGACTCCTTGCGCAGGCCATATTCGACGCAGCGCTGGTGGATGCCGCTCATGATGTCCAGGAGGTGCTGCTGCAGCTCGGCCTCCTTCCAGGAGATGCGCGCCGAGTTCTGGCTCATCTCCAGGCCGGACACCGCCACCCCGCCGGCGTTGGCCGCCTTGCCGGGCGCATAGAGGATCTGCGCGTCCTTGAAGACGTGCACGCCCTCCAGGTCAGTCGGCATGTTGGCGCCTTCGGCCACCGCCTTGCAGCCGTTGGTCACCAGCATCCGGGCCTCGTCGCCGTTCAGCTCGTTCTGGGTGGCGCAGGGCAGCGCGACGTCGCAGGGCACCGCCCACGGCCGCTTGCCCGCGTGGAAGGTCGCGCCCTTGAACTCCTTCACATAGTCGGCGATGCGGCCGCGGCGCTTGGTCTTGTGGGCCTTCACCCAGTCGATCTTGGCCTGGTCGACACCGGCCGGATCGTGGATGAAGCCCTCGGAGTCCGACAGCGTCAGCACCTTGGCGCCCAGCTGCGTCGCCTTCTCCGCGGCGTGGGTCGCCACATTGCCGGACCCGGACACCACCACGGTCTTGCCGGCGACGTCGTCGCCGACGTTCTTCAGCATGTTCTGCAGGAAGTAGACGCAGCCGTAGCCGGTGGCCTCGGTGCGGATCAGGCTGCCGCCGTACTCCAGCCCCTTGCCGGTCAGCACGCCGGTGAACTGGTTGGTGATGCGCTTGTACTGGCCGAACATGTAGCCGATCTCGCGCGCGCCCACCCCGATGTCGCCGGCCGGCACGTCCACGTCGGCGCCGATGTGCCGGTAGAGCTCGGTCATGAACGACTGGCAGAAGCGCATGACCTCGTGGTCGCTCTTGCCCTTGGGATTGAAGTTCGAGCCGCCCTTGCCGCCGCCCATCGGCAGGCCGGTCAGCGCGTTCTTGAAGGTCTGTTCGAAGGCCAGGAACTTCAGCACGCTCTCGGTCACCGAGGGGTGGAAGCGGATGCCGCCCTTGTAGGGCCCGATGGCGTTGTTGTTCTGCACCCGCCAGCCGCGCTGCACGCGGATATTGCCCTTGTCGTCCTCCCAGCAGACCCGGAAGCTCATCACCCGGTCGGGCTCGGCGATCCGGCGCAGGATCTGGTACTCGTGGTATTGTTCCTTGTCGGCGATAAAGTCGAAGATGTCTTCCGCCACCTCCTGAACCGCCTGGACGAACTCCGGTTGGCCCGGATTACGCTTGGTCACGCCCGCGATGAATCGTTCGAGATCGACATGGTCGCTTGTCGCCACAGTCCGCCCCCCAGCAATGACCCGGCCGCCCGGCGCGCGCCGGGGCGAAAAGCCGGCCCCCGGCGAATAATGCGTCAAAAGCCAAGCTTGATCGACCCGCGTTCTGTCGCAGCCCCTTCACAAACCCCCGCAAATGGACCCAACTCCCCCATCGGGCGGGGAGCTCAGAGAAAATGACCAAGGCATCGGACCTCTTCGTCGCTTGCCTCGAGGAGGAAGGCGTCGAGTACATCTTCGGCGTGCCGGGCGAGGAGAACCTCGATTTCCTCGACAGCCTGTCGCGCTCGAAGAAGATCAAGCTGATCCTGACGCGCCACGAGCAGGCGGCCGGATTCATGGCCGCCACCTACGGCCGCCACACCGGCAAGGCCGGCGTCTGCATCTCGACGCTCGGTCCGGGCGCCACCAACCTGGTCACCGCCGCGGCCTACGCCCAGCTGGGCGGCATGCCGATGATGATGCTGACCGGCCAGAAGCCGATCAAGAGCTCCAAGCAGGGCCGGTTCCAGATCCTCGACGTGGTGGCCATGATGGGGCCGCTGACCAAGTTCACCCACCAGCTGGCCTCGGCCGACAACATCCCGAGCCGGGTGCGCGAAGCCTTCCGCCTGGCGCAGGAGGAAAAGCCAGGTGCGGTGCATATCGAGTTCCCCGAGGACATCGCCCACGAGCAGACCGACTCCCGGCCCATCCCGCGCAGCAACGCGCGCCGGCCCGTCGCCGACGAGAAGTCGATCCGCGCCGCCTGCCAGCGGATCGAGCAGGCCCGATCGCCGCTGTTCGTGATCGGCGCGGGCGCCAATCGCACCATGACCGGGCGCATGCTCGCCGAGTTCGTCGCCAAGACCGGGATCCCCTTCGTCACCACCCAGCTCGGCAAGGGCGTCATCGACGAGATGAGCCCGAAGTTCCTGGGCTGCGCGGCCCTGTCGTCCGGCGACTTCGTGCACCGCGCCATCGGCGCGGCGGACCTCATCGTCAATGTCGGCCACGACGTGATCGAAAAGCCGCCGTTCTTCATGCAGGCCGGAGGCGCGGAGGTGATCCACGTCAACTTCCGCTCTGCCGAGGTCGATCCGGTCTATTTCCCGCAGTACGAGGTGATCGGCGACATCGGCAATTCCATCTGGCAGCTGAAGGAGGCGATCGCGGTCCAGGCCCACTGGGATTTCGGCCTGATGATGAAGGCCCGCGCCGCCGAGGTGGCCCACACCGCCGCCAGCATCGACGACCAGCGCCACCCGATCTATCCGCAGCACCTGGTGGCCCAGATCCGCGAGGCCATGCCCGACGACGGGATCATCTGCCTCGACAATGGGGTCTATAAGATCTGGTTCGCCCGCAACTATGCGGCGCGGCGGGCCAACACCGTGCTGCTGGACAATGCGCTGGCCACCATGGGCGCGGGCCTGCCCTCGGCCATGGCCTCGGCGATGGTCTATCCGGATCGCAAGGTCATGGCGATCTGCGGCGACGGCGGCTTCATGATGAACAGCCAGGAGCTGGAGACCGCGGTCCGCCTGAAGCTGAACATCACCGTGCTGATCCTCAACGACAATTCCTACGGCATGATCCGCTGGAAACAGGCCAACATGGGCTTTGCGGACTGGGGCCTGACGTACGGCAACCCGGACTTCGTGAAATACGCCGAGAGCTACGGCGCCAAGGGCTATCGCTGCGAGAGCGCGGCGGGTCTGCCGAAGCTGCTGCGCAAGTGCCTCGACGAGCCCGGGGTGAACCTGATCGAGGTCCCGGTGGACTATTCCGACAACGATCCGATCCTCAACAAGGAAATCAAGGAACTGAGCGCGGCGGTCTGACGTCATAAGCGCGAAGGCAGGACCCCATGACCGCCCTGAAGGCCTCCTACCCCCTCTACCTCGCCAACGAGGCCAAGAGCCCCAACCAGGACCTCGTCGTCACCGACAAGTATTCGGGCGAGGTGGCGACCCGCGTGGCGCAAGCCGACGCCGCGACCATCGACGCCGGCATCGCGGCCTGCGTCGAGGCGGCCGAGCCCATGGCGGCGATGGCCGCCTACGAGCGCCATGCGGTGCTGGCCCACTGCGTGACGCGCTTCACCGAACGCGCCGACGAACTGGCCATGGCGCTCTGCATCGAGGCCGGCAAGCCGATCCGCGACAGCCGCGGCGAGGTCAGCCGCCTGATCGACACCTTCCGCATCGCCGCCGAGGAGAGCGTGCGGATGACCGGTGAGGTGCAGCCGCTGGACATCTCGGCCCGGGCCAAGGGCTACCAGGGGATGTGGAAGCGCGTGCCGATCGGCCCCTGCTCCTTCGTTTCGCCGTTCAACTTCCCGCTGAACCTGGCGGCCCACAAGATCGCCCCGGCGCTGGCGGTCGGCTGCCCGTTCGTGATGAAGCCCGCCAGCCGCACGCCGCTGGGCGCCCTGATCATCGGCGAGGTGCTGGCCGAGACCGACCTGCCCAAGGGCGCCTTCTCCATCCTGCCGGCGCACCGCGAGGGCGCCGACCTCTTCACCACCGACGAGCGGCTGAAGCTGCTCTCCTTCACCGGCTCGCCCGAGGTGGGCTGGGACCTGAAGGCCCGCGCCGGCAAGAAGAAGGTGGTGCTGGAGCTGGGCGGCAACGCCGCGGTGATCGTCGACCAGGACATCGCCGGCGCCGACCTCGACGACGCCGTGGAGCGGATCATCTTCGGCGCCTTCTACCAGTCCGGCCAGTCCTGCATCGGCGTACAACGGATCATCATCCACGCCCGGATCTACGACGAACTGCGCGACCGGCTGGTGGCCAGGACCAAGGCCCTGGTCATGGGCGACCCCAAGGACGAGGCGACCTTCATCGGCCCGATGATCGACGAGAAGGAAGCCAAGCGCCTGGAGAGCTGGATCGAGGCGGCGCGCGCCGGCGGCGCCAAGGTGCTCTGCGGCGGCGGACGCCAGGGCGCGATGCTGGAGGCGACGCTGGTCGAGGGCGTCGGGCGCGAGGCCAAGCTCTACGCCGAGGAGGCTTTCGGCCCGGTGGCCATCCTGTCGCGGTTCGACGACTTCGAGGCCGCGCTCGACGAGGTCAACGACAGCCGCTTCGGCCTGCAGGCCGGCGTCTTCACCCGCGACCTCTACAGGATGCTCAGCGCCTGGGACCGCCTGGAGGTCGGCGGGGTGATCATCGGCGACGTTCCCAGCTACCGCGTCGACAACATGCCCTATGGCGGCGTCAAGGATTCCGGCCTGGGCCGGGAGGGCGTAAAGTTCGCGATGGAAGACATGACCGAGATTCGCAACCTGGTCATCCGGCGGCGCTGAGCCCACGTACCTCTATTTGAGACAGTCTGCGTAAGCCTGGGGAGGCGCCTGTGTTGACCATCGCGCAGATCACAGACCTGCATGTCACGACAGGTCATGATCCGCTGAGCCAACTGCGCAACGAACAGCGCCTGCGCCAGGTGTTGCGGTCGATCGAGGACCTGCAGCCGCGACCCGTGGCGATCATCGCCTCCGGCGACCTCGCCGACCATGGCGAGGCGGCCGAATACGCCGACGTGAAGGCGATCCTGAGCGAGACCGATATCCCGATCTACTTCGCCGTGGGCAACCACGACCGGCGCGACGCATTCATGGACGCCTTCGGGGGCCCCGGCGCCCAGCGCGACGACAATGGCTTCATCCAGTATGTCGTCGACTTCGACGGCCTGCGGATGATCGTCTGCGACACCCTGGAGGAGGGCAGGCACGGCGCCGGCTTCTGCGAGAAGCGCGCGGCCTGGCTTGCGGCGACCCTCGACGCCGAGCCGGACCGCCCGACCATCGTCGTCCTGCACCACCCGCCGATCCTGTCGGGCGTGAAGTGGATGGACCCGCAGCCGGACGCCCCCTGGATCAGCCAGCTCGCCGACGTGGTGCGCGGGCGCGCGCAGATCCGGGTGCTGCTCTGCGGCCACGTGCACCGCGCCTTCCATGGGCTGCTGGCCGGCCAGGTGGTGGCCACGGCGCCCGCGACCTCGATCCAGGTCACGCTCAACCTGACGCCGGTGGACATGCACAAGCCGGACGGCCGCGAGATCCTGGTGGACGAGCCGCCGGGCTATGTCCTGGTGATGGCCGACGAGGGCCGGGTCACCACCCATATCTGCGTCGCCGGCGACTTCGCCCCTGCGGTCGCCTACACCCGCCCCTTCGGCTTCGACTAGATGGCGGGCCAGTCCAGCGGCCCCGTGACCCGGCTGCTCGCGCGCCTGGCCGAGCTGCGCAAGACCCGCGGGGCCTGGGCCGGCGGCGCGGTCCTGGCGGGCGTGGCCCTGGCCGCCGCCGTCGTGGCCCTGGCCCTCAACGCCACCACGCCGGTCCGTTTCGTGGAGAACCTGACCTACGACCTGCGCGTCGCCCTGCTGGCGCCGCCGGCCCAGGACGAGTTCGTCATCGTCAAGATGGACGACGCGGCCACCAACGCCATGCGCGACGCCTCGCCCTGCCATTGCCTGTCGCCGATCAACAAGATCTGGCTGGCCGACCTGCTGGCCAGCCTGGATTCCAAGGGCGTCAAGGCGATCGGCGTCGACTACCTCCTGGACACCTGGGCCTCGCCCGAGGAGTTCCAGGACTTCCAGAACCGCATCGCCGGGGTGAAGGCGCCCATCGTGGCGGTGGTCGACCCGGCCTATCGGCCCGGCGTCGATTTCCCCGTCTCGCCGAAGCTGCGCTACGCCGACGCCCGCGCGCTGGTCCGGAACGACTATGACGACGTGTTCCGCCGCTACGACCCCTTGCCCGGCAAGACGCGGGCGCTCTCCGCCGAGGTGGCCGCCGCGGTCGGCGCGACCCCGCCCACCAAGCCCTTCGCCATCCGCTATCGCCGCGCCTATCCCGGCGCCACGGCCGAGAACGCCGGCGCCATCGCGCCCTCCTATTCGGCGGCCTTCGCCCCGCTCCTGCCGGCGCAGTTCTTCAAGGGAAAGATCGCCTTCATCGGCTCGGTGACCCGCTCGGCCCACGCCGACTCCGACACCATAAAAGAGGACATGCATTCCACGCCGCTGCGCTTCACAGCCGGCCACTATGACGGCACGCCGGGCGTCGAGGTGCACGTCCACGCCCTGTCGCAGATGCTGGCCGGCGATCGGATCCGGACGCCCGGCGCGCTCACCACCGGGCTGATCGTCTTCCTGACGGCCCTGGGAGGCGCGGCGCTCGGCCAGGGCGCCAGCCGCTGGTGGATGGCGATCGCTCTGGTGCTGGGCGGTCTGGCGGCGGCCATCGTGGCGGCCTTCGCGGTTTTCCAATGGTTCGCCTTCGTCGCGCCCATGACCGCGCCCTCGCTCAGCTTCGCCTTCGCCTTCTTCGTGATGAGCCGACTGAAGGCCGCCGAGCTGCAGAGCCAGCGGGCGTTCTATTCCTCGACGCTCGAGCGCTATCTCGCCCCGCAGGTGATCGATCGGATCGTCGAGGGCCGCGAAGCGGTGAAGATCGGCGCCGAGGCCCGCGAGATCACCGTGATGGTCTCCGACCTGGAGAACTTCTCGACGCTGGTTGCCACCTTGCCGGTGGAGACCTTCGCGGTGGTGATCAACGGCTACTTCGACGGGCTGATCGAGATACTGTGGAAGCACGAGGCGATGATCGACAAGATGACCGGCGACGGGCTGATCGTGCTGTTCGGCGCGCCCGTCGCCTTCGCCGACCACGCCGACCGGGCGCTTGCCTGCTGCCGCGAGATCGACGCCTTCGCCGAGGCCTATCGCGCCGAGATGCTGGAGAAGCACGGCGTCTTCGGCCACACCCGCATGGGACTGGATTCCGGGACGGGCCTGGTGGGCAACTTCGGCGGCGAGCGCCGGTTCAACTACACGGCCTATGGCGAGGTGGTGGTGATCGCCGCGCGCCTGGAGGCGGCGAACAAGGGCTTCGGCACCCGCATCCTGTTCTCCGCCGAAACCCTGCGGCTGGCGCCCAACGCCGGCCCGGTCCGCGCCCTGGGGGAGGTCGACCTCAAGGGCGTGCCGGTCCCCGTCGCGGCCTACACCACGGACTGAAGCCCCGCGCGGGGCCGCCCAGGTCGCGGTTACGCCGTAGTCCGGCCCCCAACCTTTAATTGTACGCCGTCAAGGAACGATTCGCACATTTTGTGCGCGCCCCTTGAGTTAAGGATTGCTTAAGGTCAAGCTACGCGCCTGGCGTCATGCCGGCGTGTGCGGGGTTTATGACCGACGTAAGAATTGTGCCTGGTGGGAGGCTTTTGTGACTCGATTTTCAGTTCGGACCCTTGTGGCGACGACCGCGGTGATCGTGGGAGTGGCGACGGCCTCGGTCGCCTCGGCGGCGACCGTTTCGATCAATCAGACGCTGGACCTGACCAAGGCCGCGACGTCGCTCTCCTCGCCGCAGCTGCAGGCGATCGGAACCGGCTTCAGCCCGGCCGTGGACTTCAATCTCGCGGTGGGCGACACCCTCGACTACAACCTCGACTTCCTGGGCGACCAGTCGCTGCATGCGACCAATCTGTTCTTCATCAAGGCCGCCTTCTTCTCCTGCTGCGATTCACAACTGATCGGGGCGACCGGCAACCTGACGCTGTTCGACGACACGCACACAGCGGTCTTCACCTCGGGGCCGAACACCAACCCCGTCGGCAATTCCTTCGGACAGGACTTCCTGATCTCGGTGCCGAACATCACCTTCTCGTCGCTCGAGTACGTCGCCCATGTGGACAGCTACAGCCCCTTCGGGCCGGGCACGGCGGACACGACACGGGAATATACGACGCCGCTGTTCCAGGCCGGCGTCCAGAACAGCGGCAGCCTCAACATCCTGGGCGCGGTGCCCGAGCCCTCGACCTGGGCGATGATGCTGACCGGCTTCCTGGGGCTCGGAGCGATGCTCCGCCGCCGCCGGGCGCTGGCGACCGCCTAGACCGCAGGCGATCACGAACCATCGAGCCCCGGCCTGGACCCTGATGGGTTCAGGTCGAAGCGACCTGAACTCTGAATCAGGGTCTACATTCTTGTTTCTAGAGCACGATTCAGCGGTCAGGTGATTCCACCTGACCCAATCGTGCTCTAGCGGCCGGGGTTTTCGTTTGGCCCCTCGGCGAGGCGGACCTCAGCGACCCGCCGCGATCCAGGCGGCGAGGTCGGGATCGTCGGTGACCCGGTAGGGCCGGTCCCAGGCGTCCATGAAGAAGCGCTCCATCTCAGGCCGCGTGAACGGCCGCGCGCCCAGCCGGCCGAACACCGCGATCTGGTGCCCGGTTTCGTCGACGGCGCGGTCGCGGTCGAGGCCCTTGGACATGGCGAGCGCCGGCGCCGGCGTCTTCGCCCAGGCGATCAGCTCCGGCTTGGGCGGCGGCGAAAAGCCGTAGAAGTTGGGCTGTGACGACGGACTGGTGAGTTGGATGACCTTCAACCCATTCGCCCCGTCGGCCACATAGGCGAAGAGCGAGGCGTTGGTGGATCCCACCACGACGTCCTCGGCGTCGTTCAGCCGGCCGTCGAATTCGACCTTTTGATAGATTCTGGGCCGCTCGGCCTGTTTCACGTCGACGATCACCAGGCCGTCCTTCTTGGCCGCCACATAGGCGTAGGTGCGGGCCACATAGACCCGCCGCGCATCGGCCAGCGGCACGGTGGCGCCGGCCACCAGCACCGGGCGATCGAGCCGGGTCACGTCGACCACCTCCAGCCCCCGCGCGTCGGTGACGAACAGGTAGCGGAACTGCAGGGCCGAGGCGCGCATGTCGGGCAGCGCCAGCGTCGCCACGTGGCGCGGCTTCAAGGGGTCGTCGAGGTCGACGACCACCAGGCCGGCGTCGGCGGCGATGTAGGCGTAGTGGCCGCCGAGCGTCACGTGCCGCGCGCCCTTCAGCAACCCACCCGGGTTCCAGGTCAGCGCCCGCTTCAGCGAATTGTTGCGCGGGTCTCCATCGGACAGGGTGTCGACGTTGACCAGGATCAGGCCCTCGTCGGCGTCGGTGACCACCGCGTAGTGGTAGATCGGGTGGAAGGGCTGCTCCTGGTTGGCGGCCTGCATGGCGGCCGTATTGCGGCCGGGCGCGATCGACTGGTTGGTGGGCAGGGCCATGCAGGTGGCGTTCCTCGAGGCCACGTGGGTGTCGTCGCCGAGCGGCGAGAACGGCGCGGTGACGATCTTCTCCGAGACGCCCTTGTTGGCGATGTTGGCCACGTCGTAGGCGCGGAAGCCGCCCTTGCCTTCGGCCACGTACATATATTCCCCGCGCAGCTGCAGGCAGCGGGCCGCGCCGCCGGTCTTCTGGACGACGTTGGCGATGTTCTCGGCTGCGTCGGTCTCGCCGCCCTTCAGGCCCTTGGCGAAGGGCTTGCCGCGCCGCCAGTCGATCAGCTCCCGGTGGTTCTTCTCCACGTGCAGCCGGTAGAAGTCGGGATAGGCGTACTTCTGCAGGTAGGAGCCGAACACCGCCTGCGGCTCGTCCCATTCGGTGACCCTGACCGCCTCCAGCCCGTCGCCCAGGCCCACCCAGGCATGCATCCCGACGAAGTTGACGGTGTTGGTGCCGAGCAGCAGCAGCTGGGCCATGATGGCGTTGTTGTCGTTCGCCGCTGAGACGTGGCAGTCGCTGCAGGTCTTGGTCTCGGTCTTGCGCACCGTGTGGGCGAAGTGCGGCGCGAAGGCCTGGCTGGAGAAGCCGCTCGCCGAGATCGGCGGTTGCTGCACATAGACCCGCTCGCGGTTGATGTTGGTCGACGACAGCACCAGAGCCGAGGACGACCGCACGGGGGCGATGGTGGCGCCCTTGATCGTCGAGTGGCGACCGAGCTGGAACATGTCGTCGCGCGCGACCTGCGGGTTGTAGGTGGCGTAGTTCCGCGTCTCCTCACCCTCGTACTTGTGGCTGTTGGTCTTCCAGTTGGCCTCGATCGGCAGGTGGCAGCCGCCGCAGGACGGGGTCCAGGAGGTGTGGCAGGCGAAGCATTCCATCTCGCCGTCCTTGTGGGCGAGGTTGGCCGGAGCGACGCCGGGGCCCCAGGCGAACGGCTTGCCGTCCCTGGTGATGCGGCCCATCAGCTTGGCGCGTGCGGCCTTGGGATTGAAGTCGGGGCTCGACCGGTCGACCGAGTCCTTCACGAGGTGGACCTGCCACTCCAGCTTCGGGTCGATGATAGAGCGTTGCATCAGGACGCGCCGGCCGTCCTTCTCGATCCATTCGAACCGCGGCTGGCCGTCGGGATTGCGCAGCAGCGTCAGGTCCGTGCCGGTGGGGCCGGCGGCGACGTTGGACGTGTGCAGCGTCGGATAGGCCGAGATGGTGCCGTGGCAGTCGCGGCAGCCGATCTCCACGCCGTTGGCCACCTCGCCGACGATCAGGCCCGAGCCGTGGGCGTCCTGGCTGAAGTGGCAGTCGGCGCACTGCATGCCCTTCTCGGCGTGGATGTCCATCATGTGGACCGCCTTGCCGGGGTTCGCGCCCGGCTGGACGAACTTGCCCTCGCCGGCCTTGCGCCACTTCTCCGGGTCGTCGTTGGCGACGACCTTGCCGTCGGCGTCCAGCAGGTTCCCGTCGCGGTCACGCTTGAACACGCCGCGGAAGTTCCAGCCGTGGCCGTGGTAGTCGGCGAACTGGGTGTCCTTCAGCTTCGGGTTCAGGTCGAAGACGTTGCGCAGGAAGTCGAGGCTGGCCCACAGGCCGCGCGGCGCAGCGCCCTCGGGATTGCGGTCCAGGACCTTGCGGATCTCCGCGGCGGTCGGATAGCGCTGGCGCTCCGGCCACATGAAGGGCGCGTCGGCCTCGTAGTCCCACATGGTGTAGCCGAGGTAGCTATTCAGGAACATGTTCGGCTGGTGCATGTGGCAGTTCATGCACTGCGAGGTCGGGATCGCGCGGGTGAAGGCGTGCTCGATCGGGTGGCCGCTCTCGGTCTTGGAGATCGTCGGGTCGACCGTCGCGCTCTGCCCGTCGCGGCCGAACTGGGCGTAGGTCAGGCTGTGCCGCGGCTGGCGGTCGTTGGCGTAGACCACGTGACAGGCGGCGCAGCCGGATTGGCGGTAGTCGCCCGGCTGGTCGTTGGTGCCCATGAACCAGGTGAAGGGGTCGTTCAGGCGGGTCTTGTGGACATTCAGGACCGGGATCGCGACGCGCAGGCCGGTGCCGGGGCCGCGGTTCGACTGGCGGATGTCGGGCCGGCCGGGCTCCTCCAGCCGCTGGATTTCGCCGGTGGCGTCCGGCAGGCCGATCTCAGGGAAGGTCGGGCCGATGTTGCGCCCGCCGCGCTCGAACACCCGGAAGATGTCGCTGGGCGGCACGACCTGCCAGGTGGGCACGGGATAGAGGCCAGGCAGCGCGCCCTTGGCCTTCTGCGCCGGTGTCACCGTCCCCGGCGGCGCGCCGGCCGCGAGCGTGCGCGCCGGCTTGCCGTCGCGGGTGTAGGCCTCGCCCAGGATGTAATTCTTGTCCGGCAGGACGCCGTTGTTGTAGCTCGCCCCGCCCAGGAACATGGCCCCGGTCGACATCAGCGAGCGCTCGGCCTTCTGGATCAGTTCCAAGTGGCAGGCGCCGCAAGCCTCGCGCACGACCCGGTAGTCCGACGGGTTCACGAAGCGGACGAACTCCGGCGCCTCGCGGTTGAGCAGGGTGTAGCTCTGCTGCGGGTTGGCGGAGCTCGGGAACCGCCAGGCCCTGGGATAGCGCGGCAGGACGTGGGCGCGGTCGCGCAGCGCGGCGTACTCCGCCGAGGTCTTGGCCAGTCCTGCCGGCGCCGTGACGCCGGCGTCGCCCCCGTGGCAGTCGGCGCAGCCCAGCACCACGGCGGCGGACTTGTGCATCGAGGGCGCGTCGGAGGCGGTATGGCAGCTCTCGCAGCCGACGCTCCTGGCGTGGGCCTGTTCCTCGGTCTCGCCGGCCGGAGCGGCGGGCGCGGCGTGATAGGTGCGATGCACCGGCTTTTCCGCATCGCCCGCGGCGCGCAGCGTAAGCGGCGCGGCGATCAGCAGGGCGGCCAGCGCCGCCACCCTCCAGCCGATTTTGCCCGCCCGCCCCATGTCGCCCCTAGAAGCTCAGAATCGCGTTCAGCAGCACCGAATAGTACCGGCTGTCGCCGCTGCTGTTGGAGAAGAGATCGCCGAAACCCGCGCCGGGATCGAACACCGCCACCGATCCGCGGAACACCAGGTTCTGGGTCATCTGCGGGCGCCAGATCAGCGCGGCCGAATAGTCCCAGCCCAGCGAGCGCGGGATCGAGCCTTCGTTGCGCAACGCCCGCACCACCGCGGTGTCGGCGAACCACAGGTGGTTGATGTTGGCGCTCAGCCGCACGCGCGGCGTCAGGTCGAAGTCGGCCCCGCCGCCCAGCAGGATCGTGCCGGGATTGTTGAAGTTGGACTGCCCCTCCTCCTTGGAGGAGCGCAGGTCGTTCAGCACGCCGTTGCGGCTGTTGACCGTCACAGCGCGGCCGCCGCCGGCGAACGGGATCGCCTGGCGGATCCAGTAGCTGGTGTCGGCGCCGGCGAACTGCGGGTTCTCGAAGATGGCGTCGAAGCCGGTCTCCTTGTTGTCGAACGGCTTGTGGTCGCCCGATGCATAGAGGGCCGAGCCGCGCACGCGGATCCAGTTGAAGTCGTACGACGGCTCCAACGCCGCGAACCAGCTCTGGATGTGCGCCTTCTGGTTCGTGAAGATGGAATTGCGGTCCTCGCCGGTGGCGCTGTAGGCCGAGGCGGTCAGGTTCAGGCGACCGATATGGCCGTCGGCATTATATCCAAGATAAACAACGTCATAGTCGCGCGACCTCAAGTCCCCCAGCAGGGACGGCCGGACCGGGAAGCCGTTGTCGTCCACATGCAGCTGCCCGCCTTCGCGGTTGCGGTTGTAGACCAGGCTGACCTGGGAGGTGATCCCCGGGAACGGCAGGTCCTGGCGATAGAGGTTGGCCACGTAGACGTCGTCGTCGCGCAGCTTCTGGCCCACGTCGTTCAGGCCCGAGTTGGTGTCCTTCTCGATGCGGCGGAAGGCGGCCAGATTGTACTGCCAGCGATTGTTGTCGCGGTCCCCGAACAGCCGGATTCCCAGCTGGTTGTCCTGGAACAGGAAACCCCGGAAATCCACCGAGAACGGCTGGATCCCGACCCTCAGGGAATCGAAGTCGTAGCGGTCGGAGACGTTGCGCAGGTGGTAGTCGATGAAGGCTTCCTGCACGCCCACGAAGGCGTCGGCGCGGTGCGTCGAATGGCTGGGGATCACCGACAGGACGCGCCGCTCGGGCACCTGGGCGTAGTTGTAGTTGAAGGCCAGCGTGACCCGCGCCTCGATCTCCGGCGGCTTGAAGGCGGTGGAGCCCTTGGTCAGGGAAAAGCCGGTGATCAGGGTCTGGACGGCCACCAGGCTGTCGGTGCGCCCGAAGGTGTCGTTGCTGCCTGGCCGGCTGGTGGTCTGGATGCTCACCGGGATCGGGAAGCTGCGCGGCTCCAGCACGCTGTCGGAGACGCCGGCGAAACTGAAGAACCAGTCCTTCGTCCCGCGGATCGGCCGGTCGCCCTTGAAGGTGTTCTGGTTGTAGGGGTCGAACCAGCGGGAGTGGACGCCCACCGCCTCGATCAGCCGCCAGCGGTCGGGGACTGGCAGCTGGTCGGTGGGGAAGGCTTCCGGCGGCGGCGCGCTGACCGCGTTGGGGTTCGTCGGTATCGGTTCGGCGGGCGGCAGGGGCTCGACCTGGCCCGGCCGCTTGCGGCCCTCGAGCGGCGGCGGATCGTCCGGTCCGGCGGCGCCCTGCAAGAGGTCGCCGATCGCGTCAGCCGCCTGCGCCCGCTGGGCGAGCGGGGTCGTGGCGAGCAGGAGCGCGAAGAGCAGGCCGCCCCGCATTCGCTATTTCCCCTGACAGACGTTCTGGTCCGAGGTGTCCAGGAACGGCGCAAACGGACAGTTAACGTAACGCAGGCGCTGGGCCGGCGGCGGGCCGACCAGCAGCTGGTCGGCGCGGATCGTCGGATCGGCCTGGGTGATGCTGACGCGGCCGGCGGCGTTGGAGAGGCCGAGGAACGCCACCATGTCGTCCTGGTCGATGCCGTCGCCGGAGACGCCGATGCCGCCGACCAGCTTGCCGGCCTTGTAGATCGGCACGCCGCCCGGGAAGATCTGCAGGCCGTTCTGCATCCGGTTCTGGCCGGGCGCCACGTCGGGCAGGAAGGTGCAGCGCGGCGGCGTGTCGGTCGCCGCTCCACCGGTCACGAACCCCAGGTGCTGGGCGATGTTGGTGATGATCAGCGCCGACTGCAGGCCCGTCGAGAAGATGCTCCACTGCGAAAGCGGCCGCGACAGTGGCCCGTTCGGCCGGCCGACCTCGCCATCGGGGAATTCCGGCCGCGCCAGGTTGCCGATGGAGCGCACGCCGAACGCGGTCTTGCCGGTCAGCGCCATGGGATCGGGGAAGAAGTCGCGGGTCTTGACCACGAAGCTGCGGACGTCGGCGCTGGGATCGCCCGACAGGTCGGCGGCCGCGAAGGGTCCGGAGAAGAAGCTGGCCGAGCGCGCCTTCTGGACGGCCACGTCGGTGCCGAACACCGAGGCGTCGGGGGCTCGCACCACGCCCAGGATCGCGCCCCGGCTGTCGGTCACGGCGATGGTCATCTGGGCGCGGCTGTCGTTGGGTTGGCGGATCTGGCCGCGCGTGCGGACCATGATCTTGAAGGCCTCTTCCAGCAGCGCGGTCACCTCGGCGGCGGTCAGCGGCGCCGGCGTGTCGGCGCCGTCGGTTCCGGCGCGGGGCGGGTAGCGGTTCTGGCCCGCGCCGTTGCTGAGCACGAAGGCGCCGGCCTGCGAGAATTCCGCCGCGGTGGCCTGGCGCACGCCCGAGGTCTCCGCGCCGAACACCTGCCCTGGCAGGACCGCGCCGCCGGGGTAGTACCCGTTGACCGCGGTGAGCGCGCCAGTCCCGGCCGGCAGGGCGGCGAAGGGTGTCGCCGAGGACGGACTGACCTTCAGGGTCGCCGAGGTGGCGTCGCTGTAGCGCAGGGTCGTTCCGTCGAGGCTGACATGGTCGGCGGTGATCGCGCCGGGCGGCGCGAAGCCCGCGGTGGCCGCCAGCGCGACGTTCTCCTCGTCGTCGTTGTCGATGTCCTGCACGTTGGGGTCGAAGCCGTAATCGCCGTCGGACATCACCCCCACCGCGCCGACCAGCGTCCCGTTCTTGTAGAGCGGGAAGCCGCCGGGATCGCCGGCCAGGCCCAGCGGCGCGCGCTTGGGGCCGATGAAGGCGCCTGGGGCCCCCGCGGCGTTGAACCGCGCCGTCAGGTCGGAACAGGGGAGCGAGGAGAACTGCACGCCGAACAGCGGCCCGCTCTCCAGGCCCACGGTCGCGGGGCTCGGCGGAAAATTCTGCTGCACGATCATGCTGGCCGTGCGGGTCGAGAAGGCCTGGCCGCCCGACGACAGATAGGCGCCGGTGATCGCCTTGGAGATGGCCGCGGCGGTGGCCGGGGCGATCACCCCTTGCGCGTCCAGATTGCCGCCCGGCCCGGCCCGCAGCTTCGCCGTCGTCGAGGCGCCGGCCATGCTGTAGACGGCGAGCACATTGCCCACCCGGTCGGTGACCGCGATCACCGCCGGCGCGCCGCGCGCCTTCGCCTCGGCGATCGCCTGGGCGAGGATCTGCTGCACGTCGGCGACGCTGAGCGCCTCGGCGCCCGGCAGGGCGTAGGGTCCCGCGGTCGCGGGCGGGGCCGGCGGCGTGACCGTCGTGCCGCCGCCTCCGCCGCCACCGCCGCCCCCGCAGGCCGCCAGCGCCACGGCGGCGGCCACGGCCAGCGCGGTTCCGAAGGGTCCCCGCCTCACCTGAGCGCCCTCACCCGCTCGGCGACCTGCTGCAGCGCCGCGCGCGCCTCGGCCGGTTTGAAGGCGTTGGGGTCGCGCACGGCCTGATAGGCCCGGTCGAGATCGGGCCGCACCCGCGCGGCCGCGGCCCGCTCGACCGACCCCTGCGCCACCAGCGCGTTCAGCAGGGTGTCGGCCGCCATCACCGCCTGGGTCGCGCCGCCATAGTCGGTGTAGCGCGCCGCCTCGCCCTTCAGCACCGCCTGCAGCATCTCCAGCGTGTCGGCGCGGCTGAAGCTGCGCGCCGCGAAGGCGTCCGCCAGGCCGCGCGAGGTCGCCGCCAGCGTCGCGGCCCGTTGCGCCGAGACCGAGCCGTTCTGGGCGAGCGCCTGGTGGAAATTGCGGCTCTGTTCCTCGAAGCGGGCGGAGAGCGCGGGCGCGGCCACCTTCGCGGCCGCCGAGAGCATGATCATGTTCTCGTCGTTGAACGGCGGGGCGCCGAGCGGGATCGGCCGCGCCGGGTTGGTCTCCGAGACCGGCCGCCACTTGGGATCCTGCTGGATCGTGCGGTGGCAGCTCTGGCACTCGAAGAACACGAATTCGGGGAAGGCGCCGCCCGGCGTGTGGAGGCCATAGAGGCTGAGGGTGCGGTCGAGCGCCATGGCCTGGCCGACGGCCCAGGTCTTCACCCCGCCCGCCGAGACCTTGTGGCGCGCCAGGTAGTGTGCGTCGACGTCGGGGTGATTTTGCAGGGCGGTGAAGGGGTCGATCTCGAAGGAGGGCCGCGGGTGGCCGGCGGCCATCAGCTGGTGGGTGACGAACTGGGTGGCCCCGGCTCCACCCACATGGCAGTCGAGGCAGCGGCCGGCCCGGGTCTTCGGATCGTCCAGCGCCACCAGCCCGCGCGAGACGTTGCCCGCATGCGTCGCGCCGATGGCGTAGTGGCTGGCGATCCAGCCGCCGGACCCGCCGTGGCAGGCTTCGCAACCGACGCCGTCGGAGATCTGGAAGCGAGGTCCGCGCGCCGCCGCCGGCGCCGGGTCGGCGTGGCACCCGAGGCAGGCCGGCGCGGTCTGGGCCGGTCCGATGCCCAGCCGGGCGGCGATCGCCTGGGCCCGCGGCTGGGTGAGCACCCGCCACGCCCGGCTGTGCGCGCCAGCGTCGCTGTGCGGATCCTGCCAGGTGATCAGTTCGTTCTGGCGCACCACCAGGCCGCTGGCCACCGGCCGGCTGTGACAGGTCGATCCGGCGCAGGAAGCCACCCCTTCGTGACTGCCCAGGCGGCCGGGCGGCGGCGTCGCCGCCCAGGCGGCCGAACTCAGCGCCGCGGCGACCGCGGCCGCCAGCAAGGCGCGGATCAAGCCAACCAGAGTGGAATCCCGTCCCCGCCCCATAGCCGCTCCACGGTGCGCCAGGCCGGAATCCTAGCCCCCCACGCGAAGCTTGAGTAGCAGGATTGACGCCCGCCATGAAGCGTCCTGTGGACGCCGTAAACTCAGGCCGGCTTCGGGGTTAATCGAACAAAAACCATTACAAGCGCCAGCATGCCGCGCATCCGGATCGATCGGGGTCGAGGGGAGGCCACGCATGGGCGCGGCTCGCGCAAGCTTCGGCCTTCGCGCTATCGTTGCATTCGCCGCAACCGTGGCGGCCATGGCCGGCTGCGCGTTCGCCCAGACCGCGCCGCCCCGGGCGGGGCTGACGGCCCCCGAACTGAACCCCGCCGCCCGCGCCGCCCGCCCGGCGCCACGCGACACCGACATCTTCGCGCCCGAGCCGCCCGGCCCCTGCCCGCTGGCGGATTCCACGGTCGAGGTCACGCTGAAATCCGTCACCTTCCGCGGCTCGACGGCGCTCGGCGCCGACGACTTCGCGCCGGCCTACCGCGCGTTCATCGGCAAGCCGCAGCGGGTCGGCGTGATCTGCGAGATCCGCGACCGCGCCGCGCGCGCCCTCTTCGACCGCGGGGTCCTGGCCCGCGTGGAGATCCCCGAGCAGCGGATCGCCGGCGGCGCGCTGATCCTCGAGGTCATCGAGGCGCATGTGGTCAATGTGCGCGTGCGCGGCGACATCGGCCCGGCGCAGGCGGCGGTCGAGCGCTACGTCGAGAAACTGCGCGGCATGCGGCCTTTCGACATGCGCAAGGCCCAGCGCTACCTGCTGCTGGCCTCCGACATCCCGGGCGTGCGGGTGCGCGCCGCGGTGAAACCCTCGGTGAGCCCGGAGCGCGGCGCGGTCGACATCGACGTGTCGGTGAGCCGCAACGCCTTCACCGCCGTCGGCAACGCCCAGAACCTGGGATCGAAGGCCGTCGGGCCCTGGGGAGGCTTGGTGCGGGCCGATGCGCGCAGCTTCACGCCGCTGGGCGAGGACACCGCGCTGGTGGTGTTCCACACGCTGGATTCCAACGAGCAGTCGGTGGTCCAGATCCTGGAGGCCGCGCGGATCGGCGGCGACGGCTGGATCGCCCGCGCCTCCGCCGTCTATGGCGAAAGCCATCCCGGCGACGTCCTCAAGCCGCTGGGCCTGAAGAGCACCTCCGTCGTCGCCGAGGTCGAGGCCGCCTATCCGCTGGTCCGGCGCCGCCGGCTGAACCTGAACCTGGCCGGCGGCTTCGACTTCATCGAGCAGCAGACCGACATCGCCGGCGCAGGGACGCTGACCCAGGACCGGCTGCGGGTCGTCTACCTGCGCGCCGACGGCGATGCGCGGCCGTTCGTCCTCGACCGCACCGTCGTGGTCGGCGGGTCGGTCACCGTGCGCAAGGGCCTGTCGGGCCTGGGCGCCAGCAAGGCCGGCGGCCCGCTCGCCACGCGCAGTCTCGCCGCCCCGGACGCCTGGCTGATCCGCATGGCGGGCGGCGTCGACGCCCCCGCCGCCCGGCGCGTCACCGCCAGCGCGCGGATCCAGGCGCAGTACGCCGCCAAGCCCCTGGCGCCGTACGAACAGCTCTCCCTGGGCAACCTCAGCGTCGGGCGCGGCTACGACCCGGCCGCGGTGCTGGGCGACACCGGCGTCGCCGGCTCCCTCGAGCTGCGCTACAATGGCCTGCAGCTCTTTCCCAAGGTGCAGGCTTCACCGTACGTCTTTTTCGACGCAGGTTACGTACGTAACAACAGGGCGGCGGAGTCCGGGTTGGACCCCAGCCGCACCCTGCGCTCCTTCGGCGCAGGGGTCGCGCTTCGTCTGGCCAACCGGGCCAACCTGGAGATCACCTACGCTCAGCCGATAGACCGGGTGCAGCTCGGCGCCGAACGACCGGCGCCGCGCTTGCTTGTCAATCTCACGGCGAGTTTCCTGTGAGGGGGGAGAGGCGACATTGAGCCAGCGTGGCACACCTTCGAGCGCCCGGCCCCGTGCGCGCGCCGCTCGGCCGCGCCGCGACCTGTTGCGCAGGACCGCCCTTTGCGGCGTCCTGACCGGCCTCGCCGCCGCCCTGGCCTCGCCCGCCGCCGCCATCATCCCGGTCGGTCCAGCCCCCCTGCCGGTGCAGGCCGCGACCCCGCCGCAGGTCAACACCGGCGGAACCCTTCCGACCATCACCGGCGGAACCAACGAACTCGATATCGCCCTGCATGGCGCGCGCACGGTGATCGACTGGTCGAGCTACAACGTCGACGCCGGCAATGCCGTCAAATACACCTTCGACGCCCGCAACTGGATCGTGCTCAACCGCATCGCGGACGGCTCGCCCCCGACCATCGCCGGCGTCGTCGAGGGCCGCGTGAACGGCGCCTACGGCGGCAACATCTGGTTCGCCTCGCCCGCCGGGATGATCTTCGGCGCAGGCGCGAAGATCGACGCCGGCGGCATCCTGATCAGCGCCGCCGCGCCCGACCTCGCGGGCTTCCTCGATCCCGGCAACCTGGCCTTCAGCTTCCCCGGCGACGAGGTGCTGAGCGACGTGCCGGTCCTGTTGCAGGCCGGCTCCACGATCACCGGACACGGCGGGCTCGTCGCCCTGATCTCCCCGAGCGTCATTTCCGAATCCGGAGCGTCCGTCGCCGGCCAGGGCGGCTCCAGCGTGCTCTATGGGGCGACCCAGGGCTATCAGTTGCGCCTGCAGCAGGGCGCGCCGGGCGATTTCGACCTGGTGGATTTCATCGTGCCGGGCGCGACCCTCGGGAGCGGCGCGGCGATCGGCCTCGACCTGCAAGGCGCCACCAGCGCGAACTCGGTGTTCGTGGCCGCGGTCAGCCGCTCGGCCGCCACCGGCGCGGTGATCAACCTGCAGGGCCTGGTCACCGCCCAGGCCGCCAGTTCCGACGGCGGCGACATCGTGCTCTCCGGCGGCGGCGGCATCGTCGGCCGCGCGGCCGGTCCGTCGGCCGGCGGGACCACCACCGACATCTACCTCAACCAGGCCACGGCCTCGCGCGACATCCAGTTGCAGAACACCGGCCAGGTGTTCGGACACCCGTTCGTGAACCCTGACCGCGTGGTCGCCGGGCCGCCCGCCGGCGGGCTGGGCTCGGTTCCGAACAGCGTCCTCGACCCGAGCCAGGTCTCGGTCCTGACCGCCGGGCGGGATATCCGGCTGGTCTCCACCCGGTCCATAGCGCTGGGCGACGCGCGGGCATCGCGCAACCTCGCCGTCGACGGCCTGACGCTGCAGGCCAACACCTTGAGCTCCGGCGGGGCGGTGTCGCTGACCACCGAGGCCGGCGACCTCAGCGCCGCGGGCCTCTCGGCGGGCGGCGGCGGTCTCGTGCAGACGCAAGGCTCGCTGCAGGTCGACAAACTCGACCTCACCGGCGCGCTGAAGATCAAGACCGGCGGCGCGGCCAGCATCGGCCGCGGGACCGGCGCGGCGGGCGGCGGGATGATCACCCTGACCACCGGCTCCGACGCCACCGTGAACGCCGCCTCCGCCACCTTCGACACCGTGATCTCCGGCGGCGTCGCCAACCTGAAGGCCGGCAGCCTGAACATCGGAACCGTCACCGCCCGCCAGGTCCTGGCCTCGGGCGGATCGGTGACCGTGGGCTCGGCGGTCAGCGCGGGCGACGTCTATGTGTCCGCCTCCGGCGGCGCGGCCAGCGTCGGCTCGGCCACCGCCGGCGACGACATCTTCGTGCTGGCCACCGGAGGCGCGGCGTCGCTGACCAAGGCGGTGCTGACCGGGGCCGCCCCCGACACCGTCGGGCCGGCCTTCACCGGCAATCCCGATGTCGCGGGCAACGGGCGGGTGGTGTCGGTGCAGTCGAGCGGCGACGCGTTGCTGGGCCTGGGGACCGGCGCGATCGCCGGGGCGACCAAGGTCACTGTCCAGGCCGGCCAGGACGCGCTTGTGGACCTGCCGGGCGCCCTGCCCGCCGGCCTCTCGGTCACTGCGGCGCGTGATGTGAGCCTGCGGGCGGCGACCGTGACCTTCGGCGCCGTCCAGGCCGGCCGCGACCTCAGCCTGACCGCGACCGCCGGCGACTTCACCAACACCGCGGCGCTCACCGCCAGCCGCAACATCACCATCGCCGCGACCGGCGCCCTGCAGCTGGGGACCATCCAGGCGGCGTCCGGCTCGATCACGCTCACCGGCCGCACCGTCGCGGCGGGCGCGCTCTCGGCGGGCCAGGACCTGACGCTGACCGCCACCGGCGGCGACGTCACCAGCGCCGCGGCGCTCAGCGCCAGCCGCAACGTCACCATCGCCGCCACCGGCGCCCTGCAGCTGGGCGACATCCAGGCGGCCTCCGGCTCGATCACGCTCACCGGCCGCACAGTCGCGGCGGGCGCGCTTGCGGCCGGCCAGGACCTGGCGCTGACCGCGACCGGCGGCGGCCTCCAGCTGGCCAGCTTCAAGGCCGGGCGCGACCTGATCGCCAAGGGCTCGACCCTGTCGCTCGGCGCCCAGACCGCCCCCATCGGCCGCGACCTTTCGATCGCCACGCCGGGAGACTTCACCAGCGCCTCAGACCTGGCCGCCGGCCGCGACCTCACCCTGTCGGTGGGCGGCGTCGCCAGCCTGAAGGGCCTGAGCGCGCCGGGGACGGTGGACATCGTGGCCGGCGACCTGGCCCTCGCCGGGACCCTCACCGCGCCCAACGTGCAGATCGAGTCCGCCAGCGGGGCTTTGCGGGTCGGCGGGTCGGCCGCCGACGGGGCGCCGGCCTCGGGCCTGTGGCTCGACAACGCCGAATTCGGCCGCATCCACGCCAGCAACCAGGTCAGCCTCTATGCCGGCCCGACGGCGGGGAGCGCGCGCGGCGACCTCACCGTCCTGGCGCTGGACGTGACCCCGCAATCGACGCCGCAGGTGAACCTGTTCGCCGGCGGCGGGCACAACGCCCTGGTGCAGGGTGTGGTCGCGCCCACCACCTCGGGCGGGGTCCTGGCGATCGGCGACGCGACCAACACCGCCTGGCGGCCGACCTCGATCCTGGTCAGCGGCGCGATCGGCTCGGCCACCTTCAACCGCGGCGCCTACACGAATGTCCGCGCCTTCGACGACGTGCGCCTGCGGGCCACCGACGACATCATCATCGGCTCGCAGCGCTTCATCGGCCTGATCCAGCCCGCCTCGATCGCCGACATCGAGATCGGCCGCAACAAGCCGGCGGGCGTCGCGCCAACCGCCAGCGAGCAGAACCGCGTCCTGGTCGCGGCCGGCCGGCTGGAGCTGTCGGCCAGCGGCAAGGTGGTGTCCCAGAACACCGCGCCCTCCCCGGCGCTCTCGGTGGGCCTGTTCCTCAACGGCGCCGCCGCGCCCGACCTGATCATCGACCCGCCGCAGTTGGTCGACCTCTACGGCTCCTTCGTCGGACCGGCCGGGGTGGTGGTGAGCAGCTTCTCGGCCGGCACGGCGCTGGCCTTCGCCGTGGTCGACGCCGCCGGCAATCCGACGGCCGCGCCGCTGGGCGCGGTCTACCGGTTCAACAGCTGCGCGGTGGGCACCAGCCAGTGCTCGGCGGCCTCGCAGATCACCAGCAACCTGCAACAGACCAATCCCGTGCTGACCACGCCTTCGGGCGCGGCGCTCGGCAGCGACCTCGGGGGCGACGCCGGCGGCGACGCGGGCGGCGGCGAGTCCGGCGGCGGAAGCAGCGGCGGGGGCGGACGCGGCGGCTCGCGCGCCAACGGCGGGCCGGGCCTCTTGTCCGTCGCCCCCGGCGAAGCCGACGAGGTGCTGAGCGACCTGGTGACCACCGGCGCCGGCAGCGAGGAGATCTGGCGCAAGCGCGACCGCGCCCCGGACAAGGCGCCCGACAAGGCCGCCAAGCCATGACCGGCCGCCGCCTGGCCGCCGGCTGCGGCGCCGCCCTGCTGCTGGCCGCCGTCGCCGGCGCCGGCCAGGCCCAGACGCGGGCCGACCTCATCCCCCTGGGCCGCAGCGCCGCCAGCGGGGCGGTCTGCGAGGCGGTGCGCGACTATGACGATCCGGTGGTGCAGGCGGCCGGCCGCAGGGCCTGGAACGTCCGCTGCCGGGGCTGGGAGGTGAGCCTGGGTCGCCTCTATGTCCTGCCCAACGCCGCGGGCGAGACCGCCTGGAGCCAGGCGCTGGCGGCGCGCGCGGCCTGCGCGGAGCCGAAGTCGGCCAGCCTGGCCGGCCTGGGCTCCGTCGCGCGTCGGGCCTGCCGGGCCACGAACAGCAACGCCACCTACGTCAGCTACGGCGCCCGGCGCGGCCAGGCGCTGTTCGCCGCCGAGGGCGCGAGCCAGATCGCCGACGTTCTGGAGACCGGCCTTAGGGTCGTGGCCGGCGCGGCCAAGGCCCCGAAGATGTCCGACGTCCAGGTCTCCGCCGCCAGCGCCGAGATCGCCGCCGACTTCGGGGGCGCCTCGGGCGGCCTCGCCAAGGCCCAGGCCGCCGCCGCCGACCCCGCGCGCCTGCGGGCCCGGGCCTATGTGCAGAACAACGAGTGGCGCTTCGACCAGGCCGAGAGCGACTTCCAGGCCCTGGTCGCCGACGCCAGGGCCCGCAACGCCCCGCCGCGCGAGCAGGGCGAGGCGATGCTCAACCTGGCGCTCAACATCTCCAACACCGGCCGCTTCGCCGAGGCCGACCGCTGGTTCTCCGAAGCCCAGGGCCAAGTGGACCGGGCGAACGACCCGGTGCTGGCCGCCCAGGCGCTGGGCTACCGCGCCCTGCACCTGCGCAACCAGGGCAGGTTCGCGGAGGCCGTCGAGGCCGGGCGCAGGACGCTGGCCGCGCGAGAACAGGCCCGCGCCGCCCGCGGCATGACCGACAAGGGCCCGACCCTGGTGGCGACCTCCGGCGGCGAGCTGGCGATCGGCGCGGATCTGGCGCACGCCCTGAACAGCCGCTCCGGCGGACAGGCCCTGATCGGCGGCGCCGCGGTCTCCGTCGCCGACCAACTCAGGGTGCAGGACGCCCAGGCCTGGGAAGTCATCGGCTCGTCCCTGGCCGCGCAAGGCGACGCGGCGGGCGCCCGCGAGGCCCTCGCCCAGGCCGGACGCCTGCTGGCCGCCGGCGAAGCCGACGGCGCGCTGAACGTGTGGCTGCGCAGCCGGGTGGAAGCCGACCTAGCCGATCTCGACATGGCCGCCGGCCAGCCCGCCCAGGCCGCCGACCGCCTGGCCAATTCCATCCAGATCCTGCGCGCCCGCCACGCCGGCACGGCGACCGAGGGCGGCCTGCTGCTGGCGCTCGGCCGCGCCCAGATGGCCGCCGGCCGCGACGATGCGGCGCTGGCGAGCTTCGGCCGCGCCTTCGCGCTCTTCCAGGGCCAGCGCGGCTCACTGGGCGCCTCGGCGGACGACTCCGCGCCCTATTTCGATCTCCTGCTGGCCAGGATCGCCAGCGACCCGGCCCGGGCCGACGACTACCGCGGCCGGTTCTTCTCCGCCGCGGAGAGCGTGGTCTCCAACGCCACCGCCCAGACGGTGTCAAAGCTCGCCGCCCGGGTGGCGTCCGGCGACGGGGCGATCACCGGCCTTGTGCGGGCGCTCGACGACACCAAGCGCGAACTGCGCGCCACCGAGGCCCGCGTCGCCAACCTGCAGGCCCAGAACGCCTATGCCGGCGAGGCCAAGACCGCGCTGGACGGCCAGCTGAAGACCTTGCAACAGCAGTCCGACACCCTGGAGGCCCAGCTCCTGGCCGCCAACCCCCGCTACGCCCAGCTCGTCGCCTCCACCGCCGCCCTGCCCGACCTGCAGAAGGCGCTGCGCAAGGACGAGATCTACCTGAAGGTCGTGCTGCTGGGCGGCCGCGGCTACGGGATCGTGGTGTCGCAGACCGGGGCCAAGCCCTACCGCATCGACCTGACGCGCGACCAGGCCGCCTCGGCCGTCCGCGCGATCCGCGCCCCCTTCGAGGCCGAGGACAACCTGCCGGCCTTCGACGTCGCCCGGTCATACGCCCTGTTCCAGAAGCTGTTCGGGCCGGTCCGGACCGAGGTGCTGGCGGCGCGGCACCTGATCTACGAGCCGGACGGCGCGCTGATCTCGCTGCCGGTGGCGACCCTGGTCACCGACGACCCCGCGCCGCTGCTGGCGGGCCTCGCCGCCGGCAAGGAGCCCGACTACCGCAAGGTCGCCTGGCTCGGCGCACATCTGGACAGCTCCCTGGTGCTCTCGGCGCCCAGCTTCCTGCAGTCGCGGGCCTTCAGCCCCTCGCGGGCCAAGCAGACCTTCCTGGCCTTCGCCGACCCGGCCAGCGCCAAGGCCGAGCCGCGCGCCTACCAGTCGGTGCTGAAGCGCTCCGCCAGCCTCACCGGCGGCGGGGCCAATATCTGCGAGGGCACCCGCCAGGCCCTGCTGCGCCTGCCCGAACTGCCCGACACCGCCGACGAAGTGCGCAAGGTGGGCGCGAGCTTCCGGGGGTCGGGCCGGGGCCAGGACCTGATGATCGGCAAGACCTTCACCGACGACGCGGTCAAGACCCGCAGCGACCTCAGTGACTTCAAGGTGCTCTATTTCGCCACCCACGGCCTTCTGCCGCAGCCCTCGGCCTGCCTGCCGGAGCCGGCGCTGGTCACTTCGGTCGGCGCGGGCGCGGACAGCGACGGCCTGCTGGACGCCAGCGAGATCCTCGACCTCAAGCTCGACGCCGACCTGGTGGTGCTGTCGGCCTGCGACACCGGCGGCGCGGGCTCGGAAGGCGCCGACCTCACCGGCCTGCAAGGGGGCGGCGAGGCGCTGGGCGGCCTGACGCGCGCGGTGATCTACGCCGGCGGCCGGGCGCTGGTGGTGTCCCACTGGTCGGTGGATTCCGCGGCCACCGTGCGGCTTATGACCGGCCTCTTCTCGGCCGAGGCCCCCAGCGAGGCCGAGGCCCTGCAACATGCGCAGGTCTCGCTGCAGCAGAGCCCGGAATGGTCCCACCCCTATTTCTGGGCGCCCTTCACCATCGTCGGCGACGGGGCGCGCGCCATGCCGACCGCCGGACCCGGAATTCCTAAATCCGGACAGTCGAGCGGTCGCTGACGCCCCGCAAGTCGGCGTCCGGCTCGGGGGAAGACGCCCGCGAAGACTGGTCCCGGTCTTGCTGTGCAGCCAAACCGTACCTTTGAACGTACCTTCATGGTACTTTGTAAAGGCATAGGCTTCACCGCCGTCGGGCGGGGGTTGCACATGAGGGGGGTCCTGATGCGTGGCGTGCTTATCGGCGTTCTACTGGCCGCCGGCCTGGCCGGCGCAGCGAACGCCAGCGACTACATCGTCGTCAACTCCACCGATCCGGCCGTGAAGCGCGGCCTGGCGCTCGACGCCGGCATGCGGGTGCCGGTGGCCGCCGGCAAGACGCTGACGGTCATGCGGGCCTCCGGCGAAGTCACCACCCTGCAGGCCGGGCCCGCGGGCGTCACCCTGCCGGGCGCGCGCCTGGCGTCGAACGAGTCCGCCCGCTTCGAGAGCCTGAAGGCGCTGATCGATCCGCCGCCCCAGGGCCGCACCTTCGGGGCGCGCCGCGGCGGCTTCTGCCCGCCGGCGGCCAGCGCGGTGACGCTCGACGAGATCCTCAAGCTCGCCGACACCAGCGGCTGCAAGGCCGAGGCCCGTGAGGCGCTCGACGCCTACATCGCCAAGGCCGCGCCCTAGAGCACAATGGGGTCAGGTGGAATCACCTGATCGCTGAATCGTGCTCTAGAAACAAACGTGTAGACGCTGATTCAGAGTTCAGGTCGCTTCGACCTGAACTCATCAGGCTCTAGCCGCCGCCCAGCCGGGCGAACAGGATCAGGGTCAGGGTGACCATGATCGCTCCACCGATCCGCGTGGCGATCTGGGCGAAGGGCATCAGCTGCATGCGGTTGGCCGCCGTCAGGATGGCCACGTCGCCGGTGCCGCCCTGGCCCGAGTGGCAGGCGTTCACGATGGCCGCCTCGATCGGATAGAGCCGCACCAGGCGCGCCACCAGGAACCCCGTCCCCATCAGGCTCGCCACGGTGGCCACGATGGTGGCGAGCGTCGGCAGGTTGAAGGCGCCCATGAGCTTCTCCCAGGGCGTCTTGGCGACGCCTATGGCGAACAGCAGGGGATAGGTCACCGCCGTCGAGAAGAACTGGAAGTTGGCGAAGGCCCCGCGCTCCAGCCGGGGCGAGGCCACGCGGCCGAACTTCATCGCCACCGCCAGTCCCAGCATCACCACGGGCCCCGGCCAGCCCCAGAGCTTCTGGGCGAGCGAGCCCACCAGGTAGAGCGTCACCGCCATCACCAGGGCCGCTCCCACGTCGGCCGCGGAGACCGCCGGACGCGGCGCGTCGGGCGTCGCGAACGGCTCGTCGTCTTCCTCGCCCGGCTGCAGGCGGCCCTCGCCCGTCAGCCCTGGCCAGCGCTTGCCCGCCGCGTTCAAAGCCCCGGCGAACAGGATCGCCGTCAGGCTGCCCAGCATCACCGCCGGCAGCACCTGGGCGAACAGCTCGCCCTGTGGCTCGTGACTGAACTGGGCGTAGCCGACGGTCAGCGGGATCGCGCCTTCGCCCACCCCGCCGGCCATGATCGGCGCCACGATCTTGAAGAAGGTGTGGTTGAGGCCCAGCCCCAGACCCGTCCCCACCGCGCACCCGACGCCGGCGGCCACGACCGAGCCGGCCGCCAGGGGGACGAAGATCTTCACGAAGCCCGAGATCAGCACCCGGCGGTCCATGCCCAGGATCGAGCCCACGATGATCGCGGCGATGAACAGGTAGAGGAAGTTGGAGCTGTCGGTGAAGGCCGAGATCGAGGTCACGAACGCCTTCGGCAGCAGGCCCGCATAGACCAGCCAAGACGGCAGGAAGGTGGCCAGGATCGCCGCCAGGCCCAGGTGGCGCAGGCCCGGCATGCGCCTGCCGATCTCGGCGCAGGCGAAGCCGCCGACCGACAGGACCACGATGTTGGTCAGCATGTCGGCGGGCGCCGCGCCCAGGCCCGCGAAGGCGGCCAGGACGCCCAGGGCCAGCACGGCCACCGGGACCGGCACGATCCCGATCCGCAGGTCCATGATCCGCCACCAGCCCGCCAGCCCCGGCGATGGCCCGGCCGCGCCCTCGGCGGCCCCTGCAGTCGTCTCGTCCCGCTGGCTCATCGCCGAATTCCGCCCCACGCCTCGCAAGGGGCGTGACCGCAGGCGAGCACGCCGACCGATGCGCCAACAAGCGAAAAAATCGCCGCCGCTCGTCCCGGGCCCGGGCGCCCGCCGGCGGCGACGCCGTGGCGCCGCTCACCCCATGAGGCTTGCGCCCGGCGCCGAGTTTTGATCTGGTCGGCTGATGGCGCGCGTTGAGCTGTCGCAGATCTGCAAGGCGTTCGGCCCCGCCACGATCCTGCGAGACATCGACCTGACGATCGCCGACGGCGAGTTCGTCGTCTTCGTGGGGCCGTCCGGGTGCGGCAAGTCCACCCTGTTGCGGATCATCGCCGGGCTCGAGGCGCCCTCGCAGGGCGAGATCCGGCTCGACGGCGAGGTGGCGAACGACGCCTCGCCCGCCCAGCGCGGCGTGGCGATGGTGTTCCAGTCCTACGCGCTCTATCCGCACATGACGGTCTTCGAGAACATGGCCTTCGCGCTGAAGCTCGCCAAGACGCCGCGCCCCGCGATCGAAGAGGCGGTGCGCGCGGCAGCCGCGACGCTCGACATCGGACCGCTTCTCGACCGCCGGCCGAAGGCGTTGTCGGGAGGGCAGCGCCAGCGGGTGGCGATCGGCCGGGCCATCGTGCGGCAGCCGCGGGTCTTCCTGTTCGACGAGCCCCTGTCGAACCTCGACGCGGCGCTGCGCGTGCACATGCGCTACGAGTTCGCCAAGCTGCACGAGACGCTCAAGACCACGATGATCTACGTCACCCACGACCAGGTTGAGGCCATGACCCTGGCCGATCGGATCGTGGTGCTGTCGGAGGGTCGGATCGTGCAGGTCGGCGCGCCGCTCGACCTCTACCAGCGGCCGGACAACCTGTTCGTCGCGGGGTTCATCGGCTCACCGAAGATCAACCTCCTGAGCGCCGAGGTGGTCACGGCCAGTGCGGCGGAGGCGGCGGTGCGCCTGGCCTCCGGAGAGGTGATCCGGGTCGCCGTCGATGCGTCGCGGGCCCGGCCCGGGGAGCGGGTGACCCTGGGCGTGCGGCCGGAGCATTTCGAGGCCGCCGGCGCGGCCGACACCCTGAGCGCGACCGTCCGGTTTGTCGAACTCCTGGGCTCCACGTCCTATGCCTACGGCGTGCTGGCGGGATCGGATGAGGAGCTGACGGTCCAGCTTTCCCCCGACGCCGTGGTGAAGGCCGGCCAGTCCCTGCGCCTGGGCGTGCGCCCGGAGACCGCCCTGCTGTTCGATCCAGCCGGCGAGGCCTATCCGCGGCCCGCGGCCGGGGGACAGAGCCGGGCGGCCTAGACTCCAGACAGCGCGCGGGGCGGCGCGACGACCACCACGCCCGGGCCGGGCAGCGTCAGTTCTCCATCTTTCCAGGTCATCGCGCGGCCATTGAAACGCGTCGCGCCGGGACGCCCCGCGAACGGCCAGGGCAGGACATAGCCGCCCGGCGGTGACGCGCCCTCGATCCGCAGGACAAGCCGGCGCGCGGGCGTCGACCTCGCCGACCAGGTCAGCTTGCCGTAGGGCGTGCGCAGGTCCCTGACGCCCACGCCTTGTCCGGCGAACCAGGTGGCCGGGACGCCCGCGCCCAGCACCAGCGCGTGGTCACGCTCGCGCTCGTAGGCGAACATGTCCAGCACCGAACGGACGTAGTCGGAGGCCACCCAGGCATGCGGCATGTCGCCGATGAACCGCGGCTTGCGCGCCTCGCGCCCGACCACCTCGGCCCAGCCGTTCCAGGCCAGGGGTCGGCGGTCCTTCAGGAAGAAATCCAGTAGGGCGTTGGCCCGGTCCCGCTGGCCGAGCCGGACCAAGGCTCCGATCGCCCGCAGCTCATAGGGCGTGTAGTCCTCCCACTTGGCCTCGCCGTCCCGACGCGCGGCGAAGGCGCGCCAGTAGCGCTCGAAGGTGTTGCGCAGCAGGTCGGCCGGCAGCGCCTCGCCCTGGCCTCCGGGCGCGAGCGCGATCGTCGTCGAGGTGGCGTCGAAATCGCCGAGGTCCGCGGCGCCCGGGATGTAGTCGATGCCATGGCCGCGGACCGAGGCGCCCAGGGAGGCCTGGAGCGCCGCGCGGAAAGCGTCTCGCGAGGCGGCCAGCCGGGCCCTCGTCCCGGTCTCGCCCAGGGCGCCGGCGATGAACACCGCGTCCTCGTAGCCGCGCAGCGCCCAGAAGTCGTCCCAGTAGGAATAGGCCGGCTTGGCGGAATAGCCCTCGTGGCTGATCGAGGCGGGCATCAGGCCCCGGGTCATCGGCCCTTCGGGACCTTCGCCGCGCTCGCTGAGACGCAGCGCGTCCATATGCCGGGCCGCCGCCTCGACGTGAGGCCACATGGCGCGCAGCAGCGCCTTGTCTCCGCCATAGCGATAGACTTCCGCGGCCAGGTAGATCAGCTCGCCCTGGCTGTCGTTCTCGGGCGTCGGATCGGCGCCGCGCGCATCGACGCAGCACGGCGCCTTTCCGTCGGCGAACTGGTGCGGGGCGTACCAGCGCAGGTAGTCGCCGGCGGCCGCGGTGTCGCCCAGCCGTAGCAGCGCCTCGGAGATCATCGCCCCATCGCGGATCCACGAGCGGTCGTAGGCGCGCGTTCCCGGCCGAAGCTCCGGCCCGTTCTGGGAGATGAGCATATTGGCGAGCGAGGTCTTCAGGGTGTCGATCACCGGCCGGGCTTGCGAGGGCGCGGTGAACGAGACCCCATCCAGCCGCGCCCGCCAGCCCTGGGCGACGGCTGCCGCCTCGCGGTCCAGGTCGGAGAGCGACGTCACCCGCGACGCCGCCGCGCCAAGCGGCGCGGTCCAGCCGACCGTGGCGGTTCCGCGGGCCGGAAGCCTCAGCCTGTAGATCAGCGCGCCGGAGGCCAGGCCGTCGTCGTCGTGCGCGGCGCGCCCGACGACAGGCCCGGCGGACAGGGACAGAGGCGGCAGACCCCGGTCGAAAGGCGCTGCGGCGAACCGGTCAGGCGGCGTCAGGGGACGCAATGTCGCCCGCCCGTTGACCACCACCCGGCCGCCGCGCCACGCCAGGTCGCGGACCGGGCTGAAGCCACCGGGGCTGTTCAGGAATTGCTCGGGACCGTTCACCTGAAACGGGCGGACGGCCAGCACGAGGGTCAGGGTCGTCGGCCGGGCGGTCAGGTTGCGCAGCTCGTAGCGCGCCGCCAGTTCAGGGCTCTTGGCCGCGCCTGTCGCCAGCCCGGTGATCGTCAGCGCCCAGTCCCTTCGCCGCCACCGGACGCTGGGGATCGGCAGGTCGCCGTCCTTCAGCGACTGGCTTACGGCGGCGTCGGCCCAGGTGACCAGGCGACCGCCCTCAACCACGAAGGGTTCGACGGAGAATCCGCCCTTGATCAGCTCGATGGCCCCGTCCTCGGAGATCAGCCCGTTCTGCGCGCCGCCATCGACGCCCAGCAGGGTCCAGTAGGATTGCTCGCCAAAGAAGGCGCGGGGGTAGGCGCCGCGCGGCGCGGCCTTCGCCACCGCCTGCAGGAAGGCGGTCTGGCTCGCCCCGAACGCCAGCGGCTGCACCGCCGCCTCGCGCAGGCCGTAGGCCGGCCCCGGCCCGCCGTGCAGGTCGAGGCGGATGTAGCGGGCCGCGGCGTCGGGCAGCCGCAGGTCCTGGCGCCCACCATGGCCGGCCACCACCTGCCGCGCGGCCCGCCACGCGAGGCCGTCGTCGGACAGCGAGACGTCATAGCGCGACGCCTCGGCCTTCGGCGCCCAGGTCAAGGTCAGCCCGCCGAATTCGCGGACCAGGCCAAGGTCCAGGGTGATCGAACGTTCGCCGCCGGGAACGGTCCAGGCCGTCGCCAGGTCCCCATCCACCGCCAGCGCGGGATCGGATCCCGCAGACGGGGTGCGGGCCGTCGGCGCCGGCGGCGGCTCCGGCGGGGGCGGCAGCTCGCGCAGGGTCAGGTGGTCGATCCAGATCGCGCCCTTGCCGCCGCCCGCGCCGCGGGTGACCACGAACTCCAGCGAGTCGGCGTGGCGCAGGGTCTTGTCGGCGGCCGGGCCCCAGGCGAATTCGACCTGGCGCTTGCGGATGACGATCTCCCGCCGCTCCGCCGGAAACGCCATGTCCGGGAAGCGCCGCCACCAGACGTTCTGGCCGCTCGCATCCGCAAGCTTGACCTCCAGCGTGTTGGCGGGCGCTTCGCCGTGCAGCCAGAAGGACAGCTCATAGTTCTCGGGCAGGTCGACTGGCAGGGCGCGATGGACGCCCGCCCATCCGGAGACCCCGTCGAAGTCGAAGTCCAGCCGCAGGGCCGGTCCGGCCGCGTCGGACGCCGGGCCCAGGCTCGCCTTCACGCCATCGCTGGCGACAGTCTTCCAGGGCGCGAGGTTCGTGAAGTCGTCGAGGCTGCGCCGGGCCTGCGCGACCGCGCCGGTTGCGAGGCCGCCGGCGATCAACATCGCCAGCGCGACGACTCTGAACCGTGGGCGACGTGCGCTGCGGGTCATCGGCCGGCCCCTGTCCTTTGGCCGCCGCCCTAGGCGAGCTCGTCGGCGAGGCTGGCGCCGTTGCTGGCCACCACCTTGGCGTAGTAGCGCGCGCTGTCCTTCGGCGTCCGCGCCTGGGTCGCGAAGTTCACGTGGACGATGCCGAAGCGCTTGGAGAACCCCAGCGACCACTCGAGGTTGTCGAGCAGCGACCAGACCATATAGCCCTCCACCTTGACGCCCTTGGCGATGGCGTCGTGCACGGCGCCGAGGTGCTGGTGCAGATAGCTGATCCGCAGGGGATCGCGCACCCGTCCGCCCTCGGCCTCCGGCGGGTCGAAGAAGGCCGCGCCGTTCTCGGTGACCGCGATCGGAATGTCGCCATAGCGGTCCTTCACCCACACCAGGATATCGGTCAGCCCCTGCGGGAACACCTCCCAGCCGGTCTCGGTGTAGGTGGCCTGTGGCTGGCGCACCGCGGCGGCCTCGAGCGGCCAGTTCGCGGCGTCGTGGCGGGTGACGTTGCGCGTGTAGTAGTTGACCCCCAGCCAGTCGATCGGTTGGGCGATCAGGGCGTAGTCCTCGGCCGGCCATTCCGGCCAGGCCTCGCCGAAGATCTCCGTCATCTCCTCGGGGTAGCGGCCCAGGAACACCGGATCGAGGTACTGGCGGTTCATGTAGGCGTCGGCGCGGGCGACCGCGGCGAGGTCCTCCGGCGCCTGCGAGGCCGGGTATTTCGGCTCCAGATTCACGACCAGGCCGATGCGGTGCTTGCCCTCGGCGCGATAGGCCTTCACCGCAGAACCGTGGGCGCGCATCAGGTTGTGCGAGGCGATCGGCGCCTCGAAGCGGTTCTTGTGGCCGGGCGCCAGCGCGCCGTGCAGGTAGCCGCCGTCGGTCACGACCCACGGCTCGTTCAAGGTGGCCCAGGTCTTCACCCGTCCGTCCAGCTTGCGGTACATCACGCTCGCATAGTCGGCGAACCAGTCCGCGATATCGGGATTGAGCCAGCCGCCCCGGTCGTCGAGGGCCGCCGGCAGGTCCCAGTGGTAAAGGGTGAGCAGCGGCTCGACGCCGTTCTCCAGCAGGGTGTCGACCAGCCGCTCGTAATAGTCGAGGCCGGCGGCGTTCACCGCCCCGCGTCCCTCGGGCAGCACCCGGCTCCAGGACACGCTGAAGCGATAGGCCTGCAGGCCGAGTTCGCGCATCAGGGCGACATCCTCGCGGTAGCGGCGGTACTGGTCGCAGGCCACGTCGCCGGTGTCGCCGTTGGCGATCAGGCCCGGGGTGTGGGCGAAGCGGTCCCAGATGCTCATGCCGGCCCCGTCGGCGGTCGAGGAGCCCTCGACCTGGTAGGCGGCTGTCGCGGAGCCCCAGAGGAATCCGGCGGGGAAGGTGCGGTCGTTGGGCATCTGTCGGGCGTCTCCGGCGCGGTCTTGGGGTCTGCTGGCGGCCTTGCGAAGGTCAGCTTTACACCTTCATGAAACCGGTTACATTGTTTCCCATCGTATGATCGAAAAGCGTTGAAAGCGAGGACCGCGACGGTCGCCACAAGAGCGACCGGGCAGCTTCGCGAGGGAGGCCAGGAGTGTCGAGGCGGCCACAGCCTGCTGGGCGTGCGCCTGACGCGTCATCGGTTGGCGCGGGCGGATCGCGGGCGGTGACCATCCGCGACGTCGCCCGCGAGGCCGAGGTCTCGGTCGCATCGGCCTCGCGCGCCCTGAACGGCCTGGCCAACGTGACGGACGCCACCCGCGACCGGGTCTTGGACGCCGCCGCGCGGCTGCGCTACGTGCCGCACACCGGCGCCCGGACGCTGAGCACCCGCCGCACCGACACCATCGGCGTGATGCTGCCCGACCTGCACGGCGAGTTCTTCTCCGAGATCATCCGCGGCGCGGATCTGGCGGCGCGGGAGCGCGGCCTGCATCTGCTGGTGTCCACCTCCCATGATGACGCCGCCGAGGCGGCCGCCGCGATGCGGGCGATGCGCGGGCGGGTCGACGGCCTGCTGCTCATGTCGCCCCACGTCGACGCGTCGCTGCTGGCCGACAACCTCGCCGACGACCTGCCCACCGTGCTGATCAACACCCGCGTGCAGGGGGGATCGCGGGCGTCGTTCTGCGTCGACAACTATTCCGGCGCCGTGACGGTGGTGCGCCACCTGGCGGAGGGCGGCGGCGCTGTCGCTCATATCGCCGGCCCGGCCGACAACTTCGAATCGCAGGAGCGCCTGCGCGGCTATGTCGACGCCCTGGGCGGGGCCGCCGGCCTGGTGCTGCAGGGCGACTTCACCGAGGAGTCCGGGCACCGCGCCGGGCTGCAGCTCGCGGACCTCGCGCGGCGGCCCGCGGCGGTGTTCGCCGCCAACGACGCCATGGCCATCGGCTGCCTGATGGCCCTTGATGAGCGGGGGGTCCGGGTCCCCCAGGAGATGGCGGTCGCCGGCTTCGACGACATCCCGGTCGCCCGGCTCATCCGGCCGGCCCTGACCACGGTGCGGACCAACATCGCCGACCTCAGCCGCCGCGCCTTCGGGCGCCTGGTGGCGGTGATCGACGGGGACACCTCAGAAAACCTTCCGGAGACCGTGCATCCCCTCTTGGTGGTGCGCGAGTCCTCGGTGTCGCAGACGGCCGCGGCGAAGACCTCGGCCGAACGGAATGGGAAGAGATCCAGATGACGAGTATCAGCACCGCCGCGCGCCGAGGCAGGCTTCTGGCGTCCTGCGCCGCCTTCGCCCTTGGACTGGGCCTCGTGGGAACCGCCCACGCGCAGCTCAGCACCGCGACCGTCAACGGCCGGGTCAGCGAGAACGCCGCGATCCAGCCCGGTGCGAAGGTCGTGGCCACCCAGGTCGGCACCGGATTCGTGACCCGCTCGACCTCCGACCAGACCGGGTCCTACCTCCTGCCGGGCCTGCGCCCGGGACGCTATCAGATCACCGCCACCGCGCCGGACGGACGCTCCGTCAGCCAGACCCTCGATGTCCAGGTGGGTCAGTCGGCGACCCTCGACCTCGCGATCGCCGCGCCCAGCGCCGCCGTCTCCGAAGTGGTGGTCACCGCCGCCCCGACCCACGCCCGCGAGACCAAGACCTCCGAGGTGGCCACCAACATCACCACCCTGCAGATCGACAACCTGCCGCAATCGGACAGGAACTTCCTGAACTTCGCGATCCTGGCGCCGGGCGTGCGCCTGTCCACCGACCCGCTGCGCAAGACCTTCGCCGGCGGCGCCAACGGCTCGGCCGCGGAGTCCCTGACCTCCAGCCAGACCAACGTCTTCATCGACGGCGCCAGCCTGAAGAGCAACGTCCAGCAGGGCGGCATCGTCGGACAGGACTCCAGCCGCGGCAATCCATTCAGCCAGCTGGCGGTGCAGGAGTTCCGGGTCTCGACCCAGAACTTCAAGGCCGAGTACGAGGACGCCGGCACCTCGATCATCACGGCGATCACCAAGTCCGGGTCGAACGAGTTCCACGGCGAACTGTTCGGGCTCTTCCAGAACCAGAACTTCGAGGAGAAGGACTTCTTCACCAAGAAGAACGATCTGCCCAAGCCCAAGGAGGACAAGAAGCAGTACGGCGTCTCGCTGGGCGGGCCGATCATCAAGGACAGGCTGTTCTTCTTCGGCGCCTACGAGGTCAACGACCAGACGCGCAACGGCCAGGTGATCGCCCAGGGCGACGCCGCCCGCCAGGCCCAGGTCCCATTCCCGCTGACGCCGTTCCTGGGGGCGTTCCCCAGCCCGTTCCGCGAGGACCTCGCCTTCGGCAAGCTCACCTGGCGGATGACCGACGAGAACACCCTCGAAGCCTCGGCGAGCTACCGCAAGGAGCATGATATCCGCGGGTTCGGCGGCCAGGGGTCCGGGGCCAACGTCAGCGTCCAGCAGGCCCAGAACATCAAGAACACCGTCGCCACCTTCAAGCTGCAGGACACCTATCAGGGCCAGAGCTGGCTGAACGAGGCGGCGATCGACTACCTGGATTCGACCTTCAACCCGGACATCGCCAACCCGAACCTGATCGGCCAGAACTTCTTCGGGGTGATCCAGATCGGCGGCTTCTCCAGCTCGCAGCAGACCAACGAGCGCGACCTGACGTTCCGGGACAACCTGACGCTGTTCAACCTCGACTGGCACGGCAGCCACGTGGTCAAGTTCGGAGGCAAGGTGTCCTTCGACAAATTCCAGGTGCAGAACGGCCAGAACACCAACCCGCAGTTCAACTTCGACATCAATCCGGGCTTGAACGAGAGTTTCGCCCAACCCTTCGAGGCCCTGCTGGGCACCGGCGTGCCGAACGTCTCGGCCAGAGACACCCAGGTCGGCGTGTTCATCCAGGACGACTGGAAGCCTACCGACCAGCTGACCATCAACGCCGGCATCCGGTGGGACTACGAGAGCAACGCCAACAACAACAGCTACGTCACGCCGCCCGATGCGGTCGCCGCCCTGCGGGCGCTCGACACGATCCTCTCGAGCCAGCCGGGTAACTTTTTCCACGCCAACGACTACATCTCCACCGGCTCCAACCGGCATGCTTATAAGGGCGAATTCCAGCCGCGGATCGGGGCCTCCTACGACTGGTTCGGCGACCAGAAGACGGTGCTGTTCGCCGGCTACGGCCGCTATTACGACCGCACCCTGTTCCGCAACGCGGCCGAGGAGAGCCTCTTCCGCCAGTTCACCCTGCGCCGCTTCGAATTCTCGCCGGACGGCGCGCCGCGCAATGGCCAGCCGACCATCAAGTTCCAGCCGCAGTTCCTGTCGCTGGCCGGCCTGAACGGCCTGATCGCCTCCGGCGCCGCGCCGAACGGCGAGCTGCGGGTGCTGCGCAACGACCAGAAGCCGCCCTACACCGATCAGTTCTCGATCGGCGTGCGCCAGCGCATCGGCGAATGGAACACCTCGCTCACCCTGAGCGAGGAGCTGGGTAAGAACGAGATCGGCTACTTCCCCGCCAACCGCACCGTGGCCCGCAACTCGGGCGGCTTCCTGGACTTCATCTCGGTGCCCGGCTTCGCCAATGTGGTCGCCTCAAGCAACGACCGCGCCACCCGCTACACCGCCGTCTACCTGACCGCCGAGCGACCCTACAGGGAGGACTCGCCGTGGGGGGCGACGGTCGCCTACACCTACGCCCGGGCCAAGCAGCGCGGGTTCGACTTCAACTTCGATTTCCCGAACATCGCCAACGCCGCCTTCGTCCCCAACGCCAGCGACCTGCGCCACCAGCTGGTGGTGTCGGGCATCGTCGGCCTGCCCTATGGGTTCAAGGCCTCGACGCTGATCACCCTCAACTCCGGCGCGCCGTTCCAGGTGGTGGATGCGTCACGCGGCTTCGGCGACACCGGCAACGGCAACGCGATCCGGATCGGCGACTTCGCCCATTCCGGGAGCTTCTCCCAGGTCGACGTGCGGCTCGCCAAGGACTTCGAATTCGTCCCGGGTCAGAAGTTCGAGATGGCCTTGCAGGTGTTCAACCTGTTCAACCACGACAACCTGGGCTGCAACGACGGGTTCAAGCCGCCGCTGCCGGACCACAACACCAACTTCGGCAATCCCGGCTGCATCGTCGGCCCGCCTCGCACCTTGCAGCTCGAAGCCAACTACAAGTTCTAGGCTCGGGGCCTTGGGGCCGTCCGGCGACCGGGCGGCTCCAGGGCATTCGGGACTTTGCGGAAGACGCCGCCTGAAGATGGACAGACGCACCTTTCTCGCCACCGGCGCCGCGGCGGGCGGAGCGACGCTGGCCGGCCGGTCCCGATCGGCCGCGGCGGAGGATCGCTTCCTCGACGACCTGCAGGCGCGCACCTTCCGGTTCTTCTGGGAGACCACCAACCCGGCCAACGGCCTGGCGGCGGACCGCTATCCGAAGCCGCCGTTCAGCAGCATCGCCAGCGTCGGCTTCGCGCTCACCGCCTATCCGATCGGCATCGAGCGCGGCTGGGTCAGCCGGGCGGCCGCGCGGCGGCGCGTGCTGACCACGCTCAGGTTCTTCCACCATGCGCCGCAGAGGCCGGGCCGGCGCGGCGTCGCCGGGCACAAGGGCTTCTTCTACCACTTCCTCGACATGGCCCACGGCGCGCGGCTGAAGACCGTCGAGCTCTCGACGATCGACACGGCACTGCTGCTGGCCGGCATGCTGTTCTGCCAGTCCTACTTCGACGGGCCGCACCCGGAGGACGTGGAAATCCGGCGCCTCGCCGAGGCCATCTACGCCCGCGTCGACTGGACATGGACGCAAGAGCGGGCCGGCCAGGGCGCGGCCATAAGCCTGGGTTGGACGCCGGAGCGCGGGTTCCTGCCCTACGGCTGGCGCGGTTACAACGAGGGGATGATCATCTACCTGCTGGCCCTGGGCTCGCCGACCCACCCGGTGGCTCCCGACGCCTGGGGCGCCTGGCAGCGGGACTTCGACAAGACCTGGGGCCTGAACTTCGGCCCGCAGCCGCACCTGGGCTTCGCCCCGATGTTCGGACACCAGTATCCGCATGTCTGGATCGACTTCCGCGGCATCCGCGACGATTACATGCGCGGCCGCGACCTCGACTATTTCGAAAACAGCCGCCGCGCCACCCTGGCCCAACGCGCCTATGCGATCGAAAACCCCGGCCGCTGGAAGGGCTATGGCGAAGACATCTGGGGCCTCACGGCCTGCGACGGGCCCCGCCGCGCAAAGCACCGCTATCTCGGCGAGGTGAGGCAGTTCCACGACTATTCAGCCCGGGGTCCGGGCGCGGTCGACGACGGCACGCTGGCGCCGACCGCGGCGCTGGGCTCGATCGCCTTCGCGCCCGAAATCTGCATTCCCGCCGCCCTGGCGATGAAGCGCGACTACGGCGCCCACATCCTCGGTCGCTACGGTTTCATCGACGCCTTCAATCCCAGCTTCGACTTCGACCACCTGGCGCCCAAGTACGGCCGGCGAATCCCCGGCGTGGGCTGGGTCGGGCCGCAGTACCTCGGTATCGACCAGGGCCCGATCGTGGCCATGCTGGAGAACTGGCGCAGCGGCCTGATCTGGAAGGTCATGCGCACCAATCCGCACATCGTCCGCGGCCTGAAACGCGCGGGCTTCACCGGCGGCTGGCTGGACGGCGCATGAGCGCCCGCCCGCCGCGCCGCGCGATCCTCGGCCAACTGGGCGCGGCCTCGCTGGCCGCCTGCGCGCCGGCCCGGACGGCAGGCGTGACGCTGCGGTTCTGGGCCATGGGCCGCGAGGGCGAGGTGGTCCAGACCCTGATGCCCGCCTTCGAGGCCGCCAACCCGGGCGTCCGCGTCGAGGTGCAGCAGCTGCCCTGGAGCGCGGCCCACGCCAAGCTGCTCACCGCCTTCGCCGGCGGGTCGCTGCCCGACGTCTGCCAGGTCGGCAACACCTGGGTGCCGGAGTTCGCGGCGCTGAGCGCCCTGGAGCCCCTGGACGCCGCCGTGGCGGCCTCCCGCGTGGTCCGCCCCGCCGACGACTTCACCGGGATCTGGCGCACCAACATCGTGGACGGCAGGCTCTACGGCGTGCCCTGGTACGTCGACACCCGCCTGCTCTTCTACCGCCGCGACCTGCTCGCCAAGGCCGGGTTCCCGGCCGCCCCGGCCACCTGGCCCCAGTGGATGGCGGCCATGCAGGCCGTCAAGCGCGGCGCCGGCGCAGGCGGCTTCGCCGCGCTCCTGCCGCTCAACGAGTTCGAGCCCCTGCTGACGCTCGCCCTGCAACAGGACGCCCCGCTGCTGCGCGACGGCGGCGGGCGGGGGAATTTCCGCAGTCCCGGGTTCAAGCGCGCGCTCGCCTTCTATGGCGAGATCTTCCGCCGCGGCCTGGCGCCCGTCCAGGCCAGCACCCAGATCGGCAACCTCTACGATGAGTTCGATCGCGGGGCCTTCGCCTTCTATGTCACCGGCCCGTGGAACCTGGGCGAGTTCCGCCGCCGCCTGCCGCAGGCGCGGCAGGACATCTGGATGACCGCGCCCATGCCGGGACCGGCCGGCCCGGGGGCCGGCATCGCCGGCGGGTCGAGCCTGGCGGTGTTCCGCAGCTCGGCGAACAAGGCGGCGGCCTGGCGGCTGGTGGAATATCTGTCTCAGGGTCCCGTCCAGGGCCGGTTCAGCGCGCTCACCGGCGACCTCTCCCCCCGCCGCGACGCCTGGGAGGCCCCGCCGCTGGCCGGCGACGTCAAGGCCGCGGCCTTCCGCGACCAGCTCGAGCGGGTCAAGCCGACTCCGCAGGCCCCGGAATGGGAGCGGATCGCCACCGAGATGCAGCTGGTCGCCGAGCAGATGGTCAACGGCCGCCTGGACGTCGACCAGGCGGCCGCGGAAATCGACCGGCGCGCCGACCGGCTGCTCGAGAAGCGCCGCTGGATGCTGGCCCGCAAACCGGGCGCTGCGCCATGAAGGGCGGCCAGGCGGGATGGCTGTTCGTCGCCCCGGCGCTCAGCGTGATCGGGCTGTTCTTCGCGGTCCCGGCGCTCGCGGCGCTGGCGCTCAGCCTCACCGACTTCGACATCTACGCCCTGGCCGACATCCGCAACCTGCGCTTCGTGGGCTTTCGAAATTACGCCGAGCTGCTGGCCAACCCGCTGTTCTGGCAGGCGCTGGGCAACACCCTCTATTTCGTGGTGGTCGGCGTGCCGCTTTCCATCGCCGCCTCGCTGGGTGCGGCGCTGCTCCTGGAAAGCCGCCTGGCGCGCTTCAAGGGCTTCTTCCGCACCGCGCTCTTCGCCCCGGTGGTGACCACCCTGGTCGCCGTGGCGGTGATCTGGCGCTACCTGCTGCACACCCACTACGGACTGCTCAACTACGCGCTCGGCGCCCTAGGCGTCGCGCCAGTGGACTGGCTCGGCGACCCGCGCTGGGCGATGCCGGCGATCATCTTCTTCGCGGTGTGGAAGAACTTCGGCTACAACATGCTGATCTTCGTGGCGGGGCTGCAGACCATCCCCGAGGACCTCTACGAGGCCGCCCGCATGGACGGCGCCTCGGCGCTCAGGCGGTTCTGGCACGTCACCCTGCCGGGCCTGGCCCCGGTCGTGTTGCTGGTGAGCCTGCTCACCGTCGCGGGCTACCTGCAGCTCTTCGCCGAGCCCTACGTCATGACCCAGGGCGGCCCGCAGCAATCCACGGTGAGCCTCCTCTACTTCATGTTCGAGCAGGGCTTTAAATGGTGGAACCTGGGGACCGCCTCGGCCGTCGCCTTCCTGCTGTTCGTGATGATCCTGGCCGTCACCCTCGTGCAGCTCGCCGTCGCCCGGCGCCGGGGGATGCTGTGAAACGCGGGCCCACCGCCCAATTGGCGAACGCCTTGCTGGTGAACGGCCTGCTGGTCGCGGCCGCCGCCTTCGCGCTCCTGCCGCTCGCCTGGATGGTCTCGGTCTCGTTCATGCGGCCGGGCGAGGCCGACAGCTTTCCCCCGCCGCTGATCCCCAGCGCCCCGACCCTGGCGGCCTACCGCTCGCTGTTCGCCCAGCACGGCATGGGCCGCTATTTCGCCAACAGCCTGTTCCTCGCCTCGGCGGCGACCGCGCTCTCCCTGACGTTCAACGTCGCCGCCGGCTACGCCTTCGCCAAGTTGCGGTTCGCCGGCCGCGACCGGGTGTTCCAGCTGCTGCTGGTGGCCCTGGTGATCCCCGGACAGGTGGCGATGATCCCGCTCTTCCTGATGCTGCAGAAGATCGGCCTGGTGAACAATTTCGGCGGCGTGCTGGTCCCCGCTGCGGCCGGCGTGTTCGGCATCTTCCTGGTGCGCCAGTACGCGCTTTCGATCCCCGACGAGCTCCTAGAGGCCGCCCGCGTCGACGGGGCCGGCGAGGTCCGCATCTTCCGCTCGATCGTGCTGCCGGCCCTCCTGCCGATCATGGCGACGCTGGCTACCTTCACCTTCCTGGCCACCTGGAACGACTTCATGTGGCCGCTGATCGTGCTGAGCGACGAGCGCCTCTACACCCTGCCCGTCGCGCTCGCCTCGCTGTCGCGCGAGCATGTGCAGGACGCCGAGCTGATGATGGCCGGCGCCGTGGTCACCGTCGTCCCGGTGCTGGCGCTCTTCGTGGTCCTGCAGCGCTACTACATCCAGGGGCTGCTGGCCGGCAGCGTCAAGGGCTGAGGCGCCCGCCAGCCACCGGACGCCCACGGAGCCTCGCTGGTGGGCCCGGCAGGATTTTCACAAGCAAAATCCGAGGCCAGTTAAAACAACGACTTAGACCAGGACGGGTGCTCGGATTCCACCCATAATCCGACAGATTCCTGACAGAGCGGACTCGAACCGGAAACGCTCAGCCGCGCGGCTGCGGTAGCGATTGAGTGTCCCGGCCAGCTATCCCTGGGGGAACGTAATGCCTTCCTTGGGCCATGACTGCCAATGAAGGCGAGACGCGTTTCGCAATCCGCCGTCGGAGACCGGCACGACGCGAGTTTCGAAAATGCCGTAGCCAAAATCGCGGACGTTTCGGTCGCAAAACACGCCTAAGAAGGTCTCGAAGATGTCGGCCACGATCCCAATCTGGACATCAAAGAACTGAACGATGTCCCGTCGCGAGACCGGCGTTTCCGGATGGCGCACTTCGATGGTGGGCGCAACCAAAGCGCCATCCGCTCTCAGGTCGTAGTCAGTGATTGTGACGCTCTTCTGGGCGTCAGGATGGATGAGCGCGTTCCGGCAGTTGGCGATCTCGGCCAGAGCACCGACGGCGCCGTCGAGGTAATGATTGAAGTCATCTTCCGGTGCGAATCCCTTCCTGACCGACTCAATCCAAGGCGCGTTGGCACGGGCTTTCGGATAGAAGAGGCCAGCGAGTTCGAAGAGCCCGACCTGGACCGCCCGTAGGTGACCGATCGTCTGCTCACCGCGTCCTTGCAGATTGGGGGTGCTGGGCAGGTGCGTCAGCTTGATTTCGCCCCTATCCATTCTCACCCGCACCTCTGCCTCCCGCGCGCGAAGGTCGGCGACTGTATCAGCGACGGCGGCCAAGTCCTTTGCTGCCGCCAGTGCGATCAAAAGTCCCCTATCCTTTGGAAACCCCTCTGGCAGATGGGTGGGGTCCATTAGTTCAGCCGCAGCGCCAAACGTCCGTTGAATGAACGGTGTCGTCGCGCCGTAGGGTAGCTCCTCGCGTTGCACGAGTTGGGGGATGTTCGGGTTCTGTCGGTCGGGGTCGATCTGGTCGGCCATCAAGCCAGACGATATGCCGTGCTGCGCGATGAAGTAGATGCGGTGATCTGCCGACGCCATAGTGACGATATTGCCGAACCCGGCCGGGACCTCGCCCTTACCACCGCCGTCACGCATGCGGTCGATGGGCCGGCGCTGATCTGGGGAACGCATGAAATGAGCGTACCCTGACTAGGCCCCTTAGGGCGCCCGACTTTCCCATGTGTTGAGATCGATTCCCCAATAGCCAAGAGTCGCAGCCACCTCATCGCGCGGATAGAAGGACCCTGCCGTTTCCATGTCGCGTCGGATCGCTTTGACCCGCCGCTGCGCCGCGCGGCGGATGTCGTCATTCAAGGGCACAACGCCAGGGGCCGTTGCGGTTGGACCTGGCGCCCGAGGCCATGACGCGGGGTAGGCGCTCCAGTCGCTCCAGCCGTCCACAGTCGAGATTGCTTGCGCAAGGCTCTCGTGATCGCACGTCCAGTCATACAGGTTGCGCGCGCATATGCGCAGCATCGCCTTCACCTCCGGCATGGCGTCCGTGAAGGCCTTCAAGGGCGTCGGCAGCAAGACCATGTTCGCGACACAGGAATAGAACCGCCTGTCCTGAACGACCGCGTTTGCCTCCTGAAAAAGCGGATCGTCCAGCCCCCAAATGTGGCAGCAGCTCCAGTTCGGCCGCTCCTTTGAACGAAGCCCTAGCGCGGTGGTCAGAGCCTTATTGGCGTTGAGGTTGCCTTCCTGTTTGTGGAGCTTCTGGCCGGTCTCGCGGTTGGTGTTGTGGCGAGGTTCAGACCAACTGGCGTTGTAGAAATACGCCCGCCGGCCGAACTCGGGATACCAGACTGGCAGGAGGCGGAAGGTTTCTGGATCAACCCATCGCGCCGTCCTCTCGATCAGGCGCATGACCTCGCCGAGTTCCATGACCTCGCGGAGCGCCGTCAGGCCATCAGGAAGCTCAGTCATAAACTCGGTCCTGGGTTGTTGGCACTATTCCACGACGCTGGCGTCTAGCGACTTCTCATCGCTGAAGTCAGCGGAGGACCGGTAGTAGCTCTCAAAGTGGCGGTCGCCGTCATCGAAGGTCGAGAACAGGCCGTATTCGTCAGTGTCCTTGAGGTGGATGCCGTATCGATTTTCAGCGAAATGCGAGACGTACCGGACGGAAAAATGGGCGTTGTCAATTTCGCGGAATGCTTCGCCGTTTCGTGAAAACCAATACAATCGCATCGTGTCCTCAAGCCGCCTCAGGAACCGCGTGTCTTTCAGACGCAGCGCATATTGGGGCAGATATTCGAGGTCTTGTTCGCTAGTCGGCTTTGGCCTGAACTTCCAAGCCGGATCGTCGGCAATTTGGATCGACTGCCAGCGCACGATGTCGAGATATTTTTCCTCAATCTCCTCCGGAGAATATGTGCTCAGCGCATCGGAGTAGAGGACGTATTCTCGCGATCCAACGACATCGAAGTCCTCGATATACGGCATGTCGGTCGCGATGCGTTTGAGCAGTGCCCGTCTGGTCACCGGATCGGCGGCCAGGATCTCTGTCTCAGTTGCCCGAGCGCGCGCGTACAGGGCGCGGTAACGGTCAGGATCAGCCCTGAATAGCCAGTTGGCCAACTCGCGGCGGAACGTCCGCATAAGCAAGTCTTGGTCCGACGCCTTCTGGCGGGCCATCTCTTCGGCCGCCTCTTTGACCACCTTCGCGAACATGACAGCGCCGAGGATAAAGCCGCCCACTAGCCCCACGACCAAGGCCAAACCCAACCAAACCCAAAACATGCCCGCGTCCCCCAGCCCTTCGCGCCTAACGCAGCCCGAAGCGGCACAATACCGATGACCACGGCCAATGCTAAACTGTCGGTCATCGGACAGTTGGGCGAGTCAACGGTCGGGGGCCAACGAATGAAGAGTGTGAAGTTTGCTGCGTTCGCCTGCTTGTTGGTTGGAGCGTGCAACGCCCCGCCCACGAAGACCGCCGACACGACGACCACTCCCCTCACCACCGCTTCCCTTCCTGCCGTGGACTACGCTGTCTGGCGAGACGTGGAGCCGGGCAAGCTAGCGGCGTCGCTCGCGTTCATGTGCGCAGGCGGACTGGATGACCTTGGGCGAGCGGACGCCACCCTCCATGGCAGCGCTGCCCTTCAGGTTCCTTGGTCCGTTCAGGTGACCCGCAAGGGAAAGATGCAGGCACAGTGCGTCTGGACCGGACCGAGCGGGCGGACAGGCCGGGTGGTTATCGACGTGCTTTGCAAGAACGACGACAACGACCGATGCTCGCGCTTCGCCTACGGAATTGAGGGCACGCGAAAGATCAGCGCTGTGCCGATGGTCCGTCGCTCGCCGCCGCCGATCTCCACCACCTATCCGCCGGGACGCGACGACGTTGAGCGGACACGTTCAGAGGCGATCTTGAGTTGGGCGAGGGATCACGCCGCAGATCAGATCGGCGCCCTGCGTGCGGAAATCCACGGCGCAAAGGTGGGGATCAATGTAGATGCCAAAATCCCGGTGTTGTGCGGTCAGGTGCGCGAAGCGGGCAAAAACTGGCGTCGCTTCGCCGTCTACTCCCTTGGCGCGGCATCTGGTTCCGGCGAGACATTCCATTGGCTGAGCGAGCCCCACGACAGGAAGGCCATTGGAGATTTTTGCGATGTGAAAGACGCGGACCTCCAGTGGTACGCAGTCAGCGATTCCAAGGTGAGTGGCTAGTGCTCGTTGGCGGGCAATGACCCGGCTTCCGCTAGCGGATCGCGTGGCAGCCGTCTGCCGGCTCGCATCGTTGGCGCAGCGACATTTTGAGGTCTACCGGGTCTATTCGGCGCCAGAAAGCCGTCAGCGGCTGTGGGACGCCCTGGACGACTACGCCGACTTCGTGAACCTCGACGAACAGGGCCATCGCGCGCTCTGCATTCTCTACGTGACAGCCCTATTTGAGACGAAAGACAACACGCTCCATTTGCGCGATCTCATCGGCGAAATCGCGGAGGGCGGCACCGCTCCGGATGTCGTCAAGGAAGCCGAAGCGGCCTTAGCGTCGGCGACGAAGGCGGTGAAGAAGGTTCGGATCATTCGCCACAACGCCATCGCCCATAGGTCGGCAAGCATCTCCTACAACGCCGCGTTCGATCTCGCGGAAATCACTATCGATGATCTTGGCGCGCTGATTGCCAACGCTGACGCCGTAGCGAAGTCCCTGGCAAAGGCATGCGGCGTCGAGCCCGTGATCGTGACTTTCTACGCAGCTCACGCACTGGATCGCCTGTTCACGGATGTCGGTCGCCAGCGAGAACCAAGCTAGCGAATTTGCCGACTATGATTCCGCGCGCCAACCCGACCTTGATGGAGACCTTCGACGCGGACATCCGACGCTTCGTACTGGCGAACATCCCGAGCACCCCTGCGACCCTTCCGGCGTTGATAGCCAAACGGCCCGTCGACCTCCTGGCAATCTATTCCAACTGGCGCCGGCGCTTTGTCGATCCGATGCCCCGTCGGGTTCATACGTCCGTCGAGTTTCGCGGGAGCCGCTATCTCAAAGACCCTGAGTCCAAGCTGGAAATTTCGACCCTGGTAGCGAAGATCGAGGGCGGCCAAGATGTCCGGCCGCATCTCAGCACCCGCGTCGGCACAGCGTTCGAAGCACACGACCCTTCCAAGCCCAAGAAGGTCGCGGCCCGTCGCGACATGGACATGTTGCTGAACGATTGGGGCGTCCATCACCTCCACCTCTCCAGCCAGCCAGGACCGCCCGGATTTACGAAGCGTGGAAGTGTCGTGCTTCTGGCGGCCTTCACGGCGTCAGACGCCTATCTCATCGATCTCGTCGAGCACGACCGGTGGGCGGACGACAGGATCGTGCGGATCATGGTGCGCGAGTGGCCCGATGCCGGCTTCATTCACAGGCTCGCCGACGTATCGCCAGATCGCCACATACTCACCGAGCAGGAACGGAAAACGCTCCGCGACAAAGGTATGCAGGCGACCGTCGTCATCGGGGATGCCGCCTACATGGGGTCCGGCTTCTCCACATCGGGCATCTCTACCGATGCGGTCATCGAAGCGATGCAGACCTACCGGCGGCTGGAATGGTTTGTGAAAAGCCTGGAGGCTGACCCCTTGATGGTGGCGCGGACCCTGTTGTCGGCAGGAGTATCACCACCGCGCGAGCCAGATTTGCATTTCGATGTGATGGCTTGTGGATGGGGCGTCTTCGAGCGGAAGACGAGGACGATGTTGGGTCTGCCGTAGACGCCACCGCGCCACCACTTCACCGGGCAATCCCTTCGGTTACAGCCGCCTCGCGATAGGATAACCTTCAGGTGATCGGCCGGGGGGCGGACATGGTTCAAGTCACTGATTCACGACCACGAGGCGGGATCGGCAGCCAGGTAGGCGCCACTGTCGTTGCTATTCTGATGTTCGTCGTGGGCGGGATGATCGTGAGTTTCATCACCGCGATCCCCGTGGTCGCATTGGGGTTCGACAAGAACCTGGGGGTCAGCCTCGTTCGAAGTCTGCTTTGCGGGTGGGTCGGCATGTGGGTGGCGAGGCGGGCCACTGATCGCGTCGTTCGCACCTACTCGGGCCGCGTTGTGTTCGTGGTCTTCCTCAGCCTAACCCTTGTTCTCGGCACCGCCGCCGCGATGGTGGTTCCCATCACATCGAAGACGGCGACGGATTTCGCAAGCCTGATCGCCACGCCGGTGTTCGCATATCTCCTATTCTGGCGGCGCAACCACCTGATCGAATCGTCGCCACTCGCGGAGCCAATTGAGGTCGAACGTAGAGGTCTCCCCGGCCTCTGGGATTCCGTCGCGCCGGTACTCGCAATGCTGCCAGGTGTGCTCTGGCTCGTTTATGGGCTGGCCCAACTTGCAGCCGTGTCCGCCCAGATCAGCTCGTTCCTTCACTTCAACGGCTTCTTCAGTACGTTCCTGGCTCTCGGCCTCACCTACGTGCCGGTCGTCGGAGGTCTCATCGGCTTCTTCGGCGCCAAGGACGTTTGGGGCTGGGTGTGGTGGCAGGCGGCGTTGCTCTGCTTCGGCCCCTTCATATTCATCGCTGCGCTGATGGCGGTCACGAGCATCGGCGCTGCCGGCGCTGCGGCTCTACAAGGCGCCCGCCGCCGCGTGCGGTAGAACATGCTGACGCTGAACACCCTCTTCGCCGATGCCGGGATCAACGCGAACGAGACCGTCGTAGCCCGCCATACCCCCAAGGAAGTCGGCCTTCGCCGCGTCATGCCCTGGATGGTCGCGGAGCGGCCCGACCTATTCAAAATCTTCCAGGCGCTCCAAGCCGAGAAGTTCGAAGCGGCACTGACCAAGGCTCGATATATGGCGGCCTTCCTCGCCAACGGGCCGAAGAGTGCGATCTTCGCGGGCCTCTACCAGATCAACGGCTATCGCCGCGTCACGCATGACGAGTATTGGGCCATCGCCGAGAACCGCGAGCTTCGCGAGCTCGGCATGGACGGCATGGAAGCGGGCTCGCGCGATCCGCTCCTCTTCGACCTCGCTGAGAAAGATGCGCTCGCGGATTGGATCGGCAAGCTCTGCATCACTTGGCCCGGCCTGGAGCGGTCGTGGTGGCGGTGGGCGGACCGGAACACGATGCCGGTTTCTGCCATCCTGCCGGAGAGCGCCTTCTCCCGCGCCATGATCGAGTGGGACGCGCTGGTCTTGAGTTGGGCTGAGCTTCAGGTTCTGCCCGCAAGTTGGCGCGCCAAGCTTGCCGAGTGGCGCGGCGTCTACCTGATTTTCGACGTGGCACGCGCTCAGGGTTATGTCGGCTCAGCCTATGGGGAAGACAACATCCTCGGCCGCTGGCGCAACTACGCCGCCACGGGACATGGCGGAAACGTCAGGCTTCGTCAGAGCAATCCGGCCGACCTTCGCTTCAGCATTTTGCAGCGCACCTCACCCGACATGATCCCTGAGGATGTGATCCGCCTGGAGGGCCTGTGGAAGCTGCGCCTTCACACCCGCAGCCACGGCCTGAACGTCAACTAACTGTAGGTCCCAACGGCAGCTAGTAGGTAGGCGCGAGCCGGTGAAGAACCCGGAGGTGTCTTTCCAGAATCTGTCGGGATAGCCTAGATGACGACAATCACATTTGGTGTCTTCCCAGTAGGCTCCGCCCCCTTCGGTAAGCGCTATATGCTGTATCGTCGCCGCGAAGGCTCGTTTCTACACAGATCGCATGAAGCTCGCTTCTCATTCGGAGAGTCGCGTTTGGCAACACTCTCGCTCAATACATGCCACACTGGGTCTAATTCCACCGATTTTCTCCGGAAATCTTGACTTCCGGAGGGTTTTTTGCTAGGGATAGCTGGTTGCGAAGCGGGGCCTAGCATCGAGCCTGCCCCCCGCGTCGCCGACCAAGCTCTGACGCGGCGGGCGGGCTCCCTCTCCAAAATCCAATCTTGAAGGCGGCGCGCCGAACTCGCGCCGACACTCCCCTATGAATGACGAACAAGCGCGGCATTTGCTCGCCGCGACGTGTGAACTTTGGCTCCTGAAGAACCGCGAGAGCTTCGCGTTCCAACCCTCCGCGACGGGCGACGTTGTGAGCCGGATGCTCGAACGCGGCGTGCTCGCCCGCAGCCCTGACGGACGCTTGATCTCCCGTGCCGGTGGTTCTCCCGAGGACGTGCTTCAGATGGTCCGCGCCGATGCACCCCACCTGTTCCGTGGTCCCGACGACGCCGCGCCAGCACTGGCGCCGAAGCCGGACCCGCGCGGACTTTCGCCCACGGCCCGGCTCGCCCTGGCGAACGGCGACGACAATCGGGTGAAGCTGTGACGCCCGCGACGCCTGCCGTGGTCCGCCTACTCCCCTATTCCGAGTTGCCCACCGAACTCCGGACGCTGAGCCTTCGCTACCTGCTGTCCCTGGCTCGGCAGGGGCGGTTCGTTCGCCCGATCCGGGTCTCACCACACGCGCCGCCGCTCTGGCCTGAGGATCAGGTGCGCCAGTTCCTCGCGGCCAAGATTCAGGCCGCGCGGGAGGCGGGCCAATGACGCGCGCGAATTTCGTCCGCAGCCGTCGAGTCCGCCGCGCCAATCCGGCGCGCCATGGCGTCACGCCTTGGGAACTTGCGGCGCGCTTGGAGGAACAGCCTCGGAGCCGCTGGGTCAGGTGGGCGGGGCACTACGGCCCCCTACAGGGTGCGTGGCTGCCACAGTGCTTGCGGACGCCGCAGCGCAAGCTGGAACTGCTGGTTTCGGTGGTGCTCGCGCTCATCGTGGAAGAGGCGGGGGCCGAGGTCGGCGCCACCTGGACCTTGGACCTTGAGACGGATGAGTCCGGCATGCCGCTCAGGATGATCGTGTCTGGCGATGGCTCCGCCGTCTCAACGCCGATCACGATGCAGCCGAGCAGCATCCGCATCGACGGATACGAGATCGCGTTGAAGTCCAAGGACTGCGGCGCCCGCATCCTCGCCCGCCTTATCGATGCGATCTGCGCCGGGCTGGCGGCGCCGACGACCACCGCCTGACAAAATGTCGCACACGGAAATCTTGGCCGATTCCGTTTCCGTGAGACGATCCCTGGAGCCGGCGTGAGTACGCCGCCGGCTCCACCGGGCCACCCGCCCTCACCTCCACCCCAACTCGCCTGCCGGACCCCCGTCTTGGCCGATGGCGAACCCGCGCCCGCTGACTTGGCGCCCGAACAGGATGCCCTCTTGAATGTGTCACCCGCTCCCTCCCGCACACCGACGCTTCCACCCGTCCCCTTCGCGTCGTCCGGAGGTTCTGCCGCCCCTCCCACCTGAGACCCCGCCGGCCCTTCCGCCCAAGCTTATCGAAGAGCGGGACGGCGAGCCCGTCGTGCCGTTCCTAGACGAGTAGTCGCGGTCACAAATGAGAACACCCGGCGTGATGGCAAGTCACGCCGGGCGATTAGAAATCCCAGAAGAGGTTGCATTGTACAGATGTCGGTTGATCTAGCCAAGCTTAGGAAGGAAAATCCGAAGCTATATCAGACAGTAGCGGACTCCCAATATGAGGTCATGAAGTCGCTCAACGGGCGAATTGGGCAAGTGAAGATCGGAGGAAAGGTCCGGTTCATCGACAAGAATGATCGAGACACACATTTCTATACCAAGGAAGACATGGCTCTGATCCTTGGTCACTGGACCGTCCTCAACTGGAGCGGCGAGGAAATGCCCGCCTTCCGGTGGTGGCTAGTGCAGGAGGACCGGCAGCAGTACAGCGAGGTGACCTTTCAGCCGGACCCCGCCAAGGCCAGCCCGGACGCGCTGAATCTATTCCATGGATTCGCGGTGAAGCCGTCGGCCGGCGGCAGTTGCGCCTTGTTCCGCGAGCACGTCGAACAGAACGTCTGCGGAGGCGACGTCGAGTTGGCGGAATTCGTGTGGGATTGGGCCGCCGATCTCGTCCAGCGGCCCGGCCAGAAGTGCGGCGTCGCCTTGATGCTGCGCGGCGACAAGGGCACCGGTAAGAGCGTGTTCTCAAACGTCTTGGCCCACCTGGTGGGCGAGCGTTACGCGCCGATCATCGATAGCGCGGAGGGATTCACCGGCCGGTTCTCCGGACACCTGGAACACGCGCTCCTCCTAGTGGTGGAGGAAGCCTATCATGCCGGAAATCCCGCGCACGAAGCCCGACTCAAGTCGCTTGTGACCGGCGGTCGGATCGCGGTCGAACGGAAGCATATCGATACCTACACCGCCGAGAGCTTCTTCAGGATCATCCTCACCAGCAACGCGGATCACGTGTTGCCGGCGAGCGCGGGAGAAAGGCGGTTCGTCTGCCTCGACGTGAAGCCGACGCGCAAGCAGGACGGGGCGTTTTTCCGGGCGATGCTGGCTGAACTTGAGGCTGGCGGCTACGGCGCATTGATGGCGGACCTGATGGCCCGCGAGATCGCCGACCGAGACTTTTCCAAGCCGCCCATGACGGCGGCGCTCAGCGACCAAATCCGGCTGTCGTTGAAGCCGGACGAGTCCTGGTGGGCGAGCCTTCTCGCGACCGGGGCGGTTTCGTTTTCGCATCCGCCCGAAGGGGTAGACGGCGAACTCGAATGGCCCTTGGACGATGTGTTCACGGTGGAACGCGCCCACCTGTTGGCCTCGTTCAGGCAGTCGATGCCGAACTTCCGAGGGCCCGCGACGCCCGAAGCCTTGGGCCGGTTCCTCGGTGTCGTCTGCCCTAACGTCGGCTTCGTGAAGGCGTCGCTCGGATATGGCCGGCGCGCGAACTGTTACCGTCTGCCCCCGCGCCGTGAAGCGCTGGCGACCTTCCTCTCGATCAGGCCGGGACTGCGGCTTGATGCGGAAGCCTCGGAAATTGAGCCTGAAGGCGGTGGTGAGGCTGGGCGACCGACCCCGAAGGTCATTGCGCTAGGTGCGCGGCGGCGCGCCTGAGTCTAGGTCGGGGGCGGCGGCGCCTGGACGGGGACACCTCCGCCGTCCGGGTCCTCGCTCACTTGGTCCGTCGCGCTCGCTCGGTCCGCACGCCCGTCCTGGACTCGTCCAGGTTCCTCGCGCCCTCACCTGGACGCACGCGCTCCCCGGCGAGCAGCGCTTCCACGGCCGGAGTCCAAGGTGTCCAAGTTCTTTTTGAGTTTGAAGGAAGAAGATAGCCAAACCCGAACCTCGGGGAGCTGGCCTCGATCAGAGCCCCAACGTTCCAAGCTCCACCGAATGTCCCGAGAAACCTGGACACCTTGGACTCCGGCCTCGCGCGTGGGTGTACGGCAGCAGCCGGCGACGGTGCCTTGGTGCCCCGCCAATCCTGCGAGGACCCGCCGTCGCCGACTTGACGCCGCTCTATCTCAGCCGGACGCACCACCTGCCTTGGTCGCCGCGTCCAGCGCCGCTAGAAGCTCGTCCGCCTCGTAGCCCTGATCTGGGGACGCATGCGGCGCGTCCCTCTCCAGCATCGCCCTTAGTAGAGGTAAGTCAGCGCGCCGGCCTTGGGCTAGCGCGCCGCGTGTGGCTTTCAGGACTTCGGCCATATCGATCATTTCGGACTCCTACGGCGCGCAGGTTGGCGCCCGAGGATCATTGGAGCGTCACGACCGCTGGCGACCGCCAAGTTTTCGAACGATGAGGGTGAGGACGTGCGCGGCCGACCGCCTGCTTGTTCGGCTATCTCAGGAATTCCGAACAGAAACGGCACGTAAACCATTGGCATCTATGATGCTTTTGCTCAGAGAAATCGGGCAAGAGGAGCCACTATGGAACGCGCCATCGCCTACCTTCGCACTTCGTCAGCAACGAACGTCGAGGGCGACTCCGCCAACCGCCAGAACGCGGCGATCATGGGATACGCGGCAAACTCTGGCCTTGAGGTCGACTCCTGCTTTTGGGATGCGGCCGTTAGCGGCGCCGACCCAATTGAGACCCGTGCGGGATTCGCCGGGCTGCTAGAGCACGCCGAAAGAGTGGGGATCGCGGTGGTAGTCGTGGAGGACGCCAGTCGTTTCGCTCGTTCGATGATCGCCCAAGAACTCGGCGTGCTCCTGCTGGCGAAACGCGGCGTGCGCCTGTTCACGTCGTCCGGACAGGAGCTGAGCGATGAGTCTGACCCTTCGAAGGTCATGATGCGGCAGGTCGCCGGCGCCTTCAGCCAGTACGAGAAGGACAAGCTTGTCCAGAAGCTGCGGGCCGCGCGGGAACGCAAGCGTCTGGTCAGCGGCAAGTGCGAAGGCCGCAAGAGTCACGTCGAGCTGAACCCGGCCATCAGCCGCGAAGCCCGGCGGCTCGCGCGCAAGAGCCCTAAGACCGGGAAGACACGCTCGCTCCGGCAGATCGCGGCTGAGCTTCAATCGCTCGGCTTTGTCAGTTCGACGGGCAACGCGCTGAGCCCGAGCGTCGTTCGCGATCTCGTCGCGTGATCCGCCTTACCCCCGGCCGTGATCGCGGTCTTCGTGCTCTGGCTGCTGCACGGAGCTAGACCCATCGCTGGCCTCCGCCTGTCCAGCGGTCTCTTAGGAAAATTGACCGCCGGGGACCCAAGGCGCCCCCTGCCGAACGATTAACCAAGACGTCGTCTGGCGTCTGGATAGGTATTTGACTTCGGGAAACCCCTCCCCATCGACAGGCGCACATGGCAATCGTCAACTTCAATCTGTTTGGCTTCTCGTTTCAGCAGGGCTTGGCCCATCTCAGGGCAAGCTTTGATGCGGCGGCGGCGGCGCTCGCTCGGGAAGTCACGGCCGCACACGATGCCGTCAAAGCCTACGTGCAGTTCGTGGAGGCAGGGGGCGAGGAGATCGGAGAGTGGGACTACGACGGCACTCGGATTTGGGATCAAGAACAGGTGCTGGAGTTTGAGGCCGAGACGATGGAGTCGGCCGCCATGGCGCTCCGCAATGCATTCGCCGTGGCGATCTACCATCACTGGGAGCGGATGGCGCGGATATGGACGGGCGCCAATCCGGACGCCGGCCACGCCGAATTGGTCAAACAAACCCTAGCTCGCGGCTACACTATCGACCCTGGACTTGAGCGCGTCCGATACCTCGCGAACCTATTAAAGCACGACAAGAAGAATTGGGCCGAAAAGCTCCACGCGGGATGGCCGGAGATTCTCCCGCGTCTCCCGGCACTAGCCCACCGCCGCTCCGGCTGGTCTGAGGCAGTCAAATTGTCCGAGGACTAGGTGCGAGAGATTTTTGAGATCGTCCGCGCGTCCGGGCCAACAGCTGAGAATCTCCCCGCCAGTGCGGCGTCTGACGCCGCATGGCCTAAGCGCAGACCGCAACCGATCACCCCCCCATGAAAGCGGCCAACTTCTCTTGATCCGCCACCCGCCCAACAGATTTCAGCCAAGGCATCTGATCCATGTGCCAGGGAACATGCTCCAGCGTCATAATCAGCAGCTTTGAAAGAGCCGTCATCTGCTGAGGACCGAACGGCGCCGCGATCCAGCCGGCGCCTCTGGAGAACGGCGAGGATGCTTTGTGGCTGGGGCGGGGGCGGACGTGCTCCCATACTCGCTCCAGCTCATACTCAAGCTCTAACGCGGTCACCGGGCCTGTACTCAGACGCTCCTCGTATTGGAGGCGACCCAACCGGGCGTCGAGCTGCCGGACGATCTCCGCCTTATGAAGCGATAGGACTCGCACCGACGCATTTCGGTAGCTGTCCAGCCATCCGCGCTGGGGCCACTTTTCCCAAGGGCCGGGTTGGGCAGGGTCCCAATTGTCAGCGGCACGCCTGCGAAGCCAAATCGGGTGGCAGCGGCTACAGCAGCCGCTGCCGGCGTGCGGTCGCGCCACGGTCCCGCAGTTGATGCACGCGGCGTGGCCCCTCGACCATTGCCCAGGGGCCTGACTCACGCCGCCACCGGCTCAGGCGGACCAGCCACCAACTTGTCCAGGACACGTTCAAGGGAACAAAGACTGCGCATCACACCGAGCTTGGCGCGGGAGCCGCAAGAGTTCAATCGATAGAGCGAGAAGTACCAATTGGCTTTTCGGCGCGGGTGACCGGCTTGACCTTGCCCCCCACATCCAATCCATCTTCAGCATCGGGCCGGGGGCAGCGCGTGCGGAAGATTCTTTATTTCATAGTCCTGTGCGGATTCCTCGCCGGCTGCGGCGAGCCCGCTAAGCTGACTGCGCCCTCGGCCGCGCCTCCACGGCAAGACGTCGATCCGGCCGTCGCCGCTAAATCGGCCCTCTCCCGCGACGATCTGATGAAGGTTCTGCGCGATCTCGGCACCTACACCCCGCCCGACCAGTTCAGCCCCGGCTTTGATCCGTCAGGGCTCAAGGACAAGCGCATCGATCTTGTGTTTATGGCGCCGTCCGACGGCGGCCGTGCGGGGGACGATGCCCACGCCTTCACCTGGCACTATGTTCCCGAGAAACAGGAACTGAACGCGTCGTTCAACGAGTCCGCCTTCGTCGGCTTGAAGTACGCAGACGATTACGGCGGCATGGGCGGGACGCGCCTCAAACGCTCGATCCCACTCGGTTCGGCCGTCGTCAGTGCGGAGACCGCGACCGGTCAAAATGGCTATGGCGCAACTCGGCAGATGACCATCCAAACGATTGAGGAACAGGCGCTCGCTGAATTCGAGAAATTCAAACCCAACCAAGGTGGCCTGACGGCGTATCTTACGTGGGCGATCTCACTGCCGCCGGAGCAAGCGCGATTGATTGCGCCGCGTCTCCGGGTTCATGTGATGGGCACGATTGTGCCGGGCAGGTCCGGCGCACTCGCCGCTTGTGAAACGCACAAGACCAGCGCCACGCTGACCGAGCCCCAAGAACAAACCCACCACACCTGCTATGTGTCGGTCCGCATTGATAAGATCGAGTTTCAGGGCGTGCCGGCCGGGACCAAGGTCGTGGAAGGAACCATCTAGGGCGGTGGTCGGAATCCGAAATCACCTTCAATGCTGACCGCCAAATCAGCGGATGAACCCTATGTTGAAGCAGCCGTCGCCAATCGCGGGGGCGACTACGCGTGTCGCGGCTGCGGTAAGCCGGTGATCCTCAAGCAGGGTCGCGTTCGCGCCTCGCATTTCGCGCATCACCCTGGATCGGAGTGCTCATACGGCGCTCTGATGTCCCCCGAACACCTGAAGGCCCAGCGCGTTCTCGCAGACGCATTCCGGGGGCGCGGCGTGGAGGTCGAGCTAGAGGCACCCATTGCATCGTTGGTTGGAGACCGCAGGGCCGACGTCCTGGCTTGGCCGTCGGAAAGACCGTCCGCCAAAATCGCGGTCGAAGTCCAAGCTAGTGACATCACCATCGAACTGATCGATGCGCGAACCCGCAGCTACGGTAGCGAGGGCGTCGCGCCCCTGTGGCTTCGCCTCTACGATTTCGGCAAATGGGAGAGCCCCCAAACCTTCGTCGGGCGCAGCACTATTTGGATCGAGAAGCACCGCCTTCGTTCATGGGAGCGGTGGGCCTACGATCACTTGGGCGGGCGGCTCTGGTTCATGGACAGCCACACGTTCCGCGTCTGGCGCGGGACGTTTGTCCAAGCGCACCGATACAACGAAGTCACTACCTGGTTCGGCCCTGGCGGCACGGAGGAGTCAGCCGGCGGCGACTGGCGAGAAATAGTCCAGTGGGTTGAGGTGAGCTTGGAGGGACCTTTCTCGGTGGACGAACTCCGATTGAGTCGTGGGCGGGTGCGGGGACCAGACGGCGCTACGCGCTTGGCGGCTTGGTTCCTGGCGCCGGGAGAGGAGACGCCGCCTCGCGATCCCCCGGTGCGAGCAATCTTCCTGAAGGCGAAGCCACCTGCCTATTTCTCTCCACGGCAGGTGCAAATGAGATCGGGCGACGCATGGGTCAAAGCGGCCTTCGAGGGGGCACCCGACAACTGGCGTGGTCACCCTATGACCACTAGCGCCGACCGCCGGGAGGCGTGATGCCAATCAATTCCCCCGGTCGCGCAAGCGCCACCGTCGGAAAGTCGGGCATCTTCGCGAAATAGAGATCGGGCTTAGCCGTGACGATGGCTTGGCCTTTGCTTCGCCCATCCGCGAAATCTAACCCGACTCCCCCTCCCTAGAGCCTACGGCTTCACGTCACAACGATCAGGGCCGCCGATTCGAGCGTTGATGGCCCTGATCTCTCGGCGCCGGGCTTCAGGCAACTTCGTCCATTCCGCCTGCACTTCCGCACAGCTCGGTTCCGGCTTGTCGATCCTAGCCAGGATGCTCTCCAACGTAGGCGGAGGCGCATTGGGATCGCGGTCGCACATCTCTTCGTGCCATTTCGCAGCCGACGGTGCGAAATCGTAGGAAAGGCCGTTGCCGTTGTCTGTCGCGACGAAGCGCCGAACCTCAGAACCCACCCGCCGGACGCCGCAGACAGAGCCCGCCACGCTCCAGGTCTTGAGCGTGTTTTGCGCGACCGCCGCGCTCGCAATGCCCCACATCGTGAAGCAGCCAAGTACCACCACAACAGTACGCATCACCGTTCCTTGCCGCGCGGGAAGACCCCGCCGATAGGGTCTATCTTGCCTCTCGCTGGTAAACGAAATAGGCAGAATGGCTCCTAGAGCTATTCTGCCGATCATCGCCTCATCCGCTCATGAAGTGGGAGGTGGTCCTTGGCGCGAACATCCGCAGACTGCGCAAGGCGAAGGGTCTGACTCAGGAGCAGCTTGCCCACGAGGCTGGAATGGCGATGCGGTATGTCGCCGGTGTCGAGCGCGGAGAAGAGAACCCCTCGCTCAGGTTCCTGGTGAAAATCGCCGAGGCTTTGGATACCGAGCCTGCGACGCTGCTGAAGCGTCAGGCGTGATTGTCGCGGCCGGCTTGACGCGCGCCGTCCTCCAGCACTCCAATCCTGCATGCCACTGCCAGCACTCCCGCCCGATCCGGTGCCCTCAGAAGCCGAGATTCAGGCAGTCATTCAGCGACGGGGCATCCCTGTCCGGAAGGATGTGACCGGGCGTGGCGACATCACGTTCGCTCTCGCTCGGATCACCTGGAAAATGGAGCGGCAGGCGGAAGACCCCAATGCGTTCCTCGTGCCGTTTTCGACCGATCCGCAGGCGTTTGGAGGCCGCAGCTACGAGGCCTATCGGAATGGCCCGGTCTGGAAGGCCCAACGCAAGCGCATTCTAGATCGCGCGGGCGGCCTATGCGTCGGGTGCGGCGCTAAGGCGACCCAAGTCCACCACCGCGATTATCGCCCGCGCGTCATCGCTGGCGAGGACGATGTTCCACTCGTGGCCCTCTGCCGAAGCTGTCACCAGCACCTGCACGAGCGCGACTCTCGCGGGCTCGATCCTAGCTGGCAGGAGAGTGAAGCTCGCCTATTGGAACTCGTGGCGCTTCACGAAGCTGATCAGCCTGTCACGACTTCCGAATGAACTTCGCGGACTCAGGTGCGATCCATCCCTAAGCGGCTCTTGCGAGCGGCACCGGTCCTAGGCTGAAGCCTCCGCCGATGTTCATTCGAGCCAGCTCTGCCAAGTTCTCGACCACCTGTCCCGCGCCTGCGGTCTCGCCGTAGTTCGCTCCAACGCCGGGCGTTCGCCATCCGCCCAATCCGTCCAGAACCTCTGGCGCTACCACCCGCCGCCCGGCATTCCTGAATCCATGTCTCATGCTGTGCAAAACTAGGCCGGGATCAGGCATGCCGATGCGATCCATATGGCGGCCGAACCACTTCGTGAAATCGTGACTGTAGTCGCCCGCCTTGCCCGGCTTGAGCGCGGGAAAGAGGCGCGTTTCTCCCGCCTCCCGCTGCCTGCCTACGAACTGAAGGAAGCCAGCCGTGATCAGTTCGGCATGGACGGGAACGCAACGTTCAGAATGCGCAGTCTTGAGGCGCTTGTCCTCTACCCGCACGCCCTGGTCATCGAAGAGTGTCAGGTCCAGATAAGGCGTGTCGTCGATCACCTTTACGTCTGACGTGCGAAGTTGGGCCATCTCATTCGCACGCGCGCCCGTGAAGAGCAGCAAGGCCGGAATCCAGAACTTTGCGTCATCGGCGCGGCGCTCTTGCGCAAGCGAGGTGAAGAGCTTTTCTAGTTCCTCGCGGCTGAAGGCGCGGCGCTTCACGGTGTTTCGCTTCGGCGGCGCCAGACCTCTCGCCGGGTTCCGCTCTGCGTAACCCTTGTCGACCGCGTAGTTCAGCACCGCCGCGAAGTTCGCGAGGTAGCTGCGAAGGGTGTTGGGCGCCATGCGCTTTCGGCCGTCCTTGGCCCCCTGATCGGCGGCCTCGGCGAGCGTCCGCTTCGGATAGAACTTGGCAGCGTTAGACGGGACCCGCGCCAAGAGATCGCGGACTGCGCCCGCGTCCTCACGAGTGATGGCCCGAACCGGCTTGTCACGCCCAAGCGTTTCTTCAATGGCGCTGAACAGGTGCTTGTACTTTCGATCTGTCGACTCCTGTCCGTGGCGTGCGATGCGATCAGCTCGGTAGAGATCAATCACCTCTCCGAGGGTCTTGTCGTCTTCTCGCGGAGCATAGGTCGACGGCGACGGCGCCACGCGGATCGCATCTGGCGCGGCGGTGGCGGCATCAAGCGCGGCTAGGAAGGTCGCGGCGCGGCGTCGCTCCGCTTCGAGATGCTGAAGAACTTCAAGCCAACTGGCAGCGAAACGCTGCCGGGTTTCATCGCGGACCCGAGAAGGAACCGACGGGATGGCACCAGCGTCCGCTAGCGCGGCCTCTAGAGCCGCGTCAGGGGCGGGAAGCCCGTGCCACGTCCAAGCCAGCCCAGCGGCCCGCAGGCGGCCTTGTAAGACCCCCGCGAGGTGCGCCGCGTCGTAGGCGGCATCGAATTCCGGGATTGTGGTCCAGCCGCGAGGCTCCCGCGCGGCGACCTGAAGTCGCCCGAGCAAAAGTCCGACCGGGAGCGGCGCATCCAAGGATCGCGAGGCGTCAGGGTGCGCATGGAAGTAGCCGCGCGCCCACTCGGCCGCCTGCCGTTCCAAGGAGGGGGCGGGCAACCGCTCGCGGTCGTTGAAGTGAACCGCCACCACCGGCGCGGCGAGATGCTTGAAGACCTCGCCCATCACCGGGAGCCCCTGAACCTCCTGCACCATCTCCGCTAGCGACCGGGCGGGCGGCAGACCGGCGGCGGCGGCGCACCGTTCGCGCCGCCAATCGTCAAGGGCATGGCTGACGCTCTCAATGGTGGCGAGCGGGCCGCCGCCGAGCTTTCGCGCCTCAGCAATTTCGACATCCCATTCGGTCCAAATGCGCTCGGCGACTTTTAGCGCAGCTTCTTCGCTGGTCTCGCCGGTGGACCTCGTGAGACGATTCCCGAGCCTCGCCCGCACGTCGGCAGGCACATCCCGGCGGGTGTAGTGCGTCGGGAACAGCTTGCGAGTCCTCCGGTCGCGTAGCTGGAAGAGCCCGTATCTCGACGCTCGCCGCATCTCATTCCCACCATACACTGACAGAATTTGGTGGGTTCATGTGACCGAAAAACCCTTTAGAAGCAAGATATTCCTGATTCTAAAGGGATTCTGGGGTTCGCTGGTGGGCCCGGCAGGACTCGAACCTGCAACCAGACCGTTATGAGCGGCCGGCTCTAACCATTGAGCTACAGGCCCCAGCAGCGACGCACGCCACGGCGGTTATCACGGGCAGGCGGGGCCTTAAAGCTTGCGTTCATCCGCGGTTTGCGAGGTCTTGGCCCGGGAGCGGGCTTCGACGGAGATTGCCATGAAGACCTATTTGCGCGCCGCCGCGCTCGGCCTGGCGCTCGCGGCCTGCGGCGCGACGGGCGCGTGGGCCCAGGCCCCGCCTGCGGCCGCCGACCAGTTCCACGCCACCACCGCGAACCTGAGCGCCTGGGGCGAGACGCGGATCGCGCCTGATATGGCCAGCATCCACCTGGGCGTGGTCAGCGAGGCCAAGACCGCCGCCGAGGCGCTCTCGGCCAATTCGGCGCGGATGAACCAGGTTCTGGCGGCGCTGAAGGCCTCGGGCATCCCCGCCAAGGACATCCAGACCTCGGGCCTCAACCTCAACCCGCAGCAGGTCTACGTCCAGAACGAGCCGCCGCGCGTGACCGGCTACCAGGCCTCGGAGCAGGTGACGGTGCAGGTGCACAACCTGCCCAGGCTAGGGGCTGCGGTGGACGCCACGGTGAACGCCGGCGCCAACCAGGTGAACGGCATAAGCTTCAGCCTCGCCGACCCGACCGCCGCCGAGAACGCCGCCCGGGAGCAGGCCGTGCGCGCCCTGCAGGCCAAGGCCGACCTCTACGCCCATGCGACCGGCTACCGCGTCCTGCGCCTGGTGTCCCTGAGCGAGGGCGGCGGGATCGAGAGCCCGCGGCCGCCATTTCCGATGGCGGCGGCCCAGGCGCGGATGCAGAGCGTGCCGGTCGCACCCGGCGAACTGACCGTGCGGGTCGAGGTGAGCGGGCTCTACGAACTGACCCGCTAGAGCCCGGCGTCCTTGAAGGCCCGGGAAAGCCGGTCGGCCATCATCCGGCCCGGAAAGGCGCGGTCACCCTCCATCATGGCGGCGTAGGCGAGCCCCTTGCCGGGGATCGGGCCCGAGGCCCAGCCGACGCCGCGCGAGGCGTCGCCGTTGGAGCTGCAGCTCAGCGTGCGGCTCTGGCCGTCCTTCAAGGTGGCCTTGAGCAGCTGGTCGATGGTCTGGGTGGCCCCGGGCGCCGCGGCGCAGGCCGGCAGCGCCCGGGCGCAGGCGGTGTGGGTGTTGTAGCGGTAGACCAGCTTGCCGCTCGCCTGTTCGGCGATCAGCAGGCAGGAATCCGGGTCGCCGATGGCGCGCGAGACAGCGGCGTCCAGGGTGTCCTTGTCGACGCCCTTGGGCGCCCCGGGCGAGCAGGCGCAAAGCACCGCGGCGCAAAGGCCCAGGACGGCGGGGCGGACGGCGGAACGTGCGGTGGGGCCCATGCGAATCCAATACGCAGGAAGCCCGCGGGGTTCAACGCGTACGGCGCAGCCGTCAGTCGGCGTGCGCGTGCAGGAAGCTGGTCATCTCGTCCAGCACCGGCGCGCGGTTGCGGAATGGCCGCGACAGGGCCAGCACCATGCGCACATGGTCGACGCCCGGATAGTGACGCTCCTCCACCGCCACGCCCGCGGCGCGGAGCTTGGCGGCCAGTTTCACTGTGTTGCGCGGATAGACCATGGTGTCGGCGTCGCCGGTGGCGAGGAAGGCCGGCGGGGAATCGGCGCGCACGAAGCTGGTCGGCTGGGTCGCGGCGAGGTCCGGCGCCTGGCCGAAGGTGCGCTCGGCGATCGGGTCGGTGAGCGGCAGGAAGTCGTACGGCCCGGACAACCCCGCCAGCGCCTTGATATGCCGCGGATCGACCCCGGCCTCGGCCAGGTAGCGCCGATCCAGCGCGATCATGGCGGCGTTGTAGGCGCCGGCCGAATGGCCCACCAGGACGATGCGATTGGGGTCGCCGCCGAATTCCGCGGCGTGGTCCTGCGCCCAGCGCACGGCCCGCGCGCCGTCCTCCAGGAAGCCGGGATAGCGCACCTGCGGGAAGAGGCCGTAGTCCGGCACCAGGGTGACGAAGCCGCGCGAGGCGAGAGCCTGGCCCACCCAGTTGTAGTCCTGCCGGCGCCCAGTGTCCCACGACCCGCCGTAGAAGAACACCGCCACCGGCGCGGCGGCGGCGCCGCGGGCGCGGTGCGGCGCATAGACGTCCAGCGTCTGGCGCGGCCCCGGACCGAACGCGACGTTGCGGGCTCCCCGCGCCGCCGGGTCCTTGGGCGTCAGAGTCGCGAACAGGCTGAGCGGCGCGCAGGCGGCCGTCAGGCCTGAGGCGATCGCCGCCAGGCTCAGCCGGCGGGTCAGTCGTCCAGTCTCGCTCATCGTCCCCCAGCTGGGTCACACAAGGCCCGGGCCGCAACCATCGTCCCGGCCCCAGGTTGTACGCAAGAATCCTCAACGGAGACGCGCCATGAGCGAGACCCCGCATCATCCGGAGCATTCCGGAGACGCCATCACCATCGCCAAGGTCGAGCCGATCCTCAAGACCGGGGTGGTGGTCTCCACCACCGCCCAGCGGCCGGACGGCGGGCTTAAGGACCGTCATTCGGCCTATCACGACAACATCTCCCCGCCCCTGCGCTGGACGGCCGTGCCCGACGCCAGGGCCTGGGCGGTGATCGTCGAGGACCCCGACGCGCCGCAGGAGCACCCGTTCATCCATTGGATGATCTGGAACATCCCCGGCGAGGCCCGCGGCCTGCCGGAGGGACTGCCCAACACGCCGGCCCTGGTCACCCCGCGCGGCGCGATCCAGGGCCGAAACAGCATGCACGGCCACGGCTATTTCGGGCCTCGCCCGCCCGCCGGCCATGGTCTGCACCACTACTATTTCCAGGTCTTCGCGCTGGACGACACCATCGAGATGGGGCCGGAAACCCAGCTTGCGGACCTGCTCAATGCGCTCAAGGCTCGCACGCTGGCCAGCGGCGAGATGGTCGCGACCTACGAGGCGCCGACGCAGCAGTAGTCCCCGCGCTTGACGCCGGCCGCCCTCCCCTGCGCAATGGCTGACTGAACGCCGATAACAGGCGCCCCCGCGCCGCGGGGAAACGGGAGCACGGGTCATGGACGGCGATCAGTCGAGCGGCGGGTTCCTGCAGGCGACCCTGGCGCAGATCCCGCCGGCCTTGCAGGCGGTGGTGGACGCCGGCGACCTCTCGGGGTTCGTCACCCTCGTCTGGCGCAAGGGCGAGGTGGCGCAGGTCACAAGCGTCGGTTTCCGCGATGTCGAGGCCGCCGCGCCCATGGCCCGCGACACCCTCTTCCGCATCGCCTCGATGACCAAGCCGGTCACCTCGATCGCCGCCCTGATGCTGCTGGAGGAGGGCAAGCTTCGGCTCGAGGACCCGATCAGCAGGTGGCTGCCGGAATTCGCCGACATGCGGGTGCTGAAGGACGCCGCCGGGCCGGTCGAGGACACCTATCCCGCGCCGCGCGAGATCACCGTCGAGGACCTGATGACCCATCGGGCGGGCCTGGCCTACGCCTTCACCTCGGTGGGGCCCATCGGCCAGGCCTATGAGGATACGCTGGGGCCGCCGCTGGGCGGGCGCATGACGCCCGACATCTGGCTCGCCAAGCTGGCCAGCCTTCCGCTCAGCTATCCCCCGGGCGAGCGGTTCCATTACAGCCACGCCACCGAGGTGCTGGGCTTCCTGGTGGCCCGCATCGAGGGCAAGCCGCTCGGCCAGGTGCTGAAGGACCGGATCTTCACACCGCTCGGCATGCGCGACACCGACTTCTGGTGTCCGCCGGAGAAGCGCGGCCGCATGGCCAAGCTCTACCGGATCGACCCGCAGACCGACCGGCTGCAGGACGTCTCCTTTCCCCATTTCGACAGCCAGCCGGCGTTCGAACCGGGCGGCGGCGGCCTGATCTCCACCGCCGACGACTATCTGAAGTTCGCCCGCATGATGCTGGGCAAGGGCGAGGTCGACGGCGTGCGGCTGGTGCAGGCCTCGACCATCGAGATGATGACCGCCAACCGGCTGACGGACGCCCAGCGGGCGATCCCGTTCATGGGCATCCCGTTCTGGCTCGGCCAGGGCTTCGGCCTGGGCGTTTCGGTGATCACCGACCCGGAGAAGCAGGCCTGGATGGGCGCGGGCTCGGAAGGCGCGTTCGGCTGGCCGGGCGCCTTCGGGACCTGGTGGCAGGCCGATCCCGCCGAGGACATGGTGATGATCTACCTGATCCAGAACTCCATGCCGCTGGGGCCCGACGCGGCGGCGCAGCTCGCCACGGGCCAGCGCATGGGCGGCCGCGCCGCCCTGCCGGTGTTCCAGAAGATGGTCTACGCCGCGCTCGGCAAATAGCCGGCGGCCGGACCGCTAGCCCCCGCGGTTGCGCGGGGCCACGCACATCGGCTGGCCCTGCCAGGTCGCGTCGGCGAGCCCGCCGCGGCTGGCGGCCTCGAGCCGCGCCCGCTCGTAGGCCGCGGATTCGGCTGGCGGCTTGACCCCGGGCGCGCAGACCGGCGCGGTCACCTGGCGGGTCGCGCCCGGGCAGCTGCAGACATCCTCGCGCGCGTCGATGCGGCTGGCGTTCTGCGTGTGGCACTTGACGGCCGCCTTGTGACCGCCGGCGTCCAGGCAGATGGTCATGGTCTTGGGCGGATTGTCCGACAGCGAGGCGGCGGACGCCGCGCCGGCGCTGAGCGCCAGGGCCCCGGCGGCGAGAAGAATTGAAAGCTTCATGGCGATCTCCGTCGTGTCCCCCCGAGAACCGCATTGAGGCGCCGATGTTCCGCGGACGTCAACAGGCCCGCCTGGCGGGAATCGGCCGGCAAGGCTTAGGGCCGCGTTCACCACGTCCCCTCGTCATAGCTTAACCGCGCAGGGCGCAGGGTGGCGCCATGGACCCGATCTCGACCGCCCGTTACGGCATGATGGCCGCGACCCAGCAACTCACCGCCTCGGCGAACCGCATCGCCGCGAGCCCCGGCCTCGACGGCGTCGACTATGCGGCCGAGGCGGTCGGCCAGGTCGAGGCCAGGCAGGGCTTTAAGGCCGACGTCGGCGTGATCAAGGTCGCCGACGAGATGTGGCAGTCCCTGCTCGAGCTGCAGAAGACCTGAGCGCCCCTTCGCCGCCCTACTGGAAGGCGATCCAGCGCCCGGCCGCCGCCCCCAGCACCCACACCAGGATCGCCGAATAGGCCATCAGCTTGGTGAGCGGCCCGCCCTCTTCGCCGCGGCCGCGGAACAGGGTGATCAGCGCCGTCCCCACGATCCAGACGGCGTACAGCGCCGTGTAGATCTTGTTGACCGGGTCCAGGTGGGCGTAGTCGTCCGCCTTGATCACGAAATGGGTGTTGACGAACTGGGCGACGATCAAGGCCACCATCCCGGCGATATAGCCCCAGCGCAGCCGGCCCCGCGTCACCGGGATCAGGATCAGCGCCGCCGCCGTGATCAGGTGGTAGACGCCCACGTCGATCAGGTCCGTCGTTGCGAAGATCCACAGACCGGCCAGGAAGATGGCCCCGCCGATCGCGAACCAGATCTTCGGCATCAGGGCGACCGCGCCGTCGGCCGCCGCGACCGGGCGGCTGACGCCATAGGTCAGGATGATGCCGGAAAGCAGCGCCATCATCTTCACCGTGAAGGCGCTGCTGTCGTAGAGCTTGACCGCGTTAGCCGAGCCGATCAGCACGCCGGTGATGACGATGCCGATCACGCCTATGTTCTGCAGGAGCCTGAGGTTGCGATAGATCTCCGCCGGCTTTTCCTGCGTCAGCCCGGCGCCCAGCAGGCGCAGGTTCATCAGGATGGTCGTGCCGCCGATCAGGACCAGCGAGATGATGTGGCCGACCTCCCAGGAGGCGTAGCCGAAGGTCGGGCCGTTGACCCAGGTGGCCGGCGGGATGGTGGCCAGGCTGTCGACCCACGGCTTGGCGTGGGGGAAGAAGTGTTCGAGGTTCAGGGTGCTCACGGCTGGGCCCTCCACATCTTCGAATCGAAGCGTTGGCCGGCCATGTTCTCTTCACCCTTTTCGGAGGTCTTGCACTGCTGCACCCAGTTGATGAACGCCGGCTGGGGCTTGCCGCATTCGTACCAGTTGTAGGGCATGAACCGGCCGCAGAGGATCACCAGGAACCACAGGATCAGGGAGGCCCCGGCGGACATCCGGGCCGCGCGCGGGGGCGTCTCGTCGGCGTCCCAGCTCGCTTGCGTCGCCTGCACCCGGCCGTGGAAGACCACGATGTTGAGCAGGGCCAGGGCCAGGAAGACCATTTTCACGAGGAACCAGACCGTGTGGTAGTAGAAGATCGGCTTGGCGAAGAGCAGGCCGATCCCGGAGATCACCACCAGGCCGAAGCTGGAGACGGTCAGCGGCAGGATCGAGTCGCTGACGGTCGACACGCGGGTCTTGCGGAAGGTGACGCCGAGCAACCGCAGGTCCACCACCAGGATGGTGCCGGCGAACAGCATGAGCGAAATGAGGTGGGTGCCTTCCAGCAGGTTCCAGAAGTTCAGCGAGCCCAGCAGGAGTTCGCTGAAGGACTGGCCGTCCGGCGTCGGACCCTTGCCCCACCCGTGCTCCAGCCAGTTCAAGAATGCGTCGATCATCGACGCCCCTCCGCGTTCACGTCCATGCCGTTCCTCATCTGAAGGGCGCCCTCGTCTGCGGCGGCCCCAAGCCAAGCACACACACCGGCCGCGGCCCGGCGCCAAGTAGCGTACGGTTCCGGCGCCGTTACGCCTGGGTTACAGCCTCGTCGCCGCCGGCTATCCGCGCAGAAAAAAGGGGGGCGAATCCGCCCCCCTTTCGATTTGTCGCCGCAGGCTACGGCATTTCGCTCTTGTCGGCGCCGTCCTTCGGCGCGCCCGTGCCGGACGAGCCCATGAACAGCTTGCGGCCGTCGGGGAAGGTCACGTCGCGGCCGTTGGCCTTGCAGATCGGGGTGCAGGCCTTGTCCTTCGACTGATAGCCGCGGACCACGATCTCGGTGCCGGCCTTCAGCGAGTTGCGGTCGATGCCGGCGCGAAGCAGGGTGTTCGGCGTGCCGCCCTCGACCATCCATTCGCCCTGGGCGAAGTCGGGGTTGGTGTTCATCACGTGCACCCAGGCGTGCGGATTGATCCACTCGACCTTGGTCACCTTGCCGCGCAGCAGCACGGGAGACTTGCCATCAAATTCGGCGGCGAAGGCGTGGTGGGCCGAAGCCTGGGTCACGCCGATCGCCGCGGCGGCCACCAGGCCGGCGGAAATCACGGTGGGGATAATGAAGCGACGGAAATTCATTGGGCGTCTCCAGCGGAGGAATGCTGATGTCTTCATCTTCCCGGGACGTTTTTGAGGCGGCCCAGGAAGACAGGGCGGGATCGATCGTTACTTCAACGGCTCTTTCCGAAGGTGACCGTACATCAATTCTTCGACGAATTCGACGCACTTGAACTGCTGCAGGCGCGCGTCTTCGCCGACGTGCTTGTAGAGGTTCATGCTCATCTTCCAGGGGCGCGTGAAGGTGGCCGGATCGGTGATCTCGGCCTCGTAGCGCATCACGCCGGGGCCGGTGGGAGTCCAGCGCTCGACGACCTTCATGTCGCCGGAGTGGAAGTTGCCGGCGCGGTCGAACCAGGTGGAATCCAGCATGCCAGTGACGACCACCACCAGGGTGTCGCCTTCCCAGTGCGCGACCGACTGGCCCATCCAGCTGTCGACCGGCGCGGGGCCCGGGTCCTTGAACTGCAGGTTGCGCACCGCGCCCGCATATTCGTAGGCGATCAGGGTGGCGCTCTCGGATTGGAAGATCTGGAACGGCAGGGACATGTAGTTGGCCCGGGGCACGCCCGGCAGGTAGCACTTGATCTCCGGGTCCCGGTGGATCCAGTCGGCCTTGTTGGCGTCGCGCTGCTTGCGGGCTTCGGCGGTGTAGGGGATCTCGCCCCCTTCGACCACGCCGAGGCCGGCCGGCACCGAGCCCACCGCGCCCAGCGCGACGACTTCCTTGGCCGGCACCGGCACCACGGGGCCGGGGCGCATCTGCAGGGCCGCGCTCGAGGCATGCGGCTCGATGTTGTAATTGGCGGTGTTCATCACCTGCCAGACGCCGTTCAGGTCCGGGTGCTTGCCGTCCGGCCCGCGCGGCGCGTGATAGGCGGCCATCGCGCCCTTGCCCGCCGCCGGCTTGGCCTTCATCGGCGCAGCTTGCGCCTGACCGCCGATCACCGCGCCGGCCAAGGCCAGCGCCATCATTGTTCTGATCATAAATCCGCTCCCCAAATCCCCGCCCCGACAGCCGACGGAGTCTTCTTTCTCAAATACCTAACGGACGTTGGGCCGAAGCGCCAGCCGCCTTGACTTTTGACAATCCGCCGCGAGGCGGTTAGCGCGCTGCTATGGCGCACCGTCTTCTGTTCGCGACTCCGATCTATGAGGCTTCGCTTAGCACGGACCGGAACTTCGAAAATTTCAGGTCGGAATTGGAAGCCGCATGCCGCACCCTGGCGGCCGAGGACGCCGCGGGCCGGGCGTGGTGCAAGGCCAACGGCTACGGGGGCTACACCTCCTACGCCTCGCTGGACGACCTGCCGACCCGGATGAGCGTGTTCGGCGAGCTCAAGACCCGGCTCGACCGGCACGCGCAGGCCTTCGCCCGGGACCTGGCCTTCGACCTGGGCGGCGGACGGCTCAGGCTCGACAGCCTGTGGGTCAATGTCCTGAAGCCCGGCGCGGCCCACTCGGGCCACATCCACCCGCACAGCGTGCTGTCCGGCACGGTCTATGTCGCCACGCCGCCCGGCTCCAGCGCGCTGAAGCTGGAGGACCCGCGCCTGCCGCTGATGATGGCCGCCCCGCCCCGCCGGGCCGACGCGCCGCAGGAGGCGCGCGCCTTCGTCTATCTGCAGCCGCAGGCGGGCGCCGTGCTGATGTGGGAAAGCTGGCTGCGCCACGAGGTGCCGGCCAACCGCGCCCGGGCCCCGCGCATCTCCATCAGCTTCAACTACGCCTGGCGCTGAGCGGGCGAGGGCCGGGACCTAGCTGGGCCGGAAGCCGGGCACCCGCCCATAGTGGTTGTTGTTGCTCACCGCCGCCTGGCCGTCGCGCACGGCCTTCTCGACCTGTTCGCGGGTGGCGCAGAAATGCTGGGCGATGTGGCTGCCGGTCGGCTTCTCCGTCCAGCAGACCTGGTCGGTCGGCTTCGGCTTTTCCGCGGCTGCGCCGGCGGCGGGCGGCGCCGCGGCGTTGGCGGCAGGCGCGCCGGCCGCCGGGCTGGGATCGGCGGGGGCGGCGGCGAGCATCAGCGTGGACATGAGGACGGCGAACACGGCGAACTCCTGCACTTCGGCCCCCGCAGTAAAGTCGACGCCGGGGTCTGCCGCAACCTAGGCCTGCGGACCCGCGCGACGAAACGCCCATAACGAGCGTCCGCCAGCACTTCACGCGGGAAAACGTCGGCGCCGGACGCCCTTAGCTGTCGAGGAAGCTCCTGAGCTTCCGCGACCGGCTGGGGTGCTTCAGCTTGCGCAGCGCCTTGGCCTCGATCTGCCGGATCCGCTCGCGGGTGACGCTGAACTGCTGGCCGACCTCTTCGAGGGTGTGGTCGGTGTTCATGCCGATCCCGAAGCGCATGCGCAGCACGCGTTCTTCTCGGGGCGTCAGGGACGCCAGGACGCGCGTCGTGGTTTCCCGCAGGTTCGACTGGATCGCCGCGTCGATGGGCAGGACCGCGTTCTTGTCCTCGATGAAGTCGCCCAGGTGGCTGTCTTCCTCGTCGCCGATGGGGGTCTCGAGGCTGATCGGCTCCTTGGCGATCTTCAGGACCTTGCGGACCTTTTCGAG
>Ga0105240_10000467_pt1 | contig 74631 bp, 69 predicted proteins | sample KBSC54metaG_FD_80426 | JGI IMG/M metagenome (GOLD analysis project Ga0105240, IMG submission 80426) | Corn rhizosphere microbial communities from Kellogg Biological Station, Michigan, USA - KBS C5-4 metaG | ecosystem: Host-associated > Plants > Roots > Rhizosphere > Soil | place: Michigan, USA...
AGCCTCGACACGGCGGCCGCCGAAAAGATGCCCGGAGTTGCCTATATCCTCACCTACAAAAATTCTCCCAAGCCCGGTGGTCCGACCCCAGCCGGATTCCGGGCCGTGCCTGAAGCGTTTCCTGAGGAACTGAATCTGCAAGGCGAAGTGGTTGCGATCGTGGTCGCGGAGACCGAAGATCGGGCCGAGGATGCCGTCAACGCAATCGAAGTAGACTACCAAATCCTTCCCTTTGCATCCACGCTCAAAGACGCCATGGCTTCGGACGCACCTGATCTGGGCGCGGGGAAGGGGAATCTGCTGAGGTCGCGGAACGCCCCTCTGAAATTCCCCAAGGCCACCTGGGCAGAGGAGCAGGGCGATATCGAAAAGGGATTCGCCGAAGCCGACGTCATCAAGGAATTTACGTACCAATTTGCAGGCGCTGTTTCAGTTCCCATGCAGCCGAGCGGCAGTGTGGCCAAATGGGATGGCGACAAGCTCACGTTCTGGGGCATGGGCCAGGGAATCTATCCGGTGCGGGCGGTTCTGGCCGCAGCCCTCAATATCGAGCCGTCTAAGATCCGCTTCATCAACAAATACAATGGATCCACGTTCGGAGCAGCCCGGCTGGCTGCCGAGCGATTCTATCCGTCGATTGCCTATCTCGCCAAAGTAACGAATCGGCCGGTGAAGATCATGCTGCCCAAGGATCAGGAACTCGCGCAGCTCCAGATCAAGCCGGAGACCATTACCAAGTTCAAAGTGGGCGCCAAAAAAGACGGCCACATTACGGCGATCGAACACGAAGTCTATGTCAGTTGCGGGGATCTGGAATTCGGCGGGCACGCGTCGAGTCCGGGAAGCGCCACTAACCAGATGGAACTGTATACGTCGCTGGTCCCCAACTGGCGATCTCTCTGGTGCGCCTATCGAACCAATGCCCCGCGGCCCGGCCCGTCGCGCAGCTATTATCAGCAGGAAACCAAGTGGTCTTGGGAAAGCATGATGGACGAAATGGCGGAGACGCTGGGCCTCGACCCGGTCCAGTTCCGGCTGATGCATATTACCCGCCCCACGCCGAGCGATGCGCGGCACCCGTATGATTCGTTTCCTTCCGTCGAAGTTCTCACCGAGGGCGCCAAAGCTTTTGGATGGGACCGGAGAAACGCCAAACCCGGAAGCGCGCCCGGAAGATTTAAACGGGGTGTGGGCATGGGCATGACGCAGCACCATGGCGGCCTGATGGGTTACCACGAAGGCGAGGAAGCCTTCGCGAAACTGGCGGCCGCCAAGGGCGCTGCAATTTTCGGCACAGAGTTGGAATTGGGCGCCGACGGCGCCGTGACCATGAAGGTCGCTCTTCCCGACAGTGGGTCGAACGCTGCCACGGCGCTGGCTCATTTGGTGGCGGAGATGCTCGGCTTCACAACCCGGGACCATATCCGCCTGATTTGGGGCGACACCGACATCGCACCTTCGAGCGATGAGTGGTTCGGCGGCCGGACCATCACGCTGCAGGGCGCGGCCATCTGTAACGCCGCTGACAAGCTTCGGAAAAATCTGCTCGATCGCGGCGCGAATCTTCTGAAAGTCGACGCCTCCAAGCTCACGATTCGCGATGGGGTGATTTCAGCCAGCGGCGATCCTTCAAAGAGCACTACGTTTATTGCACTGGTCAAAGCCAATAATGGTGTCATTCGCCAAACCGGCCGCGGCGTGGGCGGCGGCGAAAGAGGCGGATCGAACAAGGGCGTGGGCGCCTGCTTCGCTGAGGTTGAGGTGGACACCTGGACCGGCGATTGGCATTTTATAAGAGCGATGTATCCGCACGATACTGGCCTGGTCATCAGCCCGCTCGTGGCCGAAGCCGACATGGTTGGTTCACTGGTTGAGAGCACTCAAATTTCCACCGATCCCATTCCTTGGGATCGCGAGTTTCCCGGAACCCGGCATTACAGCGTGGGCTACTTATCCTACCGGCTTCCCACGATCATGGACGTTCCGCAACAAACGCAGTTGTATATCGACAGTCTGGAGCCGCGCTGGTTCTACGGCGTGAAAAGTTTTAGCGAGACCAGCATCGGCGCGGTTCCGGGCGCTCTCGCTAACGCCATCTACAACGCTTGCGGAGTCCGCATTAGAGAGCATCCCATCACCCGCGAAAAAATTATGGCTGGTTTGAAAGCGCAGAGGAGTCGAGCATGAAGAACATATCCATCTACCGGCCGACGACCGTGGACGAAGCCATCCAAATTTTGTCGCGCCACGGAACCGACGCCGGAGTTTACGCCGGCGGAACCGACCTTCTAGTGCGCCTGAAGAACCGATTGAAGCAGGCGCCCACTTATCTGGTCGACATCAAAAAGATCGACAACCTGCGTTACATCAAAGAGGATGCGCAGGGCGGCGTACAGATCGGTACTGCGACCAAATTGTCCGAACTGGCTGAGTCTGACCTGCTGCAGAAGAAATACCCCATGCTGATCGAGGCCATCAACCTGATCTCGTCGCCGGAACTCCGCAACGTATCCACGCTCGGCGGGGATTTACTGCAGGAAGTCTGGTGCCAATATTTGCGCGGCGGGTATTCGTGCTGGAGAAACGGCGGTTACCTGTGCTACGGCGCGATCGGAGACAACAGTTACTACCACTCCGCGATGGGCGGCCGGTTGTGTTACGCGGTTTATCCCGGCGACGCCGCTACCGCGCTGATCCCTTTCGATGCCCGGGTCAAACTTGCCACACCCTCCGGCATTAAGGAACTCTCGGTGGAACAACTGGTGCCCGGCGACATGATGGTGGATGGTCGAATCCAGTCGCACGTGGTCCGCTTTAACGAGATCCTTACTGAGGTGGTGATTCCGCCGCCCCAGCCCGGCCTGCGAGCTTCCTTCGAGAAACTGCGCCCTCGCGGCGTGTGGGACTTCGCCATGGCCTCAATGGCCATGAGCCTTCAGCTTCGCGGCAAGACCATTGACGATGCCCGAGTCGTGTTTGGAGGAATCTCAGGGAAGCCGTTGCGGGAGACCGCGGTCGAGAACTTCCTGAAGGGAAAGACGCTGAGCGCCGATTTGGGCGATCAGGCTGTCTCCGTTGCACTCGCCAATGCCGCGCCGCTCAAATACAACTCGACCAAGATTGATATGGCCAAGGGCTTGCTCGCTTCCGGTCTGGCGAAGATGAATGCAACCGCGTAGCTCCAGCCAGCCGCGCATGCATCTCATTGAGGGCGTCTTACTCGAGCCGGTCGGTTGCCTCGCCGAATTCCCCGCCGAGCCATTTCAGGAGATCGCAGCTCGATTCTTCGGCCGTAATAAGAAGGCGAGCAGATCCGGCAGCAGGGCCTATTGGCACATGCTCAATCTGATGGATACGGCAGGCCAGCCAATCGACGCAGCAGCCGAAGCTCTCGAACTCGAGGCCGTCGACCAAGCCAGCGCCTACGACGATGTCCTGCCGGCGCTCACGGAGCTGAAGGCGATGGGTATCCAGCTCTTGCTTGCATCCTCGCTATCGAGCGTTGCCATAACGCACTTCGTCACCAAGTGCGGCCTGGCTGAATTGCTATCGGCAGTCTGGACGAGAGACAACGCCGGAGGCATCAAAGCCGCGCCTCTTCGCAGTGCCATCGGCGGCGCATCACTCGATCCGGAGCAGGTGATGTTTCTCACTGACACCGCCGAGGGTCTGAAAGTCGCCAAGAGCGTGGGCGTCAACTCCATCCTGATGATGAACGATCCTGACGAAGCCCGTCGACTCTCCATGCATGAGCCCTCCGGTGGAATTGTTTCTCTTCACGAACTGCCGGATTTCATTCGATTGGTGGCCGCCGAAAACGCGCAAGTGGCCGCTACGCACGATTTGCGCCTTCCGCGATAAAGACCAATCTTCGATATCATTAAGCCCAAGGGGATTCGCAATGCAGCTGACTTTCGGAGCCGCTATTGTGCTGTTATTCGGAACGGCTTTCGCAGCCGACTCCGTGACCTTCCATAAGGATGTCGAGCCCATCCTTCAAAAGAATTGCCAAAGCTGTCACCGCCCCGGTCAAGTCGGGCCCATGTCTTTCCTGACCTATCAAGGGGCACGCCCGTGGGCCAAGGCGATGAAGGCCGCGGTGGCCACCCGCAAGATGCCGCCCTGGTTCGCAGACCCGCGCTTTGGACACTTCGTCAATGACCGCTCGCTCAAGCAGGCTGACATCGACACCATCGCGCAGTGGGCCGATTCGGGCGCCCCGGAAGGCAACGCCTCCGACGCCCCCGCCTCCGTGAAATGGCCCGCCGACGGTTGGGAGATCCCGCCCGACATCATCATCAACGGAGACGAGTTTACGGTCCCGGCGAAGCCCAAGGCCAACGTCATTGAATGGACTTACATCACTGTACCCAGCGGAATCAAAGAAGACACCTGGGTCAGCTCCATGGAAATCCGGCCGAGCGAGCTTGCCGTCACCCATCACATCTGCATCTACTTCAAGCCGCACACGCCCGACACGCAGTACAACACGCCGGTGTGGGCGGACCGCCCGCGCGACGATAAAGGTCTAACGCCCCCCGAAGCTGCCGGATTGAACGGCCGCGGCCTGCCCGATTCCGTATTGAAGGGAAGCAGCGGTCCCGAGGGTTGCTATGTCCCCGGACAATTCACCCAGAACTATGCTCAGTTCCACGCCGCCAAGCTTATCAAGGGCGGCACGGACATCGTATTCCAGTTGCACTACACGCCCATCGGCAGGGAAGTGGTGGACCGCCCCCGGGTTGGATTCACCGTCGCCAAATCACCCGCGGAGCGTACCTATGTCACCATTGGAACCTCCGCGCCCAGCGATGCCAAAAGCTTCGCGATTCCCCCCAACAATCCCAACTGGGAAAGTCCGCCGATGATAGCCGAATTCCTGCAGGACGTCGAGCTGGTCAGCATGTTCCCGCACATGCACGTCCGCGGCAAGGATATGACTTACCAGTTGATCTTTCCGAACGGTGAAACTCAGACGTTACTCAGCGTGCCGCACTACGATTTCAACTGGCAGTTGGGTTACGACGTTGCGCAGCCCATCCGGATCCCTAAAGGAACGCGCATGAAGGTGAGCGCGCACTACGACAACTCCGTCAATAATAAGTTCAACCCGGATCCCAACCAAACGGTTTACTACGGCGATATGACCTGGGAAGAAATGATGTTTCCGTTCTTCAGTGTTACCGTGGACCGGCCGCAGAACACCCAAAAGCTGATCCGCATCGTCAAGGGTCGCGAGGGCGACGGGGCGTAGCGGCTCACTTGGCCTCGCTCAGCCCCTCCGGACACGCGAATTCGCGCAACTCGTCTTTTCCGGGTCCCGCCTTGCGATAGGTTTTCACCGTCGACCAGGGTTTGGTCAGCGCTTTGGGATCCGTCACCGTGATCCGGTCTTCTAGAAGATCCGGTGCGGCGAGCCGGATGCGCTCATGCACCGTCATCGCTTCGCTATGCGGCGTGAAGCCTTCGATAAAGGATTGCGTGTGCAGCGCCACCGTATCGACCACCAGGGTGTCGCCTTCCCAATGGCCCGTCGAGTAACCTGCATAAGTCGGATCGTCCAGAATCTTCTGCGTAGGTTTGCGCCCATCCAGGTAGACTCGCCGCAGGGCGTCGTTTAGTTCGCTGAAGAATGTGATCTTGTTCTTGTTCTGCATCACTTCCATACCGTAAGCCATGTTCATCATGGCCGGCATTCCAGGTGGAAGGCATTTGGCGCTATAGTCGTACTCCGACGAACCCGCGATGCGCGACTTCGAAATGGCCTCCCACTTCGCCATATACTCGGGCGTGAGCGACGGCTCATTTGGAGTCCGGCCCCGTGACCCATCGGAGAGCGGCGCCGATGCCGTCGGGCGCGGCGGCGGACCCTGCCGTTGTGCCGCACCGGGCGGCGGACCACCGATCGGCGTCCGCCCGAAAGGCGCAATCGGGTAATATACGCCGGAAAAATCGGGAGGCGTCGCGCTACTTCCTTGGGCTAGCAAGGCGGCGGGAGTCCCTGCGATCAATATCGATATCAGGACACTCGATTTGGTCATACGATCCTTTCCTCAGGCCCTATTCCGTAGGTGGCGGCGCATTCGCCAGGATGGTGCCGTCCGCCTTGGTTACGCGAGCAATCAAGCCGGTGTTCGAGCCATCCTTCGCCGGACTCATGTCGACAGTAACCGTCTCCCCGGGCTTCAATGAATTTTTACTCCAGCCGGAGCGAATCAATATTCCCGGTGCGCGTCCTTCGATGGCCCACTCCACTTTCCCGCCTTTTCCATCGTCGACAGTCAGGCCCAGCCAGGTATGCGGATTTGCCCAGCGAAACTCCTTCACTACCCCCGTAACCGTGATGATTTTGGTTACTTCGAATGCGACATTGCTGTGGTGCGGAAATGCTGGCGTTGCCAGGAACAGCGCTGCTAGCAGCCCGGAAAGCGCGATACAGCGAATTTGCATATTGCCAACCCCCTAAAATGCCCTTTGTAGCATAGCAGAGCTATTCTAATACTGGAGAAAATCATGGGGCTCAAACCGATTCTGTTGGCAGTGGCGCTGAGCGGAATGTCTGCCGCGGCGCTGGCGCAAATGAACCAGTCCGTCATGCTTCCGGAAAACTCCGCTAAGCGGGTATCCGAACACGTTTACGCGATCATGGGATTTCCAAATATCGCTATCGTAATCGGCGGCCGTGCGACCCTGGTTGTCGACACCGGTATGGGAGCCCGCAACGGCCAAATCATCATGCGCGAGGTGGAAAGACTCTCGAAAAATCAGGTGTTGTATCTCACCACCACGCATTTCCATCCCGAGCATGCCGCCGGAGAGCCTGGATTTCCGCCGCGCACCATCCTGATCCGCGACGCCGTGCAGCAGCAGGAAATGGAGGCCAACGGCCGTCAAATGATCGAAATGTTCTCGAAAATGTCGGCGCAGAACAAAGAGTTGCTGGATGGCTTAGTGCTGCGTAAACCCGATGTTCTTTTCGACCAAGAACTAACGCTCGATTTGGGGGGAGGAGTTACCTGCCGCCTGCTGTGGTTCGGTCCGGGCCACACCAAGGGCGATGAACTGATCTTGGTTCAGCCGGATAGCACCCTGATCTCCGGTGACATCGTGCAGAATAAGCTAGTGCCGGCCATCTATGGTGAAGCTTCCACCGTCAAAGGCTGGCTGGCGATTCTCGACAAGGTGGCGGCGCTCAAGCCGCGTTTCGTTGTGCCGGACCACGGCGAGCTAGGCGACGGCTCGCTCATCGAGAAGGAGCGCGCGTTCATCCAGGACCTCCAAACCCAGGCCCTCCAGCTCAAACGCCAGGGTGTCTCAGCCGAGAACGCTGGCAAGAAGGTGACCGAATCGATCCAAGCTAAATATCCGGATTGGACCAACCTGCGCGGCGTCCCGAACGTGGTCCAGCGCGTCTACGCCGAGTCGAATTAAAGATCAATCAAGCGCCGGTCCAAGCGCGTAATGGCCAATCCTGGTGGCGCATGACTCCCACAGTTGTAATGTCTATAATTTAAAGGGCCAAGTTCGCATGTACCGGAGCGCCATCCTCGTATTGATGCTGTTGGTTTTGAGCATCTCGCTGCAATCTCAGCAGCCGCCTGCTCTCGATTCCCATGCCGAACGTGCCTTGCTTGATCGCTACTGCGTCACCTGCCACAACCAGCGGCTTAGAACCGGTGGCCTCGCGCTGGACCAGCTCGATCCCGCGCACGTGGAAGCCAATCCGGAGCGCTGGGAAAAGGTAGTCAGAAAACTGCGTGCCGGCATGATGCCGCAGGCCGGAGCTCCGCGGCCGGACGCCACCACCTACGCGGCCATGATTGCGTTCCTAGAAGGCGAGCTTGATCGTCACGTGGCCGTAAAGCTGCCCCAGCCCGGGCTGCACCGATTGAATCGAGCCGAATATTCGAACGCCGTCCGCGATGTGCTTGCGCTCGATGTGGATGCCGCGAAGTTCCTGCCCTCGGACGATTCGACGCACGGATTTGACAACCAAGCCGGCACTCTCACGATATCGCCCGCCCTGATCGACGCCTACCGGTCCGCGGCGGGGAAACTCGCCCGCGTGGCCATGGGCGATGTGTCCACTCCCGCGCAGACGCCCTATCACGTCCCCGAAGATACCTCGCAGGATTACCACATTGCAGGTTTGCCCTTCGGCACGCGCGGCGGAATGCTGGTTACCCATGAGTTTCCCGCCGATGCCGAATACGAAATTAAGGTCTGGCCAGTGAATCTCGGCAACATGGATAATAACCAGGCCTTTGGCGGCGTCAGCGGCGAGAAACTCGAGGTGCTGCTCGATGGCCAGCGCATCCACCTCTATGATTGGGATCGCGAACTGAAAAGTGGACCGGCCATCCATGGCGGCACCCCGCCGTTCCGGTTCCCGGTGAAGGCCGGTGAGCACACGGTAGGCGTCACCTTCCTCGCCACGCAATATGCACCCAATACCGCCGATCTAAACAAGCATTTTCTGCGCAGCACCATCGAAACCGGAGGCATCGCCGGATACACGTTTTACCCCCACGTGGGCTATATTCGCATCGACGGGCCGTTCAAGGCCACCGGTGCAGCCGACTCGCCCAGCCGGCGCAAGATTTTCGTGTGCCACCCTGCCAACGCCGGCGAGGAGACTACCTGTGCCAAGAAGATCGTTACCGCCCTGGCGCGCCATGCGTATCGCCGGCCCGCGACTGACCAGGACATAGAAACGCTCCTCCAGTTCTATCAACGCGGCCGCAATGAAGGCGGCAGTTTCGATAAAGGCATCGAAATGGCGGTGCAGGCTATCCTTATAAACCCGGATTTCATCTTCCGCAAGGAACTGGAGCCGTCCAGCCTCGCCGCCGGCCAGAAGTACCGCATCAGCGATATCGAGCTAGCCAGCCGCTTGTCGTTCTTCCTGTGGAGCAGCGTTCCCGACGACGAGCTGATGAACCTGGCCCTGCGTAATCAACTCCACGATCCCAACGTGCTGGAGCGTCAAACCCGGCGCATGCTGGCTGATGCGCGATCGCAGCAGTTCGTGGTGAACTTCGCGGGACAGTGGTTGAATATTCGGGGGCTGGAAGCCCAGGCTCCCGCCACTCAGGCGTTTCCCGATTTTGACGACAATCTCCGCAACGCCTTCCAAAAAGAAGCCATCCTGTTCTTCTCCAGCATCGTTCAGGAAGATCGAAGTCTGATCGACCTTCTGAATGCGAATTACACTTTTGTCAACGAGCGCCTCGCCAAACATTACGGAATTCCCAACGTCTACGGGAGCGATTTCCGCCGTATCACGCTTACTCCGGATCTCGATATGCGCCGTGGTCTGCTGGGCAAAGGTTTCTTCCTGGAAGTGTCGTCGCAGCCCAACCGGACTTCTCCGGTAGGGCGCGGCAAGACCGTTATGCAAGTATTCCTGGGCGTGAGCCCTCCCGATCCGCCGCCCGGCGTAGTGATCAAGCTGGTTTCGACCGATAGTGACGTGCACGGAGCCGCCAAACCCTCGATGCGCCAGCAAATGGAAATGCACCGCAAGAACGAGCCTTGCGCAACCTGCCATAAGATCATGGATCCTATCGGCTTCGCGCTCGAAAATTTCGATGCCATCGGCGCTTGGCGCACCCAAGACGCCGGAAACCCCATCGATGCCACCGGGTTCCTGGTCGACGGCAGCAAGCTCGATGGCCTGAAAGGTTTGCGTGATGCCCTGGTGCGCTACTCGCCGCAGTTTGTCCGCGTCGCTACCGAACACCTGATGACCTATGCGCTCGGCCGTGGCGTCGAATACTACGACATGCCCACACTTCGTTCCATCGTGCACGAAGCCGAAAAAAATAATTATCGTTTCTCCTCGCTGGTGCTCGGCGTCGTAAAGAGCGAACAATTCCAGATGAACATGAAGGGACTGACTTATGGAGACGAAAATGCCGCCCAATAAATCTGCAATCATTACCAAGAAACATCTGTCCCGGCGCGCCGTTCTTCGTGGCACCGGAGTCGCTTTGGCGCTCCCGCTCCTCGATTCGATGATTCCCGCGCAAACGCCGCTGGCCCAAACCGCGGGCGTCGCCCCCACCCGCTTCGCTGCCATCTTTGTTCCGCACGGCATGGCCCCCGGATATTGGGTTCCTGAGAAAGTCGGCGCTGGTTTCGACTTCACGCCTATCATGAAGCCGCTCGAACCCTTCCGCGATCAAACCACCATCTTAAGCGGCATGTGGAGCAAGTCGGCCGAACCGCCTCCCGGAGTCACTGGCGCGGACCACTGGGTTGCCGCCGCGTTCCTGTGCGCCGATAAACCCAAGAAGACCGCCGGAGCCGATATTCGGGACGGCGTCACTATCGATCAGCTCATCGCGCAAAAAATTGGCCAGGACAACCTGATGCCTTCGCTCCAATTGGGTGTCGAAGACCCCGGGGCGAATTCGAGCAACTGCGGCGAAGGTTATAGCTGCGCCTATACCAATTCAATCTCCTGGGTGACGCCCACCCGGCCGCTTCCCATGGAGATTAATCCGCAGGTGGTCTTCGAGCGCCTCTTCGGAGCTGGCGGCTCGACCGCGGAGCGAACCGCCCGCCGCGAGCAGGACCGCAGCATGCTCGATCAGATTTTGCAGCATGCCGACCGCTTCAAGAGCGACATCAGCGCCGGCGATCGGCATCGCGTCGACGAATATTTAGAAGACGTTCGCGAGATCGAGCGCCGTCTCGAAATCGCCCGCAAGGCCTCCGCCACCATCCCGACCATGGAGACGCCCTACGGCGTGCCGACGTCCTTCGACGAACACATCAAGCTGCAATTTGACCTGCAGGTGCTGGCGTTTCAGGCGGACATCACGCGTGTTTCCACCACCCTGTACGCCCGCGATCTCACGGCACGCGCCTACCCGGAAAGCGGCACCACCACCGGTTTCCACGGAGCCTCGCACCACGCCGAGAACCCTGCGAATATTCTCAATTACTCGAAGATCAATACCTATCATGTGAAGTGCCTGGCGTATTTCGCCGAGAAGCTGAAGAACATAAAGGAAGGCGACGGCACACTGCTTGATCATTCGCTGGTCCTCTACGGCACCAACATGGGCAACTCCAATCAGCATCTGCATTTCGATGTCCCGCACATTCTGCTGGGAAGCGCCTCGGGCCAGCTCAAAGGCGGGCGCCACATTGCGGTGCCGTCGAAGACCGTGCCCACCGGCAATCTGTTGTTGAGCATTTTGGATTTATACGGAATCCATAAGGACAGCATCGGCGACAGCACTGGAAGGATGCCCGGGCTGGTATGAGACCTGCGTTCGCCATCTGCACAATAGCGCTGTGGTTGTGCGGATCCGCATATGGCGCGAGTGCCATTGCCGACGCCGCCATGAAGGGCGATAAGGCGGCGGTGAAAGCTCTCATCGAGCACCAGGCCGACGTCAATGATTCTCAAGCGGACGGAGCGACGGCGCTGCAGTGGGCCGCCTACTCCAACGATCTCGAGATGGCGGATTTGCTGCTTCGCGCCGGCGCCAGTGTAAAGCTTGCCAACCACGACGGTGCCACTCCTCTATCGCTCGCCTGCGAGAACGGCAGCGCCGCGATGATCGAAAAGTTTCTAAGCGCCGGCGCGGAGGTAAATGAGAAGGGTCCGCATGGCGAGACGCCTCTGATGATGGCATCGCGCAACGGCAACGTCGAAGCCATGAAGGTTCTGCTCAATCACCACGCCGACCTGAGCGCGAAGGAAACTCTGCGCGGCACCACCGCTTTGATGTGGGCCGCGGAACAATCGCATGCAGCCGCGGTTCAATTATTGATAGCGCAGGGAGCGGACGTGAACGCCGCCTCCGCCCCCGAAGTTCGTCCCCGCGGCGCGTACTTGGCTCCGTCCGCGGTTGCCCGCTTCGCCAATGGCGATAGCGTGGAGAGACGGCGCCGGCCGGCCCCCACCGCCCCCGCGCGCGCTATTTCGAGCGGCGACGATGTTGCCGACGCGGCGGCTTTCTTCGGCAATCGCAATCAGGTTAAAGACGGCGGCGGCATCACCCCGCTGGTTTTCGCCGCCCGCGAAGGCGATCTGGCTACCGTGAAGGTTCTCGTCGAAGCCGGCGCGAAAGTAAACCAAACCACCAATTATGGCTGGACTCCGCTGCTAACGGCGACACAGAATAAGCACTACAAGATCGGAAAATATCTGCTCGAACATGGAGCCGATCCCAATATCGCTAACCACGGCGGCTGGCGTCCGCTCTATCTCGCTACCGATAACCGTAATATCGAAGGCGGTGACTATCCGGTTCGCCCCGCCGACATGGATCACCTGGAATTCATCCAGCTGCTCCTCGACAAAGGCGCCGACGTCAATGCCCGCGTCTGCGGCATGAAATCGACGCCCACGGTTTGCAGCGGCGACAGTACCGAAACCCGCACCATCTTCACCAATCAATGGCTGTACGAAGACGGCGCGACCGCTTTCGTGCGCGCCGCCCAATCGGGCGATGTCACGCTCATGAAGCTGCTACTGGCACGCGGCGCCGATCCTAAGATCGCGACCGCGCACAACGTGACGGCGCTCGCCGCTGCCTCAGGAATCGGCTGGGTGGAAGGCATCACCTTCGAATGGTCGGAGGCGCAAAACATGGAAGCCGTTCAGATGTGTCTGAATCTGGGTCTCGACGTCAATGCCGTCGATTCCGACGGGCGCACTGCCTTGCATGGCGCTGCGCACAAGGGCAGAGTCCCCGTGATTCAGGCGCTCGTCGACCACGGCGCCAAACTGGACGCACACGACTTCGGCAGCCGCGATACCACCAACCCCAATCAAAAAAAATACGGCTACACCTGGCAGCCGGTCGAATACGCCGATGGGGTGGTTCGCGTCGGCGTGCAATCCTCCATCGCGCATCCGGAAGCCGCCGCGCTACTGCGCAAATTGATGCGGGATCGAGGGTTGAAGGTGCCCCCGCCCGCCACCACCACCATTTGCATCGTGGACGTTTGCAAGGGCGACGATTCGCCGCGGCAATAGGGTTATGCTAAAAAGCGAATGAGCATCGCAGCGAAACTGCCTACCCGCCTCCATCACAACGCCTACGTAACCCGTGATCTCGAAGCAACGCGTCATTTCTATGAAGACCTTCTGGGGCTTCCGCTAGTAGCAACCTGGTGTGAATCCGATCATCTGTTCGGATCGGAGCGAGTCTATTGCCATTGCTTTTTCGGCTTGGCGGATGACAGCGCGCTTGCTTTCTTTCAATTCGCGAAGCCCGCGGATCAGGAGCTCTTCGGGCCCAAAATGCCCGCTTCCCCGTTCCATCACATCGCGCTCAACTGCGATGCGGATACTCAGCGCCAAGCCCGCGAGCGTCTCGAAGACGCCGGGTATAAGGAACCAGCCATGTTTGTCCTCGAACACGGGTATTGCACGTCGTTATATGCGACTGACCCGAACGGCATGATTATTGAGCTGACCGTCGACAATCCGGATGCGGAGAAGAGCGCCGGCCTTCGCCGTGCCAATGCCCACGCCGACCTTCAACGCTGGCTCGCGGGGGACCACACCTCCAACAACACCTATCGTTGACACCGGGCGCAGCTGCGAAGTTACAAGAATCTCGGCGTTAGCGCGCAGCCCTTACACTCGCGAGTACGTCGTCGACAATGGCTTTGAACTCGGCCTGGTCCACCAGCCCGCGCTTCTCGATGCCCAGATCTTTAACGCGTTTGAGCATCTCTGCCACCGCCGCGTCGTCGGCATCCACTACTCCCATTTTTTCCAGATTGTAAGTGATCGAAGCTTTCCCGCTCTTCTTGCCGAGCACCACTTCACCGCTGCGCCCGGTGAGCGCCGGGTGCGTGCCGAACATCGCCAGCGGCTCCTTCACCACCAGATCCACGCCGATGCCTGATTCTCGCGTGAAGTTGCGATCTCCCAAAATCGGTTTGTTGGCCGCGATGGGGAATTTGCTGATGCGGCTCACTAGAGCGCCTAGTTCCGGCAGCTTGTCCAGCTGGTATTGCGTCTCGTAGCCGTAAAGCACATGCAGTGCGACCATCAACTCCTCGAGCGCCGCATTCCCAGTGCGCTCGCCCAGTCCATTGGCGCAACTATGAACGACTTCCGCGCCCGCCTCGACTCCCGCCAGTTCCGTCGCCACTGCCATTCCGAAATCGTTATGGGTGTGCACTTCCACCGGAAGCTTGGTGAGCGACTTCACCAGCCGCACTAGATATTTAATGGCGTCCGGCAGCGCGCATCCCATGGTATCCACCACCCCAATCGAGTCCGGCGGCGCGTCCAGCATGATTCGCGTGAAAAGATTCCGCAGATCCTCTTCGCGCGCGCGCGTCGTGTCGTAAGGAAAGTACACTACGTATAATCCGCGCTTCTTGGCGTAATTGATCACGTCCACGCTCTTGCGCAGGACGTCTTCCCAGGTCCACTTGAATTGATACTTCAGCTTGGGATACCCGATGGGGACCTCGACAATCACTCCGTGCGCACCGCATTCGAGCGCCTTGTCGATATCCGCGGTCATGGCGCGCGCAAACGTGAAGATTTGCGATTTCAACCCCATTCGCGAAATCGCTTTGATGGCCTCGAAGTCCTGGTCCGACACCGCCGGCATCCCGGCTTCGATCCGTTCAACGCCCACTTCGTCCAGTTTCTCGGCGATCGCGATCTTGTCGGCGACGCTGAATACCACACCCGGCGTCTGCTCGCCGTCGCGCAACGTTGCGTCGTGAATACTCACCCGCGCGGGAAGTTCGCGATTGCTCAGCACTTCCGGGACGAAGTTATAAGGGCTGATCCACCACTGATTCTCCCGAAGATATTTGTCGCTCATAATCTCAATGTTACTTCTTATCGTCCGGTGCGTCCGGCGACGACGAGCCCAGAAATAGCGTCTTGCCGTCCGGCAGCGTTACATCGCGGCCATTGGCCCGCAGCGACCCATCTTTCGATTGATAGCCGTCCACGAGAATTTCCGTTCCCGGCTTGAGCGAGTCCTTGGTGAAACCCCGCCGCAGCAGCGTGTTCGGGGTGCCGGCCTCCACCATCCACTCGTCTACCGTGCCGTCAGCCTTTTTCACGTCGACGTGGATCCACGCATGCGGATTAATCCATTCCATCTTCGTCACCGTGCCCCGCAGCTTTACTGGTTTCTTCGAGTCAAACTCCGCCGCAAACGCGTGGTGCGCCCATGCCGGCGCCCCGGCCAGAATCGTCAGCAGAACCGCAGCAACACTGGATTTCATTTCGTTTCCCCTCTCTTTTCGCGGGCGCGGGCGCCCGTCAGGAAGTGGACCATGTCGTAGTTATCTTCATGGCACGCATACTCGTACATCTGTTCGCCGGGATCGATCTTGTTCCACGGAATCCGTGCGGTCCACGGGCGCGCCCAGGTCTGCGGATCCTCGACGGTGAACTCATAGTTGAGCGTAGTCGCGTCGACGCGCGTGAAACGCTCCGTAATTTTGTAGGTGTCGGGATTGGCTTCCATGAAAACCACGCCATCGTCGGAACGGAAATTGGTGGTCTCGACGATCAAGGTATCGCCTTCCCAATGCCCGCGGGAGTCGCCTAGCCACTGATGCAAGTTCTTGCCCAGATGCGGACGCCCATCGAGCGGAATCACACGCGCGCTGTGGATCATCTCGGGCCCTATGACCACATATCCCGGAGACTGGAAAATATGAAAGTCGTTGTTGTAGATGGTCGGCAGATAGGGCGGCGAGTCCGTGCGGATGATGCAGCGCACTGGCAGGGTAAAGTCGTGATAACTTTCCGGCAGCCCGGCGTTGAACCGCGCATTCGCCGCCGCGCGCGCGGCCTTCCGCTGCTCCCGCTCCGGCGATAACGGCACCAGCGCTGGAATGCGTCCGTCTGGCGGGTCCACAATCAGCGAGGTGCGATGGTCGGCCGTGATCTTGAGCCGCCGCGAATCCATCCAGTGCTCGTTATACGCGCGGTTGACGTCGGCCTCGGCTCCGCCGTCACGCCGGTCGCGGCTCAAATTACGAGCCAGTTGCTCGCGGAATTCGGCCGCTTCGTCATCGTTCAGAACGTCTTTTTCGCCCACCTCTCCGGGGCGCTGCAAGGGTGTGCTGGTGGCATCGTTCCATACTCCTTGCAGGTCGGGGTCGCCCCAGGGCGTGCGAAACGTCCCCGGTTTCTTTGCGGCGCCCGTTTTCGCCACTACTTTCTTGGGAGCCGCGGTCTGAGCAGCAAGCGGGAAAACCGCCGTCGCTGCCAGAATCATCGAAATCGAGAATCGATGCTGCATCTGACGCCTCCTCATTTTGCTGCCTGCTTGCTAAACCGCCCGAACAACAGCTCTTCCGTGAACGGCACGCACTTGAATTCCAACAGTTGAATGTTATTTTCCATGCGCCGGTACAGCGGAAAACTGATCTTCCACGGCCGCGTGTAGACGTTCTTGTCCTCAATCGTCGCCTCGTACATAAGATGATAGGGACTCACCGGGGTGTATCGCTCCACCACGTGCAGGTCTTCGCTGTGGTAATCGCCCGCGCGATCGAACCAGCTCTCTTCCCGTAACCCGGTCACGTCCACCACCAGCGTGTCTCCCTCCCAGCGCCCTCTCGACCAGCCCATCCAGGAAGGTGTGGGCGCCTCGCCTTTCCAGTCCATTCGAATGGTGCGCGTGGCGCTGGCAAACTCATAGGCGATTAATATGTAAGGGCTCGATCCCTGTACGATGCGAAAGGGAAATGGCATGTACGTCGCCCGTGGCACCCCCGGCATGTAACACTTGAGCTCCGGGTCGCCCAAGTCATGCCATTTCTTATCGCTGCTGACGTCCACCGTCATCCGTTTCTCAAAGTTTTGTTTCTTCTTCTCGAGCGCTTCAGGTTTGTAGGGAATCTCACCGCCCTCGACGATGCTTTGCCCCGCGGGTCCAGCGCCATACGCGCCCATCACTTCTGGATGCGGTCCGGCCTGCGCCTCGTGATCCTGCAAGTCCCAATTCGCGGTGACGAAAGCCTGCCAAATGCCATTCAAGTCCGGATGACCGTCCGCCATGCGCGTCGCCTTATATGCCGGAAATTGTCTATTTACAGAAGAACCTTGCCCCGTTGCGGGGACCATCATAACCGCTGTAATAATCGCCAGCAGCGCGATCTGCAGCCAGTTCCCTCGGAATATTTGGTTGCGCATGGGTGTAATCCGGCACTCAGTATACACCCGCCTGAATCTGCGGTAACGGGGGCCATCTACCCTGCGGATATGATTTCAAAATTCAAAAAACTGGAGTATTCTGATTACGAGCCTGGGAGTCAACTCCTCTGACCCCGGCGCAGTAGTTTCCCGGACAGCAGAAAGCAGGGAACGCGATCGTGCGTGTGCGGACAATGCGCCCTTGCAGCCAACCCTCCGTGCGCGAGCGGGCCTTCGGAGAAGTTAACTCTCCCTTACGCAAATTTCACTCCTACGTATCTCCCTTGGACTACGTCGAGCGTCCATCGCTTTCTCTCAAAAATATTCACCAAACATTCTTCGATTTTGACGTAACCTATCGCAGGAAGAATGATCTATTAAATGTGATCGGCCGGCGTCCGCGCATCCGTGTTTGTCGCGGCGTCGTGGAGTGTTAGCAATGAAACCAGAAGTCATTCGTTTCGATCAAAGCGTCTGCTCCAGGCTGGACCTGGCTCTCTCGCGAGAATGGTTGGAGACCAATGGGCTCGGCGGCTTCGCTTCGTCGACGCTGGTGGGCTTGAATACACGCCGCTATCACGGGCTGCTGACGGCCTCGACCACGCCGCCCACCGGGCGCGTTCTACTGCTGTCGAAACTCGAGGAAACCGTCGTGGTTGACGGCCAGCGCTATGAACTGGCAGCGAACCAGTATCCCGGCGTCATTCATCCGCAGGGCTATCAATACTTAAAGGAATTTCGCCTGGATCCCTTTCCGGTGTTTATTTACCACGTCGCCGGCCTGGAGATCGAGAAGCGGATCCTTATGGTCCACGGCGAAAACACCACCGTGACCGAGTATGAACTGCGGGCGGTCAAGGGTTCGAATAAATCCAGCAAAACGCAGTGCGTGTTGGAACTTCGTCCTCTGATCGCCTTCCGCGACTACCACAGCACTACCCATAAGAATGATGCGTTGAATCCGGCCCTCGATAGCAAGGATGGCTTGGTGAGCATCACTGCCTATCCCAGCCTTCCGCCGCTTTACTTTGCCCACAACGCCCAGAAACTCGAGAACGAAAACCGGTGGTATCTGAATTTTGAATACCGTGTCGAGCGCGAGCGCGGTCTCGATTTTGAGGAAGACCTCTTCCAGCCCTTCACGCTGCGCTTCCAGTTGACCCGCCGTAGCGCCGCGGTCGTGATCGCCTCAACCCAGCCGCACGACGCTAAGTCGGCTGCGGTCCTGCGCGAGCGCGAACGTCGCCGCCGCGAAGCGATCGTGAATTCCTCGCCGGTCAACCAGCCGCTAGTCAGGACTCTGACGGCCGCCGCGGATCAATACATCGTCGAGCGTGGTTCGCTAAAATCCATCGTCGCCGGGTATCACTGGTTCACCGATTGGGGCCGCGACACCATGATCGCGCTGCCCGGATTGACGCTGGTGACCGGACGCTTTGACGTCGCCCGCCAGATCCTCGAAACTTACGCGCAGAGCATCGATCAAGGCATGCTGCCCAATCGGTTCCCGGACGTCGGTGAAACACCCGAATACAATTCGGCCGACGCCACGCTATGGTTTTTCGAAGCCATCCGCGCCTACCTCAAGTACAGCAGTGACGAAACTTTCGTACGCGGGCAACTCTATCCCAAGCTCCAAGACATCATCGACTGGCATGTGCGTGGCACCCGTTACGGAATTCACGTTGCTGACGATGGTCTGCTAGCCACCGGCGAACCGGGGTCGAATTTAACGTTGAATTTAACATGGATGGACGCCAAAGTCGGCGATCACGTGGTCACTCCCCGCACCGGCAAGCCCGTCGAAATCCAGGCTCTGTGGTACAACGCACTCCGCACCATGGAGGATTTGGCCCGCCGCTTCGCTGATCCATCTTCTGAAACGCGTTTTGCCGGCCTCGCCGCCGAAGCGCAGGAATCCTTCAACCAACGTTTTTGGAATCAGTCCGCGGGATGCCTTTACGACGTCGTCGAAAACGGCCACGCCGATGGTTCCCTGCGCCCCAACCAGATCTTCGCCGTCAGCCTCGCACACAGCATGCTCTCGCCCGAAAAAGCTCGCAGCGTGGTGCGAGCCGTCCAAACCGAATTATTGACGCCCCTAGGCCTGCGCACGCTTTCGCGCCATGATCCCCGCTACCGCGCGCACTATGAAGGTGGAGTCAACGAGCGCGACACGGCGTATCATCTAGGCACCGTGTGGCCCTGGTTAATGGGACCGTTTCTCACGGCGTATCTAAAGGTGAACCAGCGCAGCGAAGCCGCGCGCCGGCAAGCAGAAACCTGGCTCTCCGCTTTCTCCGAGCATGTCACCACTACCGGTCTCGGCCACATCTGTGAGATCGCCGACGCCGAGTACCCCTTCACTCCGCGCGGCTGCATTGCGCAAGCCTGGAGCGACGCCGAAATCCTGCGCGCCGCTGTTGAAGACGTTTACGCCGCGCAAGCCACGCCCGCCAGCGCGTTATCGAAGCGCCGCCCCGCAAAAGCCGTAGAAACCGCCGGACTCGCTAAAGCCGCCAAGAACTAGAGCCCCGATTTCCCGGGATGTAGCACCAGCTTCTGCACCCGCCAGTTGAGCAGTTCCGCCACCCACAGTTCGTTCTCCGACGGGCACGCAATCTCGTGAATCCATCCGAACTGTTTCATCTGCCGTCCGGCCTTGCCCAGCACGCCCACCAGTTTGCCGTCGAGCGTCAGCTTGTAAATCCGCCCCGGGAAAGCGTCTGACGTATAGATGTACTGCGTAGGTCCCGGCGAAATGCACACGGTCCACGGCGCGCCGGCCGATTGCGTGGCATTAGTGGTCGCCGTTGGCATATTGCCCATCCAAGGCTTGGCGTCCGCCGGCACCGGTGCATTCAGCGTGATCTGCCGCAGGAATTTGCCGTCCGGGTCGAAAACCTGAATGCGCTTGTTGCCGCGGTCCGCCACATAGATGTTGCCTGCCGCGTCGTTGGCGATCCCATGCGGGGTGTTGAATTGCCCGGGACCGCTGCCCGGCGTGCCAAAAGACTTCACCCAATCGCCGTTCTTGTCATACTTTGCTACCCGCGAATTGATGTAGCCGTCGCTGATAAAGATGTTGCCTTGCGTGTCCCAGGCGACATCGGTAGGTTGCCGAAACTGTCCGTCAACGGCCGGCAGTGGCGGATTCGGATGCTTCCAGGGTTCCGAGTTCTCATCCGAGGCTTCCTTCTTGCGCCCGAATACCATCGTCACGCGCCCTTCCGGATTAAAGCGGATGATCATGTCGGAGCCTTTGTCGATCGCCCAGATGTTATCGTCCTTGTCCACCCGAACGTCGTGCGCGAAGGACCACGCGTATAGCCCCTTGCCGATCTCGCGGATAAACTTGCCGTCCGGACCGAACTCAAGCAACTGCGACGCCGTCGCGCCATACGCCGGTCCTACCGTGTTGCCGCGGTTGTAAACGAAAACGTGTTTCTTCGAATTCAGCGCGATTCCCGACACTTCGCCAAGATACATATCCGGCGGCAGTTTGAGGACGTTCGGAACCGAGTCGAATGGAATCTCGGGCACATCGCCAGCCCACGCCGGCGCGAACGCCGCAGCGCCAAGACATGCCAGCGCAATCAGTGAATATCGTTTCAAAGTAGCCTCCTTAATCCCAACAGGTACGATATCAAATACCGGCCGGAGACGCATGGCGCATCCCGCTTCCAAGCTGGTTGATGTCGCAGGTTTCAAGTATTGTCTTCGGCGCGCCTTGTCTTGCCGCTGTGAGCATCGCCCGCCCGATTTGCTCGGTAGTGGTCACATATCGCGGGAAGATCTTATACAGCGCGGGAAGCAGCGGACCCAGCACCGTGTAAAAAAACTGATATAGCTGCGTCTTCGATTGGATTCCGTGGAGCGGCACAATCACACCTGGGCGAAACATGTAAGCTGCTTTGAACGGCAGACGCAAGAGATCGTTCTCGGTTTTGCCCTTCACCCGCGCCCACATGCTGCGACCGCGCTCTGAGCTATCCGTTCCCATGCCCGAAACATAAATGAACGTCATGTTCGGATTGAGCCTCGCTAGCACTCGCGCCGCGGTCAATGTGAGGTCGTAAGTGACGCGCCGGTAGTCCTCCTCCTTCATGCCCGCGGAAGAAACACCCAAGCAGAAAAAACACGCGTCGTAACCCGACAATTGGCTCTCAATCGCGAAAAAGTCGTAGAAGTCCTGGTGGATCAGTTCGCCCAGTCTAGGGTCTCGCTGCCCCGTCGGCGTGCGTACGATGGAAAGAACTTTCTCCACATCCGGATCGAGCAGGCATTCGCGTAGGACGCCTTGCCCCACCATCCCGCTGGCTCCAAACAGAAGTACGTTCATTGCTTATGGCTGATCGCTCCGGTCCGCACCGCGTTCTCCTTCAGAAACTCATCAAGGCTGTTCTCCTGATGAGCCGCTCCATGCTGCGCGGCGAAATTCTGAATCCCCACGCGCACACGCAGCAACGCGGTTTCGAGCGTCTCCCGGTGCAACGCAGATGGTCGGCATGATGAAACTCGGAATTCAGGGGCCGGCAGCAGTGGAATGCCTCGAGGAATTCGTCGTCACTCAAATGAGCCGTGGCGAGCACGAGCGGCACAAAGCGATTATGACAGATGCGAGTCGCACGCACCGGCGGACCGCAACTCCCCTGTATGCCGCGTTTCGCATTTTCTCTCCCGCCATCGATCGCCACCCCGCTTACGCTTGAGGACGTGAGAGTCGGGTCCGCCCACTGGGGAGCCCGGCCGCGAGTGGCGGACGTCTCGAGCAACCCCGTCGTCGCAAGATCAGTGGGAGGTAGCGGAGTCACCGCAACTCCGTCCCCCTCGGTAACGGCCGTACGGGTCGTGGATCTCGGGATGAGATCTCAGGGGTTAATGCCGGCTTGGAGGCCTCCGACAGGATGCAGTAAGCGTTGTAAGTTTTTAATGAGTCATGCGGCGGCGGCGGGCGGCGCGAGTCTTTTGCACCGCGGCGCATATCAGGCCGCCGCCCGCACGTCTCGTTTTGATATCATGGGCGGCTGTGATAGAGGAGTGTCCTAGCATGAGCCGTGTAACTACGCCCAGAAACCGCCTGACCACGCTATCTGTATTGGTGCTGGCGTGCGTCGCGTCCCTCCCGGCCGCCGCGCAGTCGCTTGACTATGAGGTCTTCAAGACCCAGGTCGAACCCATCTTTCTCAAGAAGCGCCCCACCCACGCGCGCTGCGTCGTGTGCCACGCGGCCTCGAACAACGCCTTCCGTCTGCAGCCGCTCGATAAGGGCGCTACTACCTGGACCGAAGAGGAGTCGCGCAAAAACTTCGAAACGGTGTCGCGGCTGGTGAAGCCCGGCGATCCCGACCACAGTCACTTCCTCAAGCAACCTCTGGCGCACGAAGCCGGCGGCGAAGAGTTCCATTCCGGAGGGCGCCAGTTTCCCTCTAAAGACGATCCCGATTGGAAAACCATCGCGAATTGGGTCCGCTCCGCCAAGTGACGCCGGCGCCGGCATCGGTGCGTTCGAAAGACGGCACCGCGATCGGCTTCCTTCGCCTCGGTACCGGGCCCCCCTTGGTGATGGTGCACGGCAGTCTCGGGGTGGCCGAAGCCTGGCTGGCACTCGCCCATCTCCTCGCCGATAGTTTTACCTGCTACCTGATGGATCGCCGCGGGCGCGGTCGCAGCGGAGACGCGCCGGATTATGCCATCGAGCGCGAGTACGAAGACATCGTCGCCGTCCTTGCCGCCGCTGGACCCAAGCCCCATCTCATCGGACATTCTTACGGAGCCGTTTGCGCGCTCGGCGCCGCGCTCCTTGCGCCTGTCGATAAATTGATTCTCTATGAACCCCCGGCCGGCGTGGTCTTCGGTCCGGAGGTGGAGGATTACCGCAATGCCATTGCCGCAGGCGATCCGGCGAAAGCGCTGGAGATTGGCATCACCCGCATCGTCGGCGTCCCGCAAGAGCAGTTCGAAGCCCTGCGAGACAGTCCGATGTTTCCCATGTTTTTAGGCTTAGCACCCGGCTGGGTTCGCGAGATGCAACAGATCGAGCGGCTCGGAACCAGCCTCGACCGCTATTGTGCGATTGCCTCGCCGGTCCTGATGCTGCTCGGATCCACCACCTCGGACGGTCTAAAAAAAGCCACCGCCGCACTTAGCAGTAAGTTGAAAAACGTCCGCGTCTCGGAGCTGCCCGGCCAAGGCCACGCAGCGCTGCGCACTGCACCCGAGTTGCTGGCGAATCGCGTCCGGGAATTCCTGGATTAGGGAACCACCACGGTCCCATTCCGTTTGGGCACTTCGCCCACCGGAATGCGGCTCACTTCCTGCCGCGTCTTCATATCGATGGCCGACACATAGTTCGCGCCGGCATTGGCCACGTAGACGGTTTTGCTGTCGGGAGTAAACGTCAGCCAGTCCGGCGTCGAGGCCGTGTGCACGTAGCCCATCAACTTCAGATCCGGCATCGAATATTCAAACACGCCCGCGGCCTGCGAGCTATTCACCCACAGAGTCTTGCCATCCGGCGAAACGCCGATACCATGCGAAGGCGCCGCGCTATGCGTCTCGCCTCGCACCGGTTCGCTAGGAAGCATCACCCGCTGCACTTCCTTGTGGGTGTTGAAATCCACCACGGCGAACCCGTGCACGTTGGAAAGCTGCACGAATAGCCGGCTGGCGGAACCGTCTGCCGCCTTCTCGAAGGTCATGCAGCGCACGCCCTGATCCATCATCAAGCTCCACAATGGCTCCAGCGTGAGTTCATCGATCACGTTAATGGACTTGCCCGTCACCGAGCCCGCCACCACGAACTTGCCGTCCGGCGACACGTAAGTATTGTGGCCAGCGCCCTTGATAGGGATGGTCTTGATGTTCTTCATCGCCACCGTATCGATCACGTCCACCGCGCCGGGCGCCTGGGCGATTGCCACGAACACCCGCTTGCCGTCTTTGGAAGTGGCAATGTTATTGGGGTGGCCGCTCAATGGCACCTTGCTGATCAGCTTACCGGTCTTGGTGTCTGTAATCCATAGTGTGTTTTCCGCCTCGCACGAAATGTATGCGCGGGTGCCGTCCGGCGAGAAGGAGACACCGTGAGGCACCTCGATGTCTTTGACCTGCATCACCACTTTGTTCGTGGTTGGATCGATAATATCCACCGCATCCCCGGCGCTGTTGGTCTGGTAGATGCGCACCGATGCCGCCATTAAGGGCAGCGCCAGCAGGAACATCGCGGAACCTTTCACGGTCATCAAAAACCTCCTGAAAACAACCTCACCAGTATATCGGGAGTGAAGCCGGCTACGTCAATGGCGCCTAGGACCACTTCGAAGAAACCTTGCGGATGCGCCCCACTGCGTCCAGAATATTTTCGAGCGAGTTGGCGTAGCTGAAGCGCAGGTAGCCCCGGCCTTCGGCGCCGAAACATTGGCCGTCGAGACACGCCACACCGCCTTCATACAACAGATAGTCGGCCAGCTCTTTCGAGCCCATCCCCGTACCGTCAATATTCGGGAACACATAGAACGCGCCCGCGGGCACCGGGCAGCGGAAACCGGGAATGGTATTCAGCCCTGTGACGATGGCATCGCGGCGCCGTTTGAACTCAGCGACCATGGCTTCGACCGCGTCCTGCGGGCCTTCGAGCGCCTCAATACCGGCGCGCTGTGTGAAACTCGCGGTGCAGGAATTGGAATTCACCATCAGCTTCACCACCGCATCCGCCAGCCACTGCGGCATCACTCCATAGCCCAGGCGCCAGCCCGTCATCGCATAGGTTTTGGAGAAGCCGTCCAGGATGACGGTCTTATCCAGCATGCCGTCCATGCTGGCGATGGAGCTCGGCGTTCCGTCATAAACAATACGCGAGTAGATCTCATCGCTCAGCACTATGATGTCGCGCTCGCGCAGCATGGCGGCGATCTGCTGGATGTCGCCGGCCGGGATGATGCCGCCGGTGGGATTGTGCGGCGAGTTGAGGATCACTAATTTGGTGCGCTCCGTCAGCCGGTCGCGGAGTTCGTTGATGTCGAGCGAAAAGCCGCGGCTCTCGCGCAGCGGAATCGGCACCGGTTTGGCGCCTTGAAAGCGGATCATCGACTCGTAGATCGGAAAGCCAGGGTCGGGAAAAATCGCCTCGTCACCCTCTTCGAGCAGCGCAATGATGACGAAATACATGACCGGCTTGCCGCCCGGCACCACGCACACATTCTGCGGTCCGACCGGGATGCCGCGCGTGCGCGAAATGTAAGTGGCGATCGATTGGCGCAGCTCAGGCAACCCTTGCGTGGGACCGTATTTAGTCCAGCCCTGGTCGAGCGCCTGCCGCCCCGCTTCGATCACATTGCGCGGTGTGGGAAAATCGGGCTCGCCGATCTCCAGATGAATAACGCTCTTGCCCGTGGCCTCCAGCGCGCGCGCCTTCACCAAGACGTCAAACGCTGATTCGACCCCAATGCGGGCCATCTTCTTCGCCAGCTGCATGTGACGATGATACCGCGCGGGCTGGCGGCGGAGGCCGTGTATCGCGCTAGAACAAAGCCGTGTCCCGGCGAGTCCAGGATTTACCTTTTTCCTTCGAGATCTTTTCCACGTCGTGTACGTAGGCGCCGGCCTGCGTCAGCACATGGTGCAGATCGTTGCCCAGGCTGATGAAGGTGAAACCTTTATCCAGGAACTCGCCGACGCGCGCCGTGCCGAACAGGAAGATCCCCAGAATCACGTTGTTCTTCTTGGCGGCCGCGATCAGCTTGTTGGTAGCCTCGCCCAACTCCGGCGACGTATACATGTGCGGAAACTCGTACTTCTCATACAAGCCCATGGACATGCACAGATCGTTCTGTCCCAGGAACAGCATGTCGACGCCCGGCACCGCCGCAATCGCGTCGATGTTCTTGATGCAGTCCGCGGTTTCCACTTGCAGAGCCTTGATGGTGTTTTCGTTGGCCGCACCGGCATAGCCCAACAGTCCAGCCTTGTTCATGCTGCGCTGCGGAAAATACACCGAGCGCGTGCCGGCCGTGGGATAGCGCATGCAGCTGATGGCTGCGGCGGCTTCCTCGGCGGTATTAATGTAGGGAACCAGGATGCCATCGGCGCCGGTGTCGAGCGACTGTTGAATGCCCGGCCGGTCCTGATAGCTGCCTACGCGCACCATGGATTTTGCGCCGCCGCTGGCAATGCCCGCGAGCATGGTAGACAACGTCTCATAGCTCATGGGGCCGTGCTGGGAATCCACCAGCAGCCAGTCGTAGCCGCTGTGCGCCAGTTGCTCCACCACGGTCGGACTGTGTGAATTCACAAACAGACCTAGCTTGGGGATGCCCGCGCGTAGTTGTTTCTTAAATTCCGCGCCAGTCAATACTTCGCTCATTCGTTAGATCTCCTGATGATTACCGGGGGTCTCTTGATGTGATTTTTCCGGTCTCGTCGCAGTATACACCACTGGCACCAATCTGTAATTCGGTCGTAGCGGTCCATATGGCAGTATGATAGACTCGATAGGCTTCAGATACTTAGGCAAGACACCCGGATGACCCTTTACGCAATTTGTCAGGCTCTACAAGACTCAGCCTTCGGTACTTCCATACGTGAATCCATCTGGACCTTCCCGCTGATTGAGACCGTGCACGTCCTGGGGCTGGCGGTATCGGTGGGCATCCTGGTCATGCTGGACCTGCGCCTGGTGGGCGCCGGAATTCGCCACATTCCGGCGGCTGACATCATGCACAAGCTGAAGCGCTGGTACCTGGCGGGTTTCGCCGCGATGTTCCTCAGCGGCGGGTTGCTGTTCTGGTCGGAAGCGGAAAAATGTTATCGCAGCCAGACCTTCCGCGTAAAGTTGATCTTCCTGGCGCTGGCCGGCGCCAATGCTCTGTTTTTTGAGCTCAAATACGTGCCCACTATGCGCGATTGGGACACCACCGGTATGACGCCCCGGGGAGCCAGAATGGTGGGCTGGGCTTCGCTGATCTGCTGGCTCGGCGTCATCGGATTCGGACGCTGGACCGCATACGGAATGAAGTAACTCTATGATTCACGCCACTCTGCCATTTTTTCGCTGGGCCGACCACACCTGGATCGCCATGTGGATTCGCGACTCCACCTGGGTATTCGCTCTGCTTGAAGTATTCCACCTGTTCGGTTTGACGTTGCTGCTGGGAACGCTGGTGGTCGTGAACTTGCGTTTGTTTGGCTTTGGACTTACCGGCCATTCCCTGTCGGATGTCGCCTCCGATGCGCTGCCCTTCACGGTTGGGGCAATGGTGGCGACCATAGCTTCAGGCGCGCTGCTATTTGTTTCGGAAGCCTTGAAATGTTACGCCAGTGCTCCGTTCTTCTTGAAGATGGGCCTGCTGGCCGCCGCTCTGCTGTTTACGTTCACATTTCATCGCTACCTGACTAAGAAAAACGCGCCACCTTCGCTCACCACGAAATTCGCCGCCTGCCTGTGCCTCACGCTGTGGTTCGGCGTCGGCCTGGCCGGACGCGCCATCGCGTTTTTCTAGGCGTCTTCCCGGCGCCTGTTCCTCTGAGGATTGCGGTGCGTTGTGAAATCTTCGAATCCCCGCCAAGTATTGCCTTAGCGCTTGGAAACCTGCGAGTATAATCCAATACCATGTGGCCACAGACCTATGCTCCCGTTGCCGGGAATTTGCAGCTTTCCGCACTGGTGGCGGTGATACCCGTATTTGTCGTGCTGTTACTGCTGGGCGTCTTCCGCAAACCCGCGTGGGTGGCAGCCGTAGCGGGATTTATTGCCTCCGCGATCGTCTCGGTCGCCGCTTACCACATGCCGGTTATGCTTGCGGTCAGTTCGGCGCTCTACGGCGCCGCCAATGGCATGTTGCCGATCGGCTGGATTGTATTCACCGCCATCCTGCTCTATCGGGTCACGGTGGATACCGGCAAATTCGACATCATCAAAGACTCACTGGGCAGCGTCACCAGTGACCGCAGCATGCAGGCTCTGCTGATCGCCTTCGCCTTTGGCGGATTCATCGAAGGCGCCGCCGGATTTGGCACGCCGGTGGCAATCGCTGCGGCGATGCTGGTGGGCCTGGGGTTCCCTCCATTTCTGGCCGCGAGTGTCTGCCTGCTGGCGAATACCGCTCCGGTAGCGTTCGGATCGATCGGCACCCCGCTGATTATGTTGCAGCGGGTGACGAACCTGCCGATAGATGGCCTGTCCGCCGATGTAGGGCGTCTGTGCGCGCCGCTTGCGCTGATCCTGCCGTCGTATTTGATGCTGGTGATGGGCGGCTTGCCGGCGTTGCGTGCCGCGCTTCCCGCGGCGATCGTGTGCGGCCTGGCATTCGGCGGTGTTCAGTTCCTGATTTCGAGCTACATTGGTCCCAACCTCGCCGGCCTTCTCGCCGCGATTGCTGCCATGGGTGCGCTGCTGTTGCTGCTGCGCTTCTGGACGCCGCCGGGCGACGAGAAGCGCAGTGCGTCGCGCCACACTCCCGGCGAAATTTTCCTGGCGTGGAGCCCCTATCTGCTACTGGTGATTTTCGTGCTGCTATGGGGCAGCGCCAGCACCAAGGCGATTCTCGACAAAGCCACCGTGATTTTTCCCTGGCCGGGATTGCACAACCTGATCACGCGGATGCCTCCGATCACACCCCAGGCCGCACCCTATGGCGCCCCCTACACACTGAACCTGCTGTCGGCGTCGGGCACGTCGTGCTTATTTGCGGTATTCGCGTCGGCGCTAGTGCTGCGCGTGAGTCCGCCCATGCTCGCGAAGATGACCTGGTTCACCGCCAAGCAGCTCGCGCTGCCTCTGCTGACGATTGCGGCTGTAGTAGCGCTGGCCTTCATCATGAACTACTCGGGCCAGACGGCGACGCTGGGTTTGGTGGCGGCGAAAACCGGCGCGGCGTTCCCGTTCTTCAGTACGCTGCTGGGCTGGATGGGCGTGTTCCTCACCGGCAGCGACACCTCCGCCAATGCCCTGTTCGGAACCTTGCAGGTGGTGACGGCGAACCAGTTGGGGTTGAACCCCGTGCTGATGGCGGCGGCGAATTCGAGCGGCGGCGTGATGGGGAAAATGATCAGCCTGCAGAGTATCGCGGTGGCCGCGGCGGCGACCGGTATGGCGCGCAGCGAAGAGTCCAACCTGCTGCGCTTTACGCTGAAACACAGCGTGTTTCTCGTTTGTCTATTGGGAGTGCTGGCGATGTTCTACACGTATATCGTGCCGGGTTGGGTGAGGTAAAGGTGTCTTTCCTCGACCAGTTGCGTGATGTCCTGGGGCCGCACGGCTTGATCTCATCGCCCGAGGAAGCGCGCACGTACGAGTGCGACGGCCTGACGAATTTCCGGGTCATGCCGCTGGCGGTGGTCCTGCCGACGTCCACCGAGCAAGTGCAGGCGGTAATTCGCATCTGCCATCGGGAACGCATTCCATTCGTCGCGCGCGGCTCGGGAACCGGTTTGAGCGGAGGGGCGCTGCCGGTGAAAAACGGTATCGTCATCAGCCTGGCGCGTATGAGCCGGATTCTCGAAGTGGATCTGGCCAACCAGCGCATCGTCGTGGAACCGGGCGTCATCAACCTGAACGTCACCGCGTGTGTGGCGCCGGGCGGTTATTTTTATGCGCCTGATCCGTCGTCGCAATCGGTATGCAGCATCGGCGGCAACGTGGCGGAGAACGCGGGCGGCGCGCATTGCTTGAAGTATGGCTTTACCACCACCCACGTGCTGGCGCTTGAAGTGGTATTGCCGGACGGTACGCTGGCGCATTTCGGATCGAAGACGCTGGACGCGCCGGGTTATGATTTGGCCGGGGTATTCGTGGGCTCGGAAGGCACGCTGGGCGTGGCGACGAAGATCACTCTGCGCATCCTGAAGCGCCCGGAATGTGTCCAGACCTTGCTCGCGGCGTTCGGAAGCACCAACGAAGCCGGCGCGGCGGTGAGCGATATCATTGCGGCGGGCATGCTGCCGGCGGCTATCGAGATGATGGACAACCTGGCCATCCAGGCGGCCGAAGCGGCGGTGCATGCCAACTATCCCAACTGCGGCGGGCTGCTGCTGGTGGAATTGGACGGACCGGTGGCCGAGGTGGAAACTCTGATCGCCCAGGTCAGCGCGATCTGCCGGGAAAATGGCGCGAGTGAAATCCGCGTCGCTCAGAGCGAAGAGGAACGCGCTCTGGTGTGGAAAGGGCGCAAAGCCGCATTCGCTGCGGTGGGGCGCATCTCGCCCAACTACATTGTGCAGGACGGCGTGATCCCGCGCACGGCGCTGCCGAAGATTTTAGACGAGATCGAGCGGATGGGCCACGCCTCCGGGCTGCGCGTAGCTAACGTGTTTCATGCCGGCGATGGCAACCTGCATCCTTTGGTGATGTACGACCGGCGCATCCAGGGCCAGGAGCACGCGGCAGAGAAGCTGTCGGAACGCATTCTGGAGCTGTGCATCGAAATGGGCGGATCGATTACAGGCGAGCATGGCGTGGGCGAAGAGAAGAAACACATGATGGGAAAAATGTTCGCGGAGCCGGACCTGGCCACCATGCACAAGCTGCGCTGCGCCTTCGATCCGCTAGCGTTGGCGAATCCGACCAAAGTGTTCCCGCGGCCGCGGCTGTGCGGCGAAACGCCGGGCGAGTACAAACCCCATCCGCTGGAGACCGCCGGAATCGCGGAAAGATTCTGACGCCGTGAGGATTGTCGAGCCACACTCGGAAGAAGAAGCCGCCGAGATTTTGCGCTGCGCTAACGAAGACGGCGCGGCCGTGATTCCGCGTGGCGGCGGAACGAAATCGGATTGGGGAAATCCTCCGCGGCGCACCGACGTCATGCTTTCAACGGCAAATCTGAATCGTGTAATCGAGCACGCCTGGGCTGATCTCACGGTGACCGTCGAAGCCGGATGCACCATCGCGGAGTTGCAGCGCAGGCTCGCGCAGCATGGACAGAGGCTGGCGTTAGATCCGCTGTGGCCGGAAAAGGCGACGGTGGGCGGAGTGCTTTCGACTAATGACAGCGGCGTGCTGCGCCTGCGTTATGGTGGCTTGCGGGACTTGATCATCGGCATCACGCTGGCGCTCGCCGACGGGACGCTCGCCAGGAGCGGAGGCAAGGTTGTCAAGAACGTGGCGGGATATGACTTATCCAAATTAGTCACAGGTGCGTTTGGAACGCTGGGTGTGATCACCAGCGTGACCTTCCGGCTGCATCCTCTTCCGAAGCACACCTGCACGGTGACGGCGGCGATTCCGGACTTGCGCGCGATGCAGGAACTTATGGGCAAGATCCTGGACGCGCAACTCGTGCCGGCGGCAGTGCAGGTGCGGGCGGGCGCAGCGGCACCGCAGATCGATGTGCTGTTCGAGGGAACTGAGGAAGGGATCCACGCGCAGGTAGATCGTTTGCGCGAGATGACCCCGCTGATCGAGAACGGCCCGGAAGTATGGCAGCGCCTCGACGCCGGTGCGAAGATCAGCGTGCTGCCGGCGCGGATCGCCGAAACGCTCGAGGGGCTTGAGGGCTACGCCGTGGTGGAGGCGACCGGGATCGGTTGGGTGCAATCGCATCGTCTGGCACAAATGCGCGAGAAGATAGAAGGGAAGGGTGGATCGCTGGTGCTGATGCGGCCTTACGAATCGATGGACGCGTGGGGCGCCACTGCGGAAAGCGCGGGCGGCGACGCGTTGCCGCTGATGCGTGCGATCAAGCAGCGCTTCGATCCGCGCGGGATATTGAATCCGGGCGTATTTGTGGGGGGCATTTGATCAATCCGGAACTGCTCAGCCAGTGCGTGCACTGCGGGTTCTGTCTGCAGGCGTGTCCCACGTATGTGCTGTGGGGCAACGAGATGGATTCACCGCGCGGGCGCATCTACCTGATGGACATGCTGAATCAGGGCCAGACCGAGATGACGCCCAAGTGGGTGGAGCACATGGATGCGTGTTTGGGATGCGTTTCGTGCATGACCGCGTGTCCGTCGGGCGTGAATTACGGGAAGCTGATCGAGGAGACGCGGGCGGAGATCGAACAAAAGTACCCGCGGCCCTGGCGCGAGCGGCTGCTCCGCTGGGCGATCCTGCACACGTTTCCAAATGTGAGTCTGCTGCGAGTGGGGCGGGTGTTTCTGGCCGCGTATCAGAAGTTGGGGCTGCCCTCGCCGAGCCAGCTGATGCCCAAGTTGGGCCGGCGCGAGGATGCCTCGGGGGTCACACCGGCGCAGGGAATGAAGCGCGCGCGGGTCGGTTTGATGCTGGGATGCGTTCAGCGCGAGTTCCTGCCGGAGATCAATGCGGCGACCGTGCGCGTGCTGGCTGCCGAAGGCTGCGAAGTGGTGGCTCCGGCGGAACAGCCATGTTGTGGCGCGCTGCTGATGCACGCCGGCAACGATCGGGAATCACTCGTGCTGACGCGGCGCCTGTTTGCGACCTTTGAGGAGGCTGGCGTGGATACCATCATCACCAACGCGGGCGGATGCGGGTCGCATTTGAAGGAATTTTCGGACGGGTTTAAGGGGGAGGTCAAAGACATCGCGGAGTTTCTGGTTGCATTGGGGCCGCGCGCGGAGCGGCATCCACTGACGATGTGCGTGGCGTATCACGACTCCTGCCATTTGCAGCACGCGCAGAAAGTAAGGACGCAACCGCGGCAACTGCTGGCGGGGATTCCGGGATTGACAGTGGCGGAAATGCCGGAAGGCGCGCTGTGCTGCGGCTCCGCGGGCATTTATAACCTGGTGCAGCCCGCCACGGCCAACCAGTTGGGGGATCGCAAAGCGCGGCACATTCAGGCGATCGCGCCGGACGCGGTGGCGACAGGCAACGTCGGCTGCATTTTGCAAATGCAAGCGGCGCTAACGCGGCAGGAGGGGAATCGGCAAGCGCCGCCTGTCGTGCACACGATTCAGCTGCTCGATGAATCGATACGGGGCGTCGCGCCGGCGCGGTGACATCGCCACTTCCTTTTCGCGATCGAACTGAGGCCGGCCGGCTGCTGGGCGTGGAGTTGGCGGCGCGCCAGCTGCCAAAAGATTTGATGGTGCTGGCGCTGCCGCGGGGCGGCGTTCCGGTGGGATTCGAAGTGGCGCGGGCGCTGGCGGCGCCGCTGGATATCGTGGTGGTACGGAAGTTGGGCGTTCCGCGGCAACCTGAACTCGCGATGGGAGCCCTGGCCAGCGGCGGCGTTCGCATCCTGGATGAAGAGCTGATCCGGCGGGAGCGCGTGTCGCAAGAAGAGGTGGAAGCGGTTGCGGCACAAGAAGAATCGGAAATCTTGCGCCGAGAGCAACTCTACCGCGCGGGGCGGCCGCCGCTGATCGTGCGGGACCGGGCCGTCATCTTAGTGGATGACGGATTGGCCACAGGCTCCACCATGCTGGCTGCGGTGAAATGTGTGAAGTCCCTACAACCTTCCGCTGTCATCGTGGCGGTACCGGTAGCATCGCGGCAAGCTTGCGCGCACATTCGCGAAGAGGCAGACGCGTGTGTGTGCCTGACTATGCCCAAACCTTTTGTCGCGGTGGGCGCATGGTATCAGGACTTCCAGCAGACCAGCGACGCCGAGGTGCGGGAGTTGTTGGAACAAGCCTCGTGCTAGGTTGGAGGTTATGTCTGACAGTCGATTCGACTTAGGCGCGATGGCCCGTCAAGAGATGATCGCCGAGGGGTTTCACCCCGATTTTCCGCCTCCGGTAGTGCAACAAACGAAGGATCTCGAATCGCAGGCGGGTCCGGCCACGGGTCCGGCGGCGGCTGGGGATGTGCGGGATCTGCGTTCCCTGTTGTGGTCCTCTATCGACAACGACACTTCACGCGATCTGGATCAGGCGGAGGTGGCCGAGCGCGTGGACGGCGGCATCCGCGTGATGATTGCGATCGCCGACGTGGATGCGGATGTCGCGATCGGAACGCCCATCGATCAGTACGCCGAGGACCAGACCACTTCGGTGTACACCGGAGTCCGCACCTTTTCGATGCTGCCCGAGCAGCTTTCTACCGGGCTGACTTCGCTCAATGAGAATGCGGACCGGACGGCGGTAGTGATCGATTTCGTGGTCGCAGCCGACGGAACGGTTTCCTCGCAGGGAATCTATCGTGCGGTGGTGCGCAACCAGGCGCAATTGACTTATAACGGCGTGGGTCCGTGGCTGGAGGGAACGGCGGCGGCTCCGGCCAAGGTGACGGCCTCGGGCGATCTAGCGGCGCAGCTCAAATTACAGGACGAGGCCGCGCGGATCTTGCTCGACGAACGGCACAGGTTGGGCGCGCTGAACATTGACCGCGTGGAAGCCGAAGCCGTGGTAGCCGACGGCCAGGTGCAGGGCATCAACACGCGCCAGAAGAACCGCGCGAGCGAGTTGATCGAGAATTTCATGGTGGCGGCCAACGGTGTCATGGCGCGCACGCTGACTGAAGCCGGCGTGAGTTCCATCCGGCGGGTGGTCAAGACCCCGGAGCGGTGGCCGCGCATTGTGGAACTGGCTGCGCGCTACGGCGAGACGCTGCCGCCAGAAGCAGATTCAGGCGCGCTCAACGCGTTCCTGCAAAAAATGAAAGCCAAGGATGCGGTGCACTACGCCGATGTCTCGCTGGCGGTGGTGAAGCTGATGGGACCTGGCGAATACGTGCTGGCGCGTGCGGGCGATGCTTCACAAGGGCACTTCGCGCTGGCGGCGCACGATTATACACATTCGACGGCTCCTAACCGCCGCTTTGCCGATACCGTGACACAGCGTTTGATCAAATCGGTAATCGCCAAGAAAGCGCCGCCGTATGCCGACCTGCAACTGGACGGGATTGCGCGCAACTGCACCCTTAAGGAAGACGCTGCGCGTAAGGTGGAGCGGGTGATGGGCAAGCGCATCGCAGCCGTCGCCCTGCAACATCGGATCGGCGAAACGTTTGCGGCGGTGGTGACCGGAGTGACACCCAAAGGCACGTTCGTGCGCGTTCTGGGCCCGCCGGCGGAGGGTTTGCTGATTCGGGGCCAGCAGGGCGTGGATGTGGGCGATCAACTGAAGGTGAAGCTAGTGAGCACGGACCCGCGTCGCGGTTACATCGATTTCGTGAGATAAGAAGTTACTTTTTCTTTGGTTTAGGCTTGATGCCGTAATCCGGAGCGTGCTCGCGAATCTCTTCGATTTCAGCGACTTTTTTGTCCTTGACATCGCTGCTCGCGGCATATCTGCGGCGCGCGGCTTGCAGGTGGGATTGGCGGGTGGCTTCCGAACTCACCGCAAAACTGGAGATTAATTGCTCCAGTTCCGGACTGTGGCAAGCGGGGCATTCCGCCACCGTAGTCTTGAGCACCAGTAACTCGAATTGTTCTCCGCACTTGCGGCATTGATAATCGAAGATCGGCATGGCCTGAAATGAAATCTTAGCAAATGAGGCGGCGCCGCGTTCGGGCGGGCGCTACTTCACCGCGCGCAGATGGCAGCGGATGTCGAGAGCGGGGAAGACCCAGGCGGCGTGGCGCTCGTACCATTTGAGGCTGGCGCGAGCCAGGGCGCGGCCCAGGTTGTCGAGTACCAGATTGCCGCCGAAGGTCAACTCAATGCTGACGATTTCGAAGTGAAACGGCGCACCGGTGAAGCTTTCAAAATTGTTTCCGGTGAGATGTTCGAAGCTGGCGGCGGCCAGGTGGCGCACGTGTGTGGGATCGGCGTAGGAGTTGTGGGAGCTGAAATGCGGCGTAGTCACGAAGACGCTCGCGCCGGGTTGGGCCACGCGGTGCACCTCCGCCATGGTCGCCATCACATCGTGAACGTGCTCAATGATGTGCGAGAGGTGGATGCGCTCGAAGCGGCTCGATTCCAGAGGCCACGGGTATTGATCGAGATCCCAAACGATATCGGTAGCGGGGCCGGGGCATTTATCGATGCCTAAAGCGGTGGGCTCGGCCTTGCGGGTTCCGCAGCCCACATCCAATATGGTGCCGGGATCGGTAACGGCGCTGGAGCGGAGATTCATCGGTGGCTGAAAGTATAGCGCGCCCAGGGTCTTAGGCGGCACAGATCCACTTCTGCAACTATTCGGGTCCTCACGCGTCCAATAGGTTGTAGGGGGCGAGCCAACTCCTCCGACTGGCTTGCAGGTTCTTGCTGCCATTTTGAACCAGCGGCGGCTTCTTTATCCGCCGCTCCCTACTCAATTTCGGCGGCGCCACCGTTCCTACTTGCGTGAATCCTTGCCCACGATGTGGGGCAGGTCCCGGGCGTTATTCTCGTTGCAGATGTACTCCATGATCTCGGTGTTGACCAACAACGGCGAGTGGCCATAGAGCGTGAACGGGCGCGTGTAGGCGCCAGGGTCGTCGATGGTGACTTCGAAATCCAGGTGAGCGAAATCGGGACGGCGATAGCGTTCGGTAATGTGTAACTTTTCGGTATGCGGGTGGGCTGCGTCATCGAACCAGAATTTGTCGTTGAAGCCGACCGTGTCGACCACAAGCGTGTTGCCGTCCCACTTGCCGATGGAATCGCCGAACCAGGTGGGGTCCATATCTTTGGGATGGCCGCGTCCATCCATGAAGATCTGGCGATAGCTGTGGATGTTGCCTTCATACAAAAACACGATGAGCGTCGGCGTCTGCACGATCTTCCACGGGTAGGGCGACATGCGCGGCACGCCGGAGGGCATGCATTGCACATTAGGATCTTCGCGCGACATGCGCTCCTTGGTGAGCTTGGCCGCCCACGGCTGGAGCGGTAGTTGCTCGCCGGGCTTGAGAGCGCCGGCGATGTCGATCGTGAAATGACGGTCCGGCGTCCAAAGCCCGGACAGGTCCGGCTTGCCATCGGCAGTCCGCGGCGCCGGAGCGTTGGATTTCGCCTGATAACCGCTTAAACTGGCGAGGGCCTGTCCTCCGCCCTCGGGCTGCACCTGGGCCGCGGCCGGCAGGCGGCAGAGGCTTACGAAGACGACGATGGTGAGCAGTGTCTTCATGGGTTTCCTACTTTGTAGATGGATCATCCGCTGAAGATCCCGCCACCATCTTGCGGCCGTCGGCGAGGGTAACCGAGCGCGCATTGGCCGTGTTCGAATCGTCTTTAGCGCGCGAGCCCAGCACTACCACGGTATCCCCCGTTTTGAGGATGTCTCGCGTCCAGCCCAGGCGCCGCAGCACGTTGGGGCTGGCGAGTTCCAGGTCCCAGTTCGTCACTTTGCCGCTCGCGTCTTTCACGTCGATATAAAAACGCGCGTGAGGATTGGTCCACTCGACTTTGGTCACCACGCCCGCGAGGTTGACGGGTTTATTGGCGTCAAATTCGGCCTGGAAAGAATGATGCGCCAATAGAGGGACCGCCGTCAACAGCATCGCTACGCCGGCGACCAGCGTACCTAAAAGAACTCTCACTCGGCACCTCCAGATTAGATTTGACCGCAACGGCGTGCAGTGCGCAAGCGTGCGCATGCGTGAGTGTCAAGCGGGTGCTGCGATTTCATCCCGCACGCGGCCCTCACCCACCTGCTGCCGCCACATTGCGTAGTACAAGCCCTTGTTGGCGACCAGGGCGGCGTGCGTGCCGTGCTCCAGAATGCGGCCGCGTTCCAGGACGTAAATGCGATCGGCGTGCAGCACCGTCGAAAGCCGGTGGGCGATCAGGATGGTAATGGCATCGCGGCTGGTCGCTACGTCGCGAATGGTTTGGCTGATTTCTTCCTCGGTCAGGGAGTCGAGCGACGACGTAGCTTCGTCGAACACCAGAAGCTGCGGTTGGCGCAGCAGGGCCCGCGCGATCGAGAGGCGTTGCCGCTCGCCGCCGGACACCTTCACGCCGGCCTCGCCGATCAGCGTATCCAGGCCGCGGTCGGCGCGCGCCAGCAGCCCGTCGACAGCGGCCCGGTGCAGCACCTCCAGACATTCGGCATCGGTTGCGCCCGCGCGCACAAATTGCAAATTCTCGCGAATGGTGCCCGAAAACAGCTGAGCTTCCTGGGTGACGAAGCCGATCTTCTCTCGCAATGCGTCCATGTCAACCGTGCTCTCATCGATCCCGTTGTAGTACACGTGGCCGGATTTGGGCCGGTAAAGGCCCACCAGCAACTTCACCAGCGTGGTCTTTCCGGAACCTGACGGACCTACGAAGGCAATGGTCTCCCCGCGCGTGGCACGAAACGCAATCCCCGACAGAGCGGGCGTCGAAGCCGAAGCATGCTGGAAAAAGACATCGTCAAACTCCAGAGTTTCAAGCTGATCCACCGCCACCGGCGACGCCGGCCGCGGTTCCGGCGGAAGGTTGAGAATGGTCTGGAAGTTAATCAGCGAGACTTCCGTCTCGCGATAAATGTTGATGACATTCCCCAATTCCTGCAGCGGTCCGAAGATGAAGAACGAATAAATGAACAGCGAGAAGAATTGCCCGACGCTGATGCGCTGCGTAAAGATCAGATACAGCATCAGGAACAAAATGGAGGTGCGCAGCAGGTTTACGCAGCTTCCCTGGATAAAGCTCAGGCTGCGCAGATAGCGTACTTTTTTGAGTTCCAGCCGGAGAATTTTCGCGGTAGTCGCGTTCAATCGAGCGATCTCCTGTTGCGCCAGGCCCAGGCTCTTCACCAGTTCTATATTGCGCAAGGATTCGGTGGTCGCGCCGGCCAGAGCAGTGGTTTCCGCCACGATCACCTTCTGCACATCTTTGATCTTGCGGCTCAGCACCGAACTCAGCCCGCCTAGCAGCGGCACGGTCAGAAAGAAGGCCGGCGCCACGGACCAGTGCACTTGAGAAGCGTATACCATTACAAACACCACGCCGATCAAGGTGGTGAACAGCACATTGACCATGGCGGCAATAAACTTCTCCACGTCCGAGCGGACTTTCTGCAGCTTGCCCAGAGTCTCGCCGCTGCGCTGGTCTTCAAACAGCGTATAGGGCAGCCCCAGCGAATGCCGAATGCCATCCGCATACATGCGTGCACCCACCTGCTGCGTGATCAGGTTCACGAAATAATCCTGGAAGTTCTTGGCGATACGCGAAACCAGGGCGACGCCCACCGCTGCCGCCAGCAGCAAACTCACGCCACGCAAAAACTGCATACTCGTGTATTCGCGGTAGCGGGTGGCGTAGGAATCGATGATGTGCCGGAAGATCAGCGGATCGAGCAGCGAGAATACCTGGTTTACGGCGGCCAGCACCAGCGCCGCTGCACCCAGTTTCCAGTACTCCTTCAGATAACGATAAAGGATGTCCATGAAAGAATTCGCTGTTTCAATTCTACTGGCGAATGGTCGAGGCGATCATAGCGTTTGGATGCGTGTGGGCGGCTGCGAGATGCAGCAGCGATCAAAATGAGGAGCCTGCCGGTCGCGTAAGGTTACCCGCGGAGGTCCATATTGCTGGAGGTCCCGCCGGCCGCCGGGATATAACACTTGAGCGTGTAGTCCATCACCATGCGGTCGGCGTTGAAGCGCCAGCCCAGGGTGCGGATGGTCCGCTTCATGCGCTTGATCCAGCCGCGTGGCAGTCCGTCGCGGTCGCGCTGGTAATACAGCGGAATCACTTCTTCGCGCAGAACCCGGTACAATTCCTCCCCATCGCGGCTATCGTGAATGTGCATGTTTGAATGCGTCCGGCCGGTTCCAATCGAGAAACCGTTCAATCCGTCATACGCTTCCGCCCACCAGCCGTCCGGGACGGAAAGGTTGAGGCCACCGTTGAGCACTACTTTTTGACCGCTGGTGCCGGATGCCTCCAGCGGCCGGCGCGGATTGTTGAGCCATACGTCGACGCCCTGCACGAAAAAGCGGCCTACGTTGATGTCGTAATCCTCGACAAAAACAAACTTGTCGGCAAATTGAGAATCGCGCATCATTTCGGCGATTTGCTGCAGCACGCGCTTGCCGGGCTCGTCCCGCGGATGCGCCTTGCCGGCAAACACGAATTGGACCGGGCGGTTGGGATGGTTGACCATGGAGGCCAGTTTCTCGATATCCGCCAGCAGTAAGTTGGCTCGTTTGTAAGTTGCGAAGCGACGCGCAAAACCGACCGTAAGGGCGTCCGGGCTTAGAACCCGAGTGAGACGTTGCAACGTTTGCGCCGCTTCCCCGCGATGTTCGGCCTGCCGCTTCGCGCGGCGCCGCACGAATTCGAGCAGCCGGGATTTCAAACTGAGGTGGGTTTCCCATAGTTCGCCGTCGTCTACCGTTTCGATGCCTTCCCAGATGCGCGATTCGCCGCTGTGCTCATGCCAGCCGATTCCCAAATGGCGATCGTAGAGCCGAAACATCTGGGGCGCTAACCACGACGGCACGTGCACTCCGTTGGTGATGTGTCCGATGGGAACCTCGTCTTCCAACTTGCCCGGGTAGAGTCCGGTCCACATGGCTCGCGAGACTTCACCGTGTAGCGCGGAAACCGCGTTGGCGCGCCGGGCCAGCCGTAATCCCAGCACCGTCATACAGAACTCCTCACCGGGATTGCCGGGATGCTCCCGCCCCAGACCCATGAAGCTCTCATGGGACAGACCCAGCGCCTCTCGCAACGGCCCCAGATGCTCTTCGATGAGCTCGGCGTTGAACCGGTCATGGCCCGCGGGCACAGGCGTATGCGTGGTGAAAGCCACTTCGCGGGAGACGTGGGGAAGGGCCTGATCGAAGTCCACGCCTTCCTCCTCCATGCGGCTGCGAATGGCTTCGAGCACCGCGAATCCGCTGTGGCCCTCGTTCAAATGCAGCACGCCCGGCGAGATTCCCATGGCCTTCAGCGCCCGAAAGCCGCCGACGCCCAGCAGCAATTCCTGGCGGACGCGCACTCTGCCGTCGCCGCCATACAAGCGCGAAGTCAGCTTGCGGTCTTCAGGAGTATTGCCATCGACGTTCGAATCCAGCAGCAGCAGGTCGATGCGGCCCACTTTCACGCGCCAGACTTTCGCCGCGATCGAAGCGCCGCGGGTTTCAATCCGAATGGTAATCGGCTCGCCCCCCTTGCCGATGGCCGGTTCCATGGGGAGTTGCGTGACATCCGTCGGCAGGTATTCTTCGTGCTGCCATCCGGTTCGATCCAGCCTCTGGCGGAAGTAACCTTGCCCGTAGAACAAGCCGACTCCCACTAGGGGAATGTCCAGATCCGACGCGCTTTTGATGTGATCGCCCGCCAGCACGCCCAAGCCTCCCGAGTATATCGGCAAAGATTCATGCAGGCCGAACTCCGCCGAGAAATAAGCCACGGGGCGCGGCCGCAAAACGCCGGCGTGGGTAGCGCCCCAGGTACGATCGGCTTGCAGATATTCCTGCTGCCGGCGGTACGCATAATTGATCCGGCTGTGCAGGACCAGCTCTCCGGCGCGCTGTTCGAGCTTCGACAATGGGATCTCGGAGAGCAGCGAAATGGGATTGTGATTCAGCTCGCGCCAGCGTACCGGATCCAGGTCGCGGAACAGGCTGGTTGATTCCTGATCCCAGCTCCACCATAAGTTACGTGCGAGCGCATACAGTTTCTCCTGCGCCGGCGCAATGAACCGGTCAAGAGTGCGCGCCTCGCTAACCACCGGCGCAACCTGCGCTGCGGCCTCCGTCAGCATGTAGATTTCATCTTCCGGAAAGGTTCTGGTCTGGATGGTTTGCACCACCAGAACCCCTTGCAGCACGCCACGCTCGACGATCGGAACGCCCAGGAAAGATTGGAAGGAATCCTCCCCGGCCTCCTGAAAATATTTGAAGCGCGGGTGGCTGGCGACCTGTCCTACCGCCACCGGACGCATTTGTTCCGCAACCAGGCCGGCCAATCCCTCATGCAGCATCAGACGCAAAGTTCCGATGCATTCCGCGCGCAGGCCTACGGTCGCGGCCAGCACCAGGTTGGCGCGGTCCGGTTCCAGCAAATATACCGAGCAGACATCGGTTTGAAACCGCGCTGCAATCAACGCGACTACATTCATCAGCGTTTCTGCCGGCTTGCCGCTCTCTTCGGCGAGGTTCCCGATTTCTTCTAAAGTCAAGACATAGCTGTCGGAGCGGGCATTGGCGGGTTGCGTCATGTCACTTCTTTCGAAAATCAAACTCGGCTTTCCGGGAGGACCGGTAGAGCCGCTGACAAGGCGGGGGGAGCGCCTCTCTCAAGGATAGATCATCGCGGCGCGGGATATAATACGGCGGTGGTGCTGAAGTACTGGCAGGAGGCAACGTGAAATCCAAAAGCGGCCGGTTCGGCCTGATTCCTTCGTTGAGCATGTTGATACTGGGTACCGGGGTGTTATCGGCGCAATGGGTGAAGATACCCCAAGCTGGCATTCCCCGAACCAAGGATGGCAAAGTGGATCTCGCGGCGCCGGCGCCGCACCGGCCCGATGGCCAACCCGACTTTTCAGGAATCTGGCAGATCGCGAGTCCCAAGCATCTGGTGAATCTCGCAGCCGATATCAAGCCGGGCGATTTCCCAATCCAACCCTGGGCCGCAGCGCTCACCAAGGAGCGCATGACCGGCATCCACGCACGCGAGGAGCCACAAGCCAACTGCCTGCCTCCCGGGCTTCCCCGAATTAACGCCACTCCCATGGCGTTCAAGTTCTACCAGCAGCCTGGAGTCGTGCTAATCCTTTACGAAGCTTTCGATCTGTATCGCCAGATCTTCACGGATGGCCGCGAGCTTGCCAAGGACCCCAATCCCACCTGGCTTGGCTACTCGACCGGCAAGTGGGATGGCGACACGCTCGTGGTCGACACCACCGGCTTCAACGGCAAGACCTGGCTCGATCAGACCGGCCATCCCACCACCGACGCCTTGCACGTGACCGAGCGCATTCACCGCCGCGACTTCGGACATCTGGAAATTCAAACTACTATCGACGATCCCAAAGCTTACACCAAACCTTGGTCGGCCACCGAAGTAATGGAGCTACAGCCGAACACCGAATTAATGGAGTTTGCCTGTAACGAAAACGAAAAGGATGTGCAGCACCTGCCGCGTCAATAGACCGCAGCGCTCAAACTGACGAACGTCATCCCATTCCCGCTTTCTTAGCCAGGCGGGCGTCACCCGTCTTGACGCGCTTCCCCTTTAAGGCATAGAAGCGTTTTCTGCATGCTTCGCAGCGATAGGGACGGACGAAGGCGCAGTAAAGAATCTTATCGCCGAGCCCGGGCCACGAAGGCCGAATCCTGGTGGATTGGCAGTTGGGGCACTTGAACTTCTTCGAGCTACGGCTCAGGGCGAGAAGTACCAACGTCAGCCAGCAAAGCAGGACCACGGCACTCCAGCCCAGAACGATCCAGTAGCGGATTCCCATGCCAACCGTACCTCGCGCTGCAAACAGAATACCACCGGCTTTCATGAGCAGTGCCGCCGCTGCGAACCGGCCGATCATGTTTGAATGGGATTGACCCCCAAATATTCCGGCGCTATGGTACTAGGCGTGAGAGATTGTATGGCTCAATGCGCTTACTGCCAAACCGAGACCCAGCTTCACTACGGGGACACTCCTATCTGCGTCAAATGTTCGGAGGAGCGGGAAGTCAAACGGAAACCGCCCTTGACGCAAAATGAGATACGCAGGGTGTTGGTGGATGGCATCGTCAAAGCCACGGCTAGAGTGAGTGCCGCGAATGAGGGATTCAGCGCCACCATGAGCCAATTCCCTAGTGGTCTGCCTCATCCGGATGGTGTGCAGCGCATCAAAAACGCTTCCCACGAATTGTCTGCCGCACGCAAGGAAATGATGCGCGCGCACCAGCGGCTGAATGAATTTATCGACACTGGTGTTGTGCCGGACGATTTGAAACAGACCGGCTAGCGTTGGCTGCTCTTTGTTCGCATTCCTCGCCCGCGGATTATTGTCTGTGACCGCTGCCCTGGCTGCCGTTGTCGGCGTGTTTATTCCCGCGCCGTACTTGCCCGCGAATTTCTCCGCCGGGAAACTTGGTTGTATGTATGTTGGCGTAGGAATTACCCTCATCAACAGCCTCTAGAGCGGCAGTGAGGTCCCCTACGTCAATCCCTTGGGCCGTGGGTCCGGTCACGTTTGCTGATGTGATTGTTCCGGAAAAAGTGCCGGACGTGCCCGCAGGACACGGCGACTGATTACCTCCACCGCACAAAAAGATCATGACTCCGCCCGCCACCTTCGTAGGGGCGAAGTGTAAGTGCGAAACCACCGGGTTCGATGACAATCCCGAGAAAGTCATCGTGAACGTGATCACGCCATTGGCGTTTTCCATATGAAACGCGGCAGTGCCAGCGCTGTTGATCGGGGGAACCTCGTTGTCCCCTAAGAGTGTGGCGGAGAAATTCTCGGTAGCGGCGTTCGCGGGCGCTGTGTACAACGTCGCGATAAGGGCGGCGGATGCCAAAACGCAAATGTTTTTGAGCTGCATGGATTTTCTCCCTGTGAAGTCGATTTCGCGATGGACGGGGACAGTATATGCGCGGTTGAATCAAAACGGAATGGTACTTAGTGGTGTAAGCCCTGCTTACAAGAACATTCCAGTACTTTCTTGGCCCTATCTTTAGATAGGAGGAAGGGGAGGCCAGTCTATCAAAAGATAGGTAGCCGGTTTCCTTCGGGAATTGTAAAATTCAAATCAACCAGGTGTCTCCTCCGAGCACCTAACGGAATAAGGGAGTTCGTCAGCCTCCAAATGGCGGCTCCCTATCCCCTCTCTTATTTGTCTGAGGCTGAATATCCGGGATACCGAGCCTCGATGCGTGGCGAATTATGGTGGGCGGTCACAGGATCGAACTGTGGACCTCCTGCTTGTAAGGCAGGCGCTCTAACCGGCTGAGCTAACCGCCCGCTTCCCGACGACAAGCGGAACGCGATACTGCGTGAAATTTGCTGACGCAAGGACCATCCATTCAGGAACTGAAGCCCCTGCATGAGATCACTCCCGAACTTTAACATGCTACCGGCACAGCTACCAAGCCCTTGAAGGCGCAAATGTTGCGGGCGCCAAAATCCGCCATGTTATTTTAGACCTATGACGCCTGCAAAGATTCTCGTCATCGAGGATAACGAAAGCGAGACAGTTCTTCTTCGGCACGCGCTGGATCACCATGGAGAGGACTACGAGTTAGAGATCCTGAACGACGGCGAAGAGGCACTTCGCTTCGTCCAGGAGCATCGCAGCGGCGTCCGCCAGCCACACCCTTGTGTGATTCTTCTGGACTTGTATTTGCCCCGCTATGATGGGCTGGCGGTTCTGCGTGCCATTCGAGAAGAGCCCGCGCTGGAGCATATTCACGTTGTGGTGCTGAGTGGTTTGGCAAGCTCGCGCCAACAGCACGAAATCGCCGAGATGGGGGCTATCTATAGAAGGAAGTCGTCATCTTTGAATGACGTAATCGAACTAGCGGCGGAAGTTATCGCTCTCTGCAAGACGCCTTCGGCTGCCCCCAAGCCGCTTATGCAATAGCCAACTCAATCATTTCCGTTGACTCACATCCAGTTTAGGCGGCGCGCCGCCCGGCAGTTCAATACTCCCAGTACCTTCGATCTATTCTTCCTTTTCATGCTGAGGTTATACACTTACATTGGCGAATGCCAATGAACCCACGGCGTAACCAACGCGTTCCCTTTGCCGGCAAAGTCAGTATTACCTGGGAGAATGGCGCCGCGTACGCTGTGACGCGCGGAACTTGTCTGGACATTTCCAAGAACGGCATTTGCGTAAAGATCACGGACCCGATCCCGGTGGGCACGTATGTCGGATTGAGTATCGAGCCGCTCGGCTTTAGAAGTACCGCATCGGTGCGGCACATGGTCCGAGGCATGTCGAAATTTACCGTTGGTCTGGAACTGCTTCAAGCCGTTCCGGCGCAGGCGCTGATCGTCCCGTAAACGGCCGGCTATTTTCTGGCAGTTTGCTGCTGCTCGGCCAGCTTGGCTTTGAAATTCTTCTCCTGAAGGTCCAAGTGCGCCTTATAGCCGGCCGGATCGATGAAAGGATTGGGACCGCCTTCCTTCATCCGCGCGTATTTCTCCGCCATGCCGTAAAAGCGCCCGTGGGAGGCCAGGAACACGTCGCAGGGGAGCGAACGCAGAACCTTGAAGCCGCGCACATAATCGTCGGCGATTTGCGGATAGTCTTTGTTGTTTACCAATATGTATCCCGGGTTGACGCCAATGCTGCCGAGAATCACTACGTTATAAGTCTTCCCGCCATCCTGCACTTTCATGGTCCAGGTGGTACAGCCTTTTGTGTGTCCGGGCGTGAGATGCGCCACCAGGGTGACACCGCCTAGCTTGACTTCTTCGCCGTCGTGGATCACGCGATCCATGGGATGCGGCTTCCCGTGCGGCGTCATGCGGCTCAGCGCGGGCACGTCCTGATCCATCACCACCACCTGCGCGCCAGTCAGTTCCTTCACCATCGCGTCGCCTTGCATGTGATCGCCGTGGGCGTGGCTGCCCAGCAGGATCTTGATATCGCTGAATTTGAACCCCAGCTTTTCGACTGAAGCGCGAATCTGCGGAACCGTGGATTCGAAGTCGCTGTTCAGCAGAATGAGTCCCTCGGGCGTGGTGATGAGGAATGAGCCCAGGTCCTCGGTGCCTACAAAGTAAATGTTGCCCATCACCTTGTACGGTGGAAAAGGTTTGTTGAATGCGTCCTCCCCGCTTTGCGCTTGCAGCGGCGCGATGCAGGCCGCGACGAACAGCAGACTCGAAAACACCTGAGTGGTCAGTTTCATGGATGACAGTTTACACCTTCCGCGGGGCCAAACCCAGCATCCGGCAAGACGTCACGCAAAACGCAGCAGGTCCGCGATCTTTTGTTCGGACAACCCGCTTTTTTCGATGGCGACTTCGCGTACGGTGCGGCCGGTGGCGAAAGCTTCTTTGGCGATGGCAGCGGCGCGGTCGTAGCCGATTTCGGTTGCGAGCGGCGTCGCCATGGCGAGCGATTGTTCCACCAGGGCGCCGGTTTTCTCGCGATTGGCTTCGATTCCCTTCACGCAGCGCTCGGTGAAGTTGCGGACGCCCGCGATCAACAGCTCGATCGAATCCAAAAGATCATAAGCCATCACGGGCATCATCACGTTCAGTTCAAAATTGCCCGCCGCGCAGCCCCAGGTAATCGTCGCGTCGTGTCCGATGACCTGCGCGCAGATCATCAGTAAACTTTCCGCGATCACAGGATTCACCTTGCCCGGCATAATGCTCGATCCGGGCTGCAATTCCGGCAAGCGAATTTCGGCCAGCCCGCCGCGCGGTCCGGAGCCAAGCCAGCGAATGTCGTTTGCGATCTTGGTCAGCGCAACCGCGCAGGTTTTGAGCGCTCCGCTGAGGAACGAAATGGCGTCTTTCGCCGCCTGCGCCTCAAAGTGATTGCGCGCCTCACGAAACGGCAAGCCCGTGCGCTGCCCTATCAGTGCGATGGTTCGCGCCGCAAAACCAGGCGGCGCATTCACGCCGGTGCCGACGGCGGTTCCACCCAGCGGCAGTTCATAAATGCCGTCGAGCGCCATCGTAATGCGTTCACTCGAAGCCCGCACCTGCTGCGCGTAGCCGCTGAACTCCTGGCCCAACCGAATCGGTGTCGCGTCCTGCAAATGGGTGCGGCCGATCTTCATCACATCCCAGAACGCGAGCGCCCGGTTCTGAAGCGCGCCGCCGAGGAGATCCAGCGCCGGAAGCAACTGGCTGCGAACTTCGAGCGCGGCGGCGATGTGAATGGCAGAGGGGATTACGTCATTGCTCGATTGGCTGCGGTTGACATGGTCGTTGGGATGGGCTTTCGCCAATCTCGCGATGACCTCATTCGCATTCATATTGGTGGACGTGCCGCTGCCGGTCTGAAACACATTCACCACGAACTGCTCGTAATGCGCCCCACCGGCGATGGCATCGGCAGCCTGCCCGATTGCGCTCGCAAGCTCCGGGTGCAAGAGGCCGAGTTCTGCATTCACACGCGCGGCGCACGCTTTCACCAGGCCCAAGGCCTGAATCAGTGCGCTTTGAAAACGCTGCGGGCCCAGTGCAAAATTCTCGACTGCCCGTTGCGTTTGCGCTCCGTAAAGCACGTCCGTGGGCACGCGAACTTCGCCCATGGAATCCCGTTCGATGCGGAAGTCTGGAGGTTTGGACGCCATGTCATATTATGGATCGCATCATGGTATGGATCGCACCACGCCGCAGTTGACGCAAAGCGCCGCCCCCGTTGGTCCAGGCGGCCGACTAACTGCGTTCAGCCGCGCCTGCGTCCGGCCGTTTAAAATAACGCCGCATTCCCGCGCCGATGACTCGGCGATCGCGTATCCGATGCCCGCCGTCGAACCACTGATGAGCGCCAGCTTTCCGTTCAGTTCAGACAGGATTCAAACTAAGCAGAGGCCGTAGAGCGACACTCGGTATGGCCGCAACTGCAAATGATGTCTGAAGTTTTCGCCTCTCCTTCGCAATAGGTGCTGCAATAATCGCTATCTTTTTTTGCATGACAGCGGCAACTCGGATGGGCGCATTTTTTTGGAGTATCCATGCAATCTCTTCAGCACTTCAAGGTCCGTTACCGTGACGCGGCCTGTCCGCCGGCACCAGTTCGTCCTCGATCACTTTCGAAGAAAGAGGTTTTCCTTCGCCTCCGAGCAAAATGACGGTATAGAGTTTGCCGGCTTCGAGCTTTACTTCGTCGAGGTTTAGCTCGTCGGTTTTGCTGCCGTGCTTGCGGACCGCGAGCTCGGCGGCGCCGGGTGTGACGTCCTTGTATTCAGTGACGCGGCCGAAGCTTTGGCCGTTGAAAATACCGCGGGTCTGGCCTACGGGAAAAACGTCTAACTGATCGACGCCCGGGGCCGCATGAATCAGCCGTAGTCTAGCTTTGCCAGCCGCCGGCGCCTTTAGTGCATCCGGTATCAGAGTGAGCGTAAACTTGCCCCGTTGGTTGAGGGCCAGAACCGTGTACCTTTGGCCGCTGGTCTCGGGCTCGGAGTTGGTGCCGAGCGGTGTTCCGACGTCGCTTGAAGAGTTGTATAGCTTAAGCTCATGGTGCGCCTCCGGCCGGGGGCTGGCGAGGGCTGCATACGGAGTTACGCTTCCGGACTCGATTCGCGTGAAGGCTGGCAAGTCCTGAAAATACAGGTCCTTGGGTGATTGGGTTGCATTGATAAACCGGAACAGGGTTTTCTGTCCCTGCTTGGCGGCGGCGGTGGAGGGCGCGGTTGAAGTCGCGCCATTGACGGTAGTTTCGGTGGGAAGGTTGGACTTGGAACAAGCGGCTGCCAGCATTGCCGTGAGGATCACAAAGAGGATCCGCGCGATGCTGGCAGCAGAACATGTACGGGTGGCGGTCATACCCGCGGCATGAGCACTCCGGGGGCCACCGGCGAGTTAGCTCACTTTAGTAGCCGTAGGCGTAGGGGTCGTAACCGCAGCGTGGGTCGGGATACCAATTGCCCCACTGGTCATAATAGCCGTTGGGGTTGCAGTAATCCCCGTAGTAACCGTAATAGCCGTAGCTGGGGTAGTAGCCGCCGTATCCGAAGCCGTAATAGGCCCGGCCCCCACGATATCCGCGGTAGCCGCGATCATGATCGCCGCCGCGGCGGAAACCGCGCTCACCGCCCGAGAACCCTCGTTGGCCGGAAAACGAATGTCCGCCAGAAAATCCGCGTTGGCCCGAGAAGGAACGTCCGCCGGAGAATCCGCGCTGTCCTGAGAACGATTGCCCGCCGCGCTGCACCTGACCACCGGAGAAACCGCGTTGTCCGGAGAATGAATGACCTCCGCCGCCGCGCGATCCCGAAAAGTGTTGGCCGCCGCCCGAGGCACCACGGTTACCACCCCCTCCTCCGCCACCACGATGCTGGGCAAAAGTAGTCCCAGGGGCGACTAGCATTAATGCGCCAGCCAATAGAGCCGACAGAGCGAATTTGGATGTTTTTAAGGTGGGTGTCATAGAACCTCCAGGTTCACCTTAGTACAAGCACTCGGAATACCAAGGTTAAATTATTGATAATAAATAACTTATATCTCTAATGTGTGGTTGATATGCACCAGAGCCGGTTCTCAGGAGCCAACCGGTTTTAGAAGGTCCAAAACACCGTGCTTGCATTTTTTTCCGAGTGGTGGAATCTTATCATATGGCCAGAGTGATCAAGCACCGGAGGCGGGACTTTCAGATCCTGTGGGTAGTCTTGATCGCCGCCGTGTGCTGGGGTTTCGTTTGGCAGCACGAGGCCGTCGGTATTTGGCTACACAGAGTCTGGATAAACCGCTCGCGCCTATTTTAAAGTGCCAATGGATGCGTAACGCTTGGTACCGGCGCTTCGCCGTGCTCACGGCCGCGCTGTCGATATGGCTCTTCGCGGACCGGGCTGCGGCGCAGAAGGATTCATTCCACTTTGTAATTCTGGGCGATCGGACCGGCGAGGCGCAGCCCGGTATCTATGAGCAGGTATGGCAAGCGGCGGCCGCCGAAGACCCCGCGTTTGTGATCAGCGTAGGGGACTCAATCGAAGGAACCCAAAACGCCACCGCCGAGGCCGAGTGGTTGCAGCTGGAGCGGATAGTGACGCCCTATCGTCAGATTCCGCTGTTTCTGGCGCCAGGGAATCATGATATTTGGTCGGCGCGCTCGCAAGCTCTCTTCGAGAAGTATGCCGGACATGCGCCGCATTATAGTTTTGACCGCGGGCAGATGCATGTCACGGTGCTGGACAATAGCAGATCCGAACAACTCGCGGCGGGAGAGTTGCGATTCCTCGAGAAAGACTTGGAAGCACACAAAGCTCAGCCCGTAAAGTTCATCGTGCTTCATCGTCCGTCGTGGTTGGTCGACACGATGTTTCAAAATCCGCGTTTCCCGCTCCACCAATTGGCCAAGAAATACGGCGTGCGATACGTGATCGCGGGCCACCTGCACCAGATGCTGGAGGTAGAGATGGAGGGAGTGACGTACCTATCGATGGTGAGCTCGGGCGGACATTTGCGCGGAACCATGCGCTATCGGGACGGCTGGTTTTTCGGCTACGGGCTGGCGCGGGTGCAGGGGGATGAGGTGGATATCCAGATTAAAGAGTTGAAGCCGCCGGGAGGGCAGGGGCGCGTGAGCGAACTGAGAGATTGGCGCAAGGCGGGTCCTCCAGTCGCCGGGGCCGCGGGAATTCCACGCTAAGCAGCGCGCGGCCGATTCGCGATTCGCGCCGGCACCGCTGTGAGTGCTTTTCCGAGGCCACGGTAAAATCAAGCATGGCTTCTCATACGCAGCTTTTTATTGACGGAACGTGGACTGAAGGTATTAACGGGCGTACCATTCCCGTCATGAATCCGGCGACGGGCGAGGCGGGCGGGACGGTGGCTCACGCCGAAATTCCGGATCTGGATCGCGCGCTGGCGGCAGTGGAGCGCGGGTTCCACACGTGGCGGAAGATTTCAGCGTTTGAGCGCTCTAAGATGATGCGGCACGCCGGGGAGTTGGTTCGGCAAAGGGTCGATGCGATTGCGCGCGAGCTGACCGCGGAGCAGGGCAAACCGTTCGGGGAAGCCAAGGGCGAGGTGCTGGCGGGGGCGGACATCATCGACTGGTTCGCGGAGGAAGCGCGGCGGACCTACGGCCGTGTGATTCCGGCGCGCGCCGAAGGCGTCTACCAGCTGGTGGTGAAGGAACCGGTGGGTCCGGTGGCGGCGTTCTCGCCGTGGAACTTTCCGATCAATCAAGCAGTGCGCAAGATTTCGGCGGCGCTGGCGGCGGGATGCTCTCTCATCTTGAAAGGTCCGGAGGAGACGCCGGGGCCGTGCGCGGAACTGGTGCGCGCCTTCATGGATGCCGGTGTGCCGGCGGGCGTCATCAATCTGGTCTTCGGAATTCCGGCGGATATTTCGGATTATCTGATCCCGCATCCGGTGATCCGTAAGGTTTCTTTCACCGGCTCGACTGCGGTGGGTAAGCGGCTGGCGGCGCTGGCAGGCCTCCACATGAAGCGCGTGACGATGGAGTTGGGCGGACATGCGCCGGTAATTGTTTTCGACGACGCGGATCTGGAAGTGGCTTCGAAGATTCTAGCGGCGACCAAGTTTCGCAACGCCGGACAGGTGTGCGCATCGCCAACCCGTTTTCTGGTTCAGAACAAGGTCTACGATGCGTTTGTGGATAGATTCATCACCGCGAGTAAAGCCGTAAGAGTGGGCGATGGGATGAAGGCGGACACCAACATGGGTCCGCTGGCGCATGAGCGGCGGCTGGAGGCAATGGCGGGATTCGTCGCGGACGCAGTCGAGAAGGGCGCGGAGGTTCAAACCGGAGGAGCACGCATTGGCAGCAAGGGATACTTCTTCGAGCCGACGGTGCTGACGGAGGCGCCTCGCGAAACCCGTGTGATGAATGAAGAGCCGTTCGGGCCGGTGGCGGTGATGATTCGCTTCGCCGATTTCGGACAGGCCGTGGAAGAAGCGAACCGGCTGCCTTACGGGCTGGCGGCGTATGCGTATACCAAATCCGCCAAGACCGCGAATTTGATTGCGGCGGCGGTAGAGAGCGGCATGATTACGATTAACCATAGCGGTCTGGCGCTGCCGGAGGTTCCGTTCGGAGGCGTTAAGGATTCCGGGTATGGATCGGAGGGCGGCTCAGAGGCGATTGAGGCTTATCTCAACAGCAAATTCATCTCCCAAGCGGGTCTATGATTCCGGGCCGGCGGCCGGGTGGGACTGCGGATTTTGGACATAGCCGCTACAGGTGACTACCGGCAGCCTGGGATATTTCGCAAACGCAGGATCGGTGGCGGATAGGCGGCAGGAGTAGAAGACGGCTCCGCGATCCGAGCGTACTACGCTGACATTCGAGCAATCGAGGCACAGTCCCACCGCTACTTCCGCCATGGACGCTAAGGGACCGGCTGGAGCTTGGGCTTGGCGCCGTCGGGCAGCGGGTAGGGATCGATATTCAGCGTCATCGACACGAAGCAGTCGACGGCTCCGCGCTCGCCGAACTTTTCGACGACAGCTTTGAAGGCGGCCTCGCCCATCTCGGAATCGCGCAGGGTGACGTTGAAGGGTTCGTTGGTACCGCCGTGTTCGCCCGCGAGCAGGTGATCGACCATCCATTTTTGCGCGAGCGTCATAGTGGTTCCTCTGGCTACCTATGCTAGCTCATACGGGTGGGTATTGACCGCTATGATCGCTGTCGAGGATACTAAATTCCAGTGTCCCGGAGCGGGCATGACGGAGGAATCATGAAGACTTTCGCGGTTTTGCTGGTTAGCTGTGTATTTACTGCGCCGGTTTGGGCGCAAGGAGCGCAACGTGAGGAATTAGACGCGACCCAAAAGAACGACCCACCGGCAGTGGTTCATTGGGCGCGCGGGGAGGCACACACTGCGTCCAACCGTGGGGGTTCCCCGAATATGACCTTGCATGGAGACGTTGTTAAGTCGTCGGTGACGGTTCAGCCGATTTTCTGGGGCAGCAGTTGGACAACTTCCCAAGAAAAAATCGATGGACTGGAGACTTGGTACCTGGGGGTTGGGGGGAGCAAGTACGCTCAAACTAATAGCGAGTATGTCGGTAAGAACGGTACGCAGTTCATCAGCGCACCTGTTACCTATACGACATATAAATCGGACTTTACGGCTGGCCCAACGAAAGCACCTTCGACGTCGACGATTCTAGGCGAGGTTTGCAAGGTAGCGGATGTTGTTGCGAACGGCTATTATCCCGTTTACGTTGATCTGAAGCGCGGGCACGCGGGTTACTGCGCTTGGCATAGCTGGGGATCCTGCGGCGGCGTGCCGATTCAGTTCGCGTTTTTCTTTAATTTGGATGGTGACGCCGGCTGCGATCCGCAAGATACTTCCGGCCTACACTCGCAGGGACTCGCCGCCCTGGCAAATGTAACTGGACACGAGTTCTCGGAGACGGTTACTGATCCCAATGGAATGTCCTGGTACGACAGTCAGGGTGCTGAGAACGCGGACAAGTGCGCGTGGACTTTCAGCGGTTCCCTGCTTACATTTAACAACAGCGCCTGGAAGATTCAGGGGAACTGGTCGAATGCCGCTTACAACGCGAATTCGGGTTACTCGAAGGGCGGCTGCATCGACGGGAATCAGTAGGACCAGCGCGAGATTCTAGCGCTTCTGGCGCTGATCCATCCATTGATACATGCGGCGGACGCCGCGGAGGTCCGCGCCGGGAGCCTGGATGTCCGGGAAATCCTGGTGGTGCGAGGTGAGGTTGACGCGCTTGGCGGCGTCGTCGGCGGAGACGCCCTGTTGGCGCAGCGCGGTGACTTGGCTGGTTAAATCGGTCAGGTAGCTTTGAAACGCCGTGATCACGGACTTGTCGCGGAAGGGCCGGCCGTGGCCCGGCAGCACCAGCGCGAAGTCGAGCTGCTTGAGCTTCTCGAGCGAAGCGATCCATTCATCGAAAAAGCCATCGCCCATGTAGGCGACACGCGCGCCTTCGTCCATGTCGCCGGTGCAAACGATGTGTTCCTGCGGAAGATACACGAAGGTATCGCCGCCGGTGTGGCCGCGGCCCAGAAACAGCAATTGAATTTCGCGCTTCCCTTTGTGCAGGACCAGCTTGGAGGTATAGGTGCGCGTGGGTGGAGTGGGCTTAATTTCCTTGAGCTGCTCGCGCAGGGACTCGGCGGCAGCGAGATCCTGAGCAAGTGCGTTTTTCCGCGCCGCATCCTTTTCGCCGGCGATCTTCTCCTGGAGCGTGGCGATTCGGGCGGGTAATGTGCCCTGCGACGTGGTGAAGGGTTCGCGATGGAGGACATCGAAATGCAGAATGGCATTGCGGACGTATTCGTGGCCGATAATCTCGACATCTTTGCCAAAGATCGAATTGCCGTCGGTGTGGTCGTAGTGGAAGTGGGTGTTGACGACGGTGCGCACTGGTTTCGGCGTGAGCAGCTTGATGTCTTCGAGCAATGCGCGGGCGGTAGCGGGCGTGGTGCCATCATCGACCAGCAAAACGTCTTGATCGTTGACGATGACTATGTTATTGCTGCCCACGCCGCCGGTGGCGTAATACACGCCGTCGGCTACTTTCTCGAACTTATAGAGTTTTCCTTGAGTGACAGGAAAAGCGGTTTGTGCGTACAGACCGCCCCCGATGCACAAAAGCAGAGAGACAACCGTCGCGAAAATCGGCTTGAGTTTCATGATTACCTTTTGTCGGGCAGCGCGAACACATATAGCGCATTGCCGCCGGCCGGATGATGGACGTCGCCGGCGATGGTTCCGGGGACCTGGCGCGGACTGCCGCCGCCCAGGCCAGTCGAGACGGCGATATACTGCTTCCCGCCGACACTGAAGGACACCGGGAAGCCTTGCACGGAAGTTCCCAGACGCGTCTGCCAGAGGATCGCGCCGGTCTTAACATCGACGGCTTTGAAGACCCGGTCGAGGTCGCCGACAAACGCCAGGCCGCCGGCGGTGGAGAGGACGGCGGTCAGGAAGGGCGCGCGCTGCACCAGCTTCCAGTTTTCCTTCATGGTTTTGACATCATAGGCGGCGAGCTTGCCGATGTTGCCGTTGGTGCCCGGCATCTCGAAAAAACGGCGGTTGGCGGAGGTGCCGCCCGAGCCTTCCTTGGGCTCGGTCTTGCGTCCGTACATTTCCATGCAGCTCTGGCTTAATGGAATGATGAGCTGGCCGGTGGGCGGGTGATAGCTCATGGCCTGCCAGTTGTGGCCGCCTTCGGTTGAGGGGCACGACTGCACCCACTCCTCCGGGCGCTGCTCGACGATCTCGTTGCGGTAATGCACCGCGCCGGTTTTCTTGTCGATGCTGTCGAAGACGTTCTGGAACACGGTTTCCTTATAATCGAGGAATTTGCCAGCCTTACGGTCGAGCTTCCACAGGATGCCGTCCTTGCCGATGGTGAACAGCAGGTTCTGGCCGCCGGAATCGAGGAGCACGCGTTCGTAGACGGTGTCGAGATCCAGCGATTCGCCGGGAACGTGCTGGAAATACCAGGAGAGCTTGCCGTCGTCGGGATTGAGCGCGACGGTTGACGTGGTGTAAAGCGCGGCAGCGTTGGTGCCGCGGATTGCGCGCATCCAAGGCTTGGCTTGCGCCACGCCCCAGAAGGTCAGGTTGAGGCTGGGATCGTAGCTGCCCGTGATCCAAGTGTCGCCGCCGGCGCGCAGCAAGTTGGGCAAGGTTCCCCAGGTGTCGCCGTGGGGCGCGTCCACGCGGGCCACGGTTTCGAACTTCCAGAGCTGCTTGCCGGTTTGCGCGTCGTAGGCGCTGATGTAACAGCCGGTTTCTTTATAGCGGTCGCAGCCGCCCATGCCTTGGATTACTTTGCCGTTGATGACGATGGGTCCGCTCGTGTTGCTGTAGCCCTTGGCGGGGTCGGCGATGCGGGTCTCCCAGACCTGCTTGCCGGTGCGGGCGTCGAGCGCGACCAGGCGCACGTCGGTGGTGGCCAGATACACCTTGTCCTGATAGAGCGCGAGACTGCGAATGGCGCCTAGGCCGCCGGAGATGTCGGGACCGATGCGATTTTCCCAGATCAGCTCGCCGGTGCGCGCGTCGAGGGCCTGCACGATGTTGCCGGTGTTGGCGAGAAACATCACGCCGTTGTGGACGATGGGCGTAGGCTCGTTGGCGCCGCCTTCGTTCATGGCCCAGGTCCAGACGAGTTGCAGTTCCTTGACGTTGGTAGCGTTGACTTGGGTGAGGGGGCTGTGGCTCCAGGCCTGATAGTTGCGGCGGATCATGAGCCAGTCGCCGGGATCCGGATTCTTGAGCATGGCGTCGGTGACCGGCACGTAGTGTTTCACCTCGCCGGTGACGGTGAGCCCTCTGGGTCCGGAGGGAGCGGGGCCGGCAGCGCCTCCGCCCTGGAGCGAAATGGTGGGGCGGCCGGCGGCGACGGATCGAATCACGAACATGGAATCGGCGCCCAGAGCCTGGGTTGCGGCCGGAGCTCCGTTGGCGGCAAGAATAAATGCGGCCAAGCCGCCGACTTCGGACGCGCTGAGGGTGCCGGCGAGATCCGGCGGCATGCCGGCCTGAATATAAGTGACCAATTCACTGGCGCTGCGCGTGCCCCAGGAAGCGCGGAAATTTGCGCCCGCCAGTTGCGGGGCTTCGCCGCCGCCGAGATCGGCTCCATGGCAGCGGGCGCAGCGAGTCTGATAAGAGGCGCGGCCGGCATCGATCTGCTGCGCGGTTTGGGCGCGCAGAGAGCCGGTGGCTGCGGCGAGCAGGAATGCTAAAACTAATGTTGCTTTTAGAAAATCGGTCTTCATCGTATCTCCCTACGGCAGCAGCCAGCCCCAAAGATTGCCGTCGGGGGCCTTTTCGCTGTGAATCTGGACGTACCACTTTCCTTTCTTGAGGCTTTCGATCTGCTCCGGCGTGAGGTCGAAGGAGCCCGAGAGCGTGCCGCTCATGGCTTTGGTCACCGTCAGGTCCAGCAGTTTCGGGCCGCGGACGCCGGGCGCCGTGCCCTGATGGATGTGCGCCATCGTGGCGTTGCTTTTCAGGCCTTCGAAGGTGCCGTTAACGGTGAATTTTGTGCCCGCGAGGGTAGCGGTGGCGGAACCCGTTCCGGCGATGATGGACTTCATTGCGGCGTCGATGGCTACCGGCGCGAGGCGCGTTTTAAATGTTTCGGTGTTCTGCGCATGGGCGCCAAGCGCAAGTAACATTCCTGTTACAAGCGCGAAGCTGGGATTTCGCATTAGGCTCCTCTGGCTATTTGTGGTGACTTGATGAAGAATATCATACGGCAAGCTGGCGCTGATCCGTGCGTGGACTCACTTCTCCGACGTAGAGCTGACATCACGGAACTAATGTGGCACAACGCCGGTTCCCGGATTCCCTTTGGGCGAAAATGGGTGAATGGGAGATGAAGAGCTTCGGGAAGCAGCAGCTAACAAATACACGTTCGGCGATAATTTGCGCGCCAGTGCGCGACTGCGACGGCTGGCCGAAATGTACGAACCGGAATCGCGGGAATTGCTGCGCCGCAGCGGCATAACCGCGCCGCGGCTGGCAGTGGATCTCGGCTGTGGCCCCGGCTGGTCCACCCGGCTGCTTCAAGATACGCTGAAGCCAGATCGAACAATCGGGCTGGATGCCTCCGCAGTATTCGTAGAGGAGGCGCGGACGAGACATGGTGCCGACCTTGAGTTCGAGGTCCATGACATCGTCAGCGTCCCGTTTCCGGTTGATGCTCCGAATGTCATGTTCTGCCGGTTCCTGCTTACGCATCTTCGTTCTTTGGGCGAAGTCCTTTCCGCGTGGGCCGGCGTAGCGGCACCCGGAGGATTGCTGGTGGTTCACGAGACGGAATCGCTGGAGGCCAATCACCCCGCGCTGCGGCTCTATTACCGGCTTGTCGAACAGCTGCAGCGGCACCATGGTCAAGCGCTCCACGTTGGCGCCGTTTTGGAAAACGGATTCGATGGATCAGGCTGGCATCTGGTAGAGGAACCAACGACGTCTTCTAGAAAAGCGGGCGGGCGACATGGCCGAGGTACACCTGGCCAACCTTCGCACCTGGCGGGAGGACGAGTATGCTCAGCGGGCCTTCGATTCCTACGAGATTGCCGCCCTGGAGACATCGTTGGCGCGAATTGCGAACGGCCTTGAAGATGGCGGCATCGTCGTGAATGCGGCGAGGCAGATCATAGCCCAGCGCAGATGACACCTGCCTGCCACGGGAAACCAGGGAAATCGGGGACATTTCGCAGGCCGCACCCTGCCACTTCGCCCACACCATAATCAGCGGCTGCCGGAACGGGGCTTTCTGGCAGCAGGATCCAGCGCGGTTGAAGCACGCCGGGTATCATGAAAACCTATGAAGCCATGGTGGTGTGTGTTTCTATTGGTTGCGGCGACGGGTTGCACGCGCGCGCCGGTTACTGCGGCAGACGCGGTGGATTCTGCGATCGCCCGTGCGCTTGCGGAAACCAAGGCGATCGACAACCATGCCCATCCAGTACTGCCGACGGCGCCCGGCGAGCCGGCGGACAGCGGGTATGATGCGCTACCGGTGGAAAGTCTCGAACCGTCGTCCGAACCGGTGCGCTTTCGTCCCGGGCGGGCGGACTATAGCGAGGCGAGCAAGGCGATCTTTGGCGGGGACCGCGGGGCGGCTGCCAAGTCCTGGGGTGGAAACTATGCGGCCACCATTCTAGACAAGGCTGGCATAGACAAAATGATTGCCAACCGCGTCGCCATGGGCGCGGGGTTGCCGAAGGAAAGATTTCTGTGGGCCGCTTATGCCGATGCGCTGATGTATCCGTTTCCTACCGGGGGCATGGCGACGAACTCCGACCGCAAGGCATTTTTGGCGCTGGAGTCTAAGCTGCTTGGAGAATACTACATGCAATCGGGAGTGGCCGGACGACCGGCCACGCTTGACGGGTATTTGCGAAACGTTGTAACGGCCACGCTCGAACGGCATAAGCGCGGCGGGGCGCTCGTGGAGAAATTTGAGATGGCGTATCTCCGGCCGCTGGCGGTGGGGAATCCTTCGCGGGCCGAGGCGGAACGGGCCTGGCGGGCGTCTTCTACGAGCGCGGGGGCGAGCATGGCGGACTACCGCACGCTACAGGATTTTCTGTTTCGCTATATCGCGCTCGAATGCGGGCGGCTGAGGATGGCGGTCCATATTCATACCGGAATGGGTGCGGGCGGCTATTACGATACCGCGGGCGGGAATCCGAGTTTGCTTGAGCCGCTGTTTAACGACCCGGCGCTGCGGAAGACGAATTTTGTCATGCTGCATGGCGGATGGCCTTACACCCGCGAGGTTGCGCCGTTGCTGGTGAAACCGAACGCGTACGTAGACATTTCCATGCAGGGTCTGAGCCAGCCGCCCTCCGAAACGGCACGGGCCTTGCGGACCTGGCTTGAGATGGTGCCGGAAAAAGTGCTTTTCGGGACGGATGCTTACCCTTACGCACCGGCGGCGAACATGGGATGGGAGGAGAGCGCCTACGTGTCTTCCGAAACGGTGCGGCGGGCGTTGGGGATAGCGCTTACGGCGATGGCGCGGGAGGGGTCCGTGACACGCGAGCGGGCGGTGGAGATTGGGAAGATGGTGCTGCGCGGGAACGCCGAAAGACTGTACGGCCTGCAGTAGCGCCAGATGCCCCACCGCTATTGCAGCAAGATGTGCAGGCGCTCGTCGAAGGGGCTGCCCAGCAGAGGTTGGATCTTCTCGCGGAAGGCTTTGGCGTGGTTGGTCGCCAGGTGGGTTTCGAAGTCTTTGCGGCTCTCCCAGACCTCGACTAGCGTGAAGTGGTTGACGCGATTGGGCTCGCGCAAGACCTCGAAGCGCACCAAGCCGGCGTCTTTGCGGCTATCGGCGGCGAATTGTAGGAGCAATTTAGCTCCTTCGGCAGCCAGGGCGGGTCCTCCGATGTCGACGTGGGTGATGACGTAGAGTTTCTGGCCGGGCTCCTGGGCGGGGGCCGTTAGCGAGACTCCCAGGTTAAGGATCGCAATTATCAGCACATTGCGGAGCCACATAGAACGTCATGGTACACCCGATGAATGATTGATGCAATTATAGTTGGAGCACCGCCCAAGTTTTTCTTGAGACGAACGGAACATTTTCGAACTCTGATCGTCTTAAGGTCAATATAAAACTCGGGGGGTGCGCCGTGGAGGGAAGTAGGGAGAGGCACGCCGTTTTGAAACAGACCTCGCAGTCTACTGTTCGTGCATTACCAACCCCCACCCCTGCGCCGCGTCACCGGGAGGTTTGGGCGCAGGTCGAACGGATTCTGGCTAACCGGTTATTCACACGCTCCAGCCGCCTCTGCCGATTTCTGCGGTTTTCCGTGGAACAGACTCTGGCGGGCAACGGAGGGCAACTCAAGGAACGGATCATCGGAGTCGCGGTCTTCGACCGCAACCCTGACTACGATCCGCGCATAGATCCGATTGTGCGTGTCGAAGCGCGGCGACTGCGGGCCAAACTGAAGGCCTACTACACTTCACCGGGCCGCGGTGACCCGGTGGTGATCGGGCTGCCTAAAGGCGCTTACGTGCCGTTTTTCAAGAGCCGGGCGAGGAACTCGCAGGAGCGGCTGGCCCAAGCGGCAAGCGGGAACGGATCGGCGAGGAACTCCATCGCGGTGCTTCCCTTTGCGAACCTGCTGCAAGGCACCGAAGACGACTATTTCAGTGATGGTTTGACCGAAGAGCTGATTCATTTATTGACGCGCATCCCCAACTTGCGCGTGGTGGCGTGGGACACCGCCTCGCAGTTGCGCGGACGGGAGCGGGATCTGGCGGGCATCCGGCAGCAGTTGCGGGTGAGCACGATTTTGCGGGGCAGCGTCCGGCGCACGGCCGACCGGGTGCGGGTGACGGCGCAGTTGATCGATTCCGGATCGGGCGATTATTTATGGTCGGAAACCTACGACCGGCGCCTGGAAAACGTATTTGCGATTCAGGAAGAGATGGCGCATTCGATTGTCAGAGCGCTACAACTCAAGTTAACGGTGCAGAATCCGCCGGAAGTTCCGCGCCGGGCTCCTCATCTGGCGTGTTACAACCTGTGTTTACAGGGCCGCTTTCATGCCAACAAGCGAACCATAGCTGGAATCTACAAAAGCGTTGAGCGTTTTGAAGAGGCTATCGCGGCGGATGAATTGTGCGCCGAGGCGCACGCGGGCCTGGCAGACGCTTACAGCCTGTTGGCCGATTACGGATTGATGAATCCGGCCGAAGCGGTTCCCAAGGCTCGGGCTGCCGCCGAGCGCGCGCTGGAACTGGATCCGGAATCGGCCGAAGGCAACGTATCATTGGCGTTTGTATGCTCGCTGTTCGAATGGCGCTGGCAGGAAGCCGAGACGCTCTACCGCAAGGCCATTGCCGCCAACCCGGGATATTCACGCGCTCGGCACTGGTACGGACTGGATTATCTGGCGCTGCTGGGACGTTTTGAGGAGGCGTTTTCCCAAGTGCGCATCGCCCACGATCTGGATCCGCTTTCGATGATCATCCGGGAGGGATTGGGATGGATGTACATGATCTCCGGCGATTATCCCCAAGCGCTGGCGGTGTACGGTGAATTGGCCGATCTGGATCCGCAGTTTTATAAGGCGTACAGTTCTTTGGGCCGGGTACTCTCGGTGATGGGCAAACACGATCTGGCGATCGCAGCGCTGGAGCGGGCGCGCGAACTGGGCGGGGACGTGCCGAGCATTTTGAGTGCATTGGGCCAAGTGCTGGCTTGCGCGGGACGCAGGGACGAAGCTCTCGCCGTGCTTGAAGAACTCAAGGTCTTGTCGCATTTGCGCTGGGTGCCGGCGAGTTGTTTTGCGATCGTATATTTGGGATTGGGCGATTATCCGGCCTCGTTGACCTATCTGGAAGCCGCGACCGATGGCCGCGAAATGCCGGTTACGGCGCTTAAGGTTCATCCGCTATACGATCCACTGCGTTCCGAGCCGCGTTTCAAGCGGCTGCTCGAGCGGGTCGGTTTGTTACCGTAAGCAGTTCCGTTCCATACTCCAACCTTACTTCCGGAGCGTTGCCTTCACGGGTCACAATACCGCATGCGGGGATTTTTGAAACGAAGTCGAAACGTCTTCGCGGTAGTACTGGGGATGGTAGCTCTGGCGGTCAGCGGTTTCGCCGCCGACGGCAGCGGGACGGAAACGGAAGCGCAATATCAGTCGGCGTTGGCGGCTTGCGGAAATTGCCCGGCGCTGGCGTCCATTCTCAATAAGCTAGGCGGGCTGTATTATGCCGCTGGGCGTTACTATGAGGCCCGTCCAGTGTATGAACGAGCTCTGGCCTTGCGCGAGGCCGAGGCGGGGGCGGAGTCACCCGAGCTACTACCGTCCCTGAATAATTTGGCGTTGCTTTTCCGCGAGACGGCGGACTACGGCCGAGCCCGTGGCTTTGCGGAGCGGGCGCGAGCCATCGCGGAATCGCAACGCCGGGCGGAATCCACGGACGGCGCCACCGTCTATGCGAATCTCGGCGCGATCGCTCAGATGCAAGGGGAGACGGCCGAGGCTCGACAGTGGTTGGGCCGTGCGTTATCGATTCGTGAAGGCCTGCTGGGTTCGGCTCATCCGCTGGTCGCCGAGACGCTGAACGATCTGGCGTTAGCGTATCGCCTGGAAGGCCGCTTCCAAACCGCGGCGGAGCTGTATCGGCGGGCATTGGCCATTTTGGAAGCGGCGCCGGATGCGCGGAATAGAGACCTCGCGGCCGTGCTGAATAATTTAGGCAAGATGGAAGCCCAGGAAGGTCATTTCAAGGAGGCCGAGCAAATCCTGCGCAGGTCGGTTGCAGAGTCCGAACGCCGATTCGGGCCGCAACACCCTAACACGGCCTTGAGTTTAGTGAGTCTGGCGGAGGTGCTGCGTTCGCGGCACCGCTACCACGAGGCCGAAGCGGCGCTCGATCGGGCCGAGGAGATTGACCGGCGCAATCTCGCGCCAGACCATCCGCAGATTGCCCGGGACTTGAGCCTGGAGGGCGCGCTGGCTTTCGATCGCAAGAAATACAGCGAGGCCGAATCGGCGTTCGAGCGATCGGTGGCCATCCTACGGCAACATTCTCCGGCGCCCAATCGGGAACTTGGCAAGGCCACCGCGAATCTTGCCGAAGTTTATTTCCGCGAGAAACGATTGGCAGCGGCCGCGGACGCCTATGACAAGGCGTTGACAATTTTGGAACAGACTATGGGGAAGGACAATTTGGACCTTGTGCCTACGATGGAACAATATGCACTGGTCCTCCGCGCCCGGCAAGACTTCGCGAAAGCCGCCGGTCTGGATGCGCGTGCGATGAAAATCCGGGTTACGCGTACGCTCCGGGGCGCGAGTTAGATTGCCGGGATTTGTATTGCAGATGTACGACGCGAAAGCCGTATTACAGCTGCATTATTTACACTCTTGACTTTCTCTGCGGAACGTCTACACTAAGAAACTAACTCCCCCCGTTTAGTACCCAACCCCCCGATTGGGACGTACGTAGCGATAGCTCTGCCTGATGTCTGTTTGCAATACGAATCCGGGTTGGTTTGCCCTCACGGTGCGGCCGAATCACGAGCAAGCGGCTACGCGCGGTTTGGGCCAGCAGGGGTTTGAAACCTATCTGCCGGTGTATCGGGCACGCAAGCGCTGGTCGGATCGCGTGCGCGAAAGCGATGCGGTGCTGTTTCCCGGCTACGTATTTTGCCGGTTCGGGCTGCGGGAGAAGCTGCAGGTATTGCAGTCGCCGGGCGTGCGGTCGGTGGTGGGCGCGGGCAAGCAACCGGTACTCGTCGAAGAAACCGAAATTTCCGCCGTCCGCTCCGTGCTGTCATCAGGCGGAGCCATTGCTCCCTGGCCTTACGTCCACATCGGACAGAGTGTGATGATCGAGCACGGACCGCTGGCTCCGCTGCGCGGCGTGATCCTGCGGACCAAGAGCTCTTGGAGAGTAGTGGTCAGCGTGGAGGCGTTGGGCTCTTCTGTCTCCGTCGAACTGGACAGCGACATGCTTTCGCTGGATCAAAACCGCTCCCCGCATGGGAACCAGACGAGTCTTCACTAAAGAATGCAAGGCCGCAGCGGTGCGGCGCCTGGAGATGGGAGCTTCGGCAAGTGAAGTGGCCGGCGCGCTCCAGGTGAATCCCAACGTGGTGCATCGTTGGCGGCGCGAATCGGGGCGCTTCGGAGCGCAGGCGTTCGCGGGTTACGGAAACAACCGGGCGGAAGTGGCGCCGCGGACCCGCGCAGTGGTGTTTCGCCTCACCGACGCGGAGTTCGCCCATCTGGAGAAGGCCTGCGCCAGCGGCGGGGCACGCAGTTTATCGGACTTCGTGCGCTCGCAGGTATTGAACGGTGCGGGTCAACCATCGCTCGCGCAAATCGAAAACAAACTAAACGAACTTGTACAAACCGCCCAGCAGATTATTTCAGCGGTCCGCAAATTTGAAGGTTCCTGAGGTATTGGAGAAGCACACCGTAATGGCCATCACCAAGCCGCGAAATCGCATCCTGATCTTTCGCCTGACGCAGGAAGAATACGCAGCGCTGCAGGCGGCGTCGTCGGAAAAGGGCGCGCGCAGTCTTTCGGAATTCGCGCGGGCACAGCTATTCGGTTCGCTGGAGGCGCCGGCTTTAGGACAACAACTGGGCGAGCTCAAAATCACAGTGGCGCGTATTGCGCAGATGCTGGAGAGGAACTAATGCGCCTCGCATTTCTATTCGCATTGGCGCCGGCGGTGCTCCTGGCGCAAGTGCGCCCGCCGTTGATGGAAGAAGCAAGCCGGGAGAATTTGCCGTCGCAGAAACTGGGTATCGACGACCTGCTGGCGGTTTCGGTTTACGATGCCCCGGAGCTTACGCGCACAGTTCGCGTGGAAGCAGATGGCGCGATCCACCTTCCGATGTTGAAGGAAGGCGTACCCGCGGCGGGTGTATTCGCGCATGATGTCGAAGCGTCGCTAGTCGAGGCGCTTAAGAGTGAGCAGATCCTGGTGGACCCGGTAGTCAAGGTGACGGTGGCGGAATATCATAGCCGTCCGATTTCGGTGATGGGAGCGGTGCGCAAGCCCCTCACGTTTCAAGCGGTGGGAACGGTGACGTTGCTGGATGCGCTGGCCCGGGCCGAAGGACTCAGCCAGGACGCAGGCACGGAGGTGCTGGTGAGCCGTCCGCAACCGTCGCCCGATGCGCGCGGCGAGGTTACCGCGACCATCGTAGAACGGATTCCGGTGAATCGTCTGCTCAAAGAGGCTGACCCGGCGGTGAACTATCTGCTCCACGGAGGAGAAGAAATCCGCGTGCCTGAGGCCGGCAAGATTTTTGTGCTGGGCAACGTGAAAAAGCCGGGAGCTTTCGCGGTGCACGATGCCGGCGACAATTCGGTTCTGAAAATGGTGGCGCTCTCCGAAGGCGTGCTGCCCTATGCAGCGAAGCTGGCGTACATTTACCGGCGCGACGCCAACGGGGATAAGCGCGAGATCCCGGTGGAGTTCGACAAGATCATGCAGCGCAAGGCACCGGACGTGGCGCTGCAGGTGGACGACGTGCTCTACATTCCCGACAACAAATCGCGCCGGAATACCGTGAATATAATCGACCGTATCACTAGTTTCGGGGCTTCGACGGCATCCGGCGTGCTGATCTGGCGCCCGTAGCGAGCACCTCCATGAGAAAACTAGAGAATCACCTGCCGGCGCTGGCGGAAACCTTTCGGGTCCCGCAGCCGCCGCTAACCTTGGACGCGGAATTCGAACCGCAAACGGCGCACGTGCCGTTGGCGCATTATTTGTGGATTCTGCGGCGGCAAGCCTGGAAGATCGCGGCCTTCGTGGCAGCTACGGTTTTGGCGACCTTGATTGTCTCGCTACGGCTGACGCCGATTTATGAGTCGACCGTGGCGGTGGATATCGACCGGCAGGTGCCGACTGCGGTCCTCGGTGAGGAGGCGACGCGCAGCGCCACCAACGACGCCGACCAGTTCATTGCAACGCAGGTGAAGCTGATTGAATCCGATTCGGTGCTGCGGCCGGTGGTGGATAAATTCCGGCTGCGCGAAGTGGAAGAAGACGCGCTCGAGGAAGCGGTGGATCACTCGGCCACCAGCCTGGAGGCTCCCGTGATCCTCAAACGTTTGAAGATCACGCGGCCGCCCAATACTTACATCCTGCAGATCAGCTACCGATCTTCCAATCGCCAACTGGCGGCGGATGTAGCCAATGAAATTGCACTGTCCTACTTGGCGCACACCTATCGTATCCGTTATAAAGCCACTGCCAGCCTAAGCGATTTTATGGAGCGTCAACTGGAAGAGCTGAAGGCGAAGATGGAAAAATCCAGCGCGGCGGTGGCGCAGTTTGAGCGCGAACTCAATGTCATCAATCCGGAGGCGAAGACCAGCATCTTGTCGGCGCGTCTGCTCGAATTGAACAGCGAATACACAAAAACGCAGGCAGATCGGGTCAAAAAAGAAGCGGCTTATAACTCAGTACAGGGCGGAACGCTCGAAGCGGAGCAGGTTTCGACGCAGGGCGAGGCACTGAGTAAGCTGACCGAAAATCTGAACGACGCTCGGGAAAAGTTCGCCGAAGTGAAGAATCACTATGGCTCGAACCATCCTGAATTTAAGAAAGCGCAGACTCGCGTGGAGGAGCTGGAAGCGCAGCTTGCCAGCACCGGAGACAGCGTCCGGCAGCGGGTGGAGGTGGAATATCGGGAAGCGATGAACCGCGAGGCAATGCTTTCCGACGCGGTGCAGGAAACCAAGGCTGAATTTGACCGTACCAACGCGCGTTCCTTTGAATACCAGACGCTGAAGCGCGAGGCCGACGGAGACAAGAACCTTTACGAAGAACTGGTGCGCAAGATCCGGGAAGCGGGAATCAACGCCAGCTTTCAGAACAGTTCGATCCGGGTGGCCGATCCGGCGCGGCCGGGATTGAAGCCGGTATTCCCCAAAATCTGGCTGAACCTGCTGCTGGCGTTTTTACTCTCGGTGTTTCTGGCGGTGGGAATCGCCGTGGTGGGCGATGTATTGGATAACACCGTGCGGGATCCTGACCAGGTCACGAGGCTTATGAACGCGGAGGTCATCGGGTCGCTGCCAGCAGTGAAGGATTGGCGGAGGCGGCTGAGTCCCATCAATGCGCATACGAACGGGACGCATAGCAATGGCGCGTATGCCAACGGCCACTTGAACGGATCGCTGCTTATTGGGAACGGCAACGGCGCCCCAGCCAAGGCGCTCGCGGGGGCGGTGGGAGAAAGCGGGTACCGGGCGCTCTCGACGTATGAAGAAGCGATTCGGACCCTGCGAAATTCTATTTTGCTCACCGATTTCGATCGCCGTCTGAGCAGCATTCTGCTGACCAGTGCGTCTCCCTCGGAAGGCAAATCGACCGTGGCGGCACACCTGGCTGCGACCCATGCAGGGCAGGGGAAGCGCACGCTGCTGATCGACGGCGATCTGCGCCGGCCGAGCGTTCACCGTTTGTACCAGGTGCCCAACAGCGTGGGATTGTCGAATGTATTGCTACAGCAAATTTCATGGCGCGATGCGCTGGTGCGGATGCCGGAACCGGCGGGGCTGGACATTCTGCCGGCGGGACCAGCGACGCGCCGGGCATCGGATTTGATCGGCACCGGCCTTGCCGAATTAGTAGAGGAAGCCGCCCGCGAATATGACCTGGTGGTGCTGGACGCGCCGCCGTTGCTGGGGTTCGCCGAGCCCTTGCAGATGGCGAGCGTTGTCGATGGCGTCATTGTCGTGGCGCGCGCCGGAGACACCAGCCGGACGGCGCTTGGGTCCGTGATCGCCACGCTCGCGCGGCTGCGGGCGAACTTGGTGGGCGTGGTGTTGAACGAAGTGCATCGCGAAGTCAGTCCCGGTTATTACTATTCGTATTACAACCGCTATAGCAAATATTACAAGCAACGGAATGAAACGATAGCATAGACCGCGTAAAAGGAGGCGCCGTGAGCACTTTGCATGAAATAGCGACGCGCGATTACACCGAACATTACGCGCGCATGAATCCAGCGGGTCTAGCCGCTGACCAGGTCGCCAAGCGCACTTATCGAAACATGGAGGCGATGTACGGCGCCTTGGTCGATCGTCTGGCTCCGGGCCAAGCGGTTTTAGATGTCGGCTGCGGAGCAGGCTTTCTTCTGCACTGGCTATCGCAAAGACCGGCTCTCCGGCTGTGGGGAGTGGACGCTTGCGAAGGCCAGGCGGAACATGCGCGCTTATCCGCGCCACGGGCAAAGATTGTCGCTCAGGACGCCATCGATTTTGTGGAACGACAGCCCTCTTCCTTTGGAGGCGTATTCTGCATTGACATGCTTGAACACATGCAAACTGAGGAAGATTGCTTCCGCCTGCTTCAGGGGATTCACGATTCTCTAGAGACCGGCGGCTTCCTTATATGCAGGGTACCGAACGCGGCGCATATCCTAGGATCCTTCAGCCGTTATATCGATATCACGCACCATCGGATCTTCACCAGCCATTCTCTGCGTCAAGCATTCGCTGCCGCTGGATTCAAAGACATTCGAATGATTCCGCACCACTCCAGTAGTTGGCTGGGAAAGGTGCGGTTAGGAATCGAATATCTGTTTCATCGCTTGCTGTTTCTTTTTGCAGGCTATGCCAAGGCCGATATTTACACGCAAAACGTAGCGGCGGTAGGGTTCAAGCGGTAACCACGTGGAGCGCCCGAGAAAAGTCTTGTTTCTGACGACGAGCCTGGCCCCGGGCGGCGCTGAAACTGTCGTGATGAACCTGGCACTCGCGCTGCGTTCGAGCGGCTGCCTGGTAACGGTTGTGTCCATGCTTGAGCCGACCGCGTTTGTAGATGAATTGGAAGCTGCAGGGGTAACGGTAATTTCTCTGGGCATGCTACGGAATCGCTTTAACTTTACGGGTATGTGGAGGTTTTCCCAGTGCCTTCGCCGATTCCGGCCGGACATCATTCATGCCCACATGTTCCATGCCAGTATTCTGGCGCGAGTGGCGCGATTTCTGACCGGCATCCCCGCGGTCTGCACGATTCACAGCGAAATAGAATGTTCGCATCGCAAGAATTCGGCATCAGGATTACGCGACTGGATATATCGCGCCACCGATGCCGCCGCCAGTCACACCACGGCGGTGTCCGAACGCGTACGGCAGCGCTATGTGGATAGCAAGATTGTTCCAGCCCATCGAATCGAGGTCATCGATAACGGTGTAGATCCCGACCGGTTCCAACCCTGTCCGGAACAACGCCAGCGCACGCGCATTGAACTGGGGTGGCGAGATCACTTTGTGTGGCTCGCCGTCGGCAGGCTGGAGCTCGCGAAAGATTATCCCAACCTGATTCAGGCCTTCCAAAGGGTACATGCCGATCTTCCTTCCGCGCGGCTCGCGATCGTCGGCGAAGGCCGGATGCGCTCATGGATTGAACAGGCCATTGAAAGCGCCGGATTACAAACCGCGGTCGCCTTGCTTGGTCTGCGCGATGACGTTCCGGCGCTCTTGAATGCCTGTGATGCCTTGGTTATGGCTTCGGCGTGGGAAGGCGGACCGCTGGTGCTGCTGGAGGCGGGCGCTGCCGGGCGGCCAGTAGTTTCCACGCGGGTTGGAGCCGCGTCCGAGATCGTAGTGCCTGGAAGGACCGGCCTGCTAGTAGCTCCGCGCGATCCGGCTTCGCTCGCGCGGGCCATGGGCGACTTGATGGCACTGGGAACTGAGACCTTGGACCAGATGGGCGAGCGAGCCCGGCGCCATATCATCGATCGCTTTTCGCTGGGTTCGCTGCACGATCGCTATCGGAAACTCTACGAAGAGGTGCTGCTCTCGTCGTTATGAGTTTTCTGGCCGAAAGCAGGTGGAAAGCTCTTGCATGGATCGCTGGCGCTGGGGGAGCGCTAAGTCTGGGTTATCTGCTCGCTCGGCCTGAAGTGCAGAGCTTCATCGAGAATGCGGGCGTCAATATCCCTACGGACGATGTGGTGCGCGATTATGCGAGCGGCTTGGGTTGGGCGTGCGCTCTGTTGCTGTTTGTTCTAACATGGCCGGTCTCATGGGTCCATAAGAAGATGCTTACAGCCGCGTGGCTGGTGAAGTGTTTCGTGGCTCTGGTCGTGATGCTGCCGTACGAGCGGCAATATTGGGGGCTGGATTGCTGGACCTACTTCCAGCGTTCCCATCAAGGTCTGGTGGAGCTCTCCCCGCGCATGATCAGCAGCGGCGCCGATCTTGTCATTTGGCTCGGCGCACTGCATTTGAAGATCGGCCCAGATTCCTATCACGCGATGAAGTTGTCCTTCGCCATGGTGGGATTAGTGGCGGTGTACTTGTTCTATCGTGCCGCCGAGGAGCTCTTGGGTTACATTTCGCCGCTTACATTCTGGGCTCTTTTGCTGTATCCGAGTGTGCTTTTCTGGTCTACCATTCTGGGGAAAGATCCACTGATTCTCGCCGCGATTTCTCTGTACGTGTGGGGTGTGGTGAACGTGGCCGCGCTTGGCAGGAATGCTTACGTGGTGGTGATCTTTGTGGGCATTGTCGCGGCCAGCGCCGTTCGCATCTGGATGGGTCCGATTCTCGTCCTGCCGTGCCTGCTGATTCTGGGTATGCGCATCAAATCCCTTTTATGGCGCCTCTGCGCGGTGGTTCTCACGGGGATCGCTCTGGCCGTCCTGGCCCCAGCCAGCGCGGACCGGCTGCAGCTGGATAAAACAGCGGACTTGCTGGAAGCAACCCGGACAATAACAGCAGGATGGGATCGGGCCAATTCGTCATTTGGACTCGACGTTGAGCTCCAATCAACCTGGGACCTCCTTTTATTTACGCCCCGGACAGTATTCATCGCGTTCTTTCGTCCACTTCCTGGTGACATTCCGAACACATTCGGCTTGCTAGCGGGATTTGAAAACTTAGGGCTGCTCTTATTAAGCGCATGGGCGCTCCTGCGTGTTCGGCCGCGGCATTTTCGCTCTCATATATTCTTGTGGGCGCTTTGTCTTCTTGCGACTTGGGGAATTGCTTACAGCGTGATCGCATACCGGGATCTTGGAGCGGCGGTCCGTTACAAGCTGCAGATCATACCTATCCTGCTTGGTGTAATCGGATATCTTTGTCGCCAGCCGTTGCACGTTCCAAAGGCCTTAAAAGCCATCGAGTCAACGAACGGGCTGCGAACGCATGCTGGATTGAAGCTGTCGTGAAAATCCTCCAACTTCTGGAAGCTACCGCGACGGGTGCAGGCCGGCACGTCATGGACCTCATCGAGGGCCAGCTTGCACGGGGGCATGAAGTGCATTTGGTGTACTCGGCTCTCCGGTCCGACCGAGTCTTCGCCGACGATCTGCAGCGGGTAAAGGCGCAACGCAACTTTTATTCGCTGCCGGTTCCCATCGAGCGGTATCCCGATGTGGGCGATATTGGAGTCATTCGGAAACTTCGACGGTACTTGCGCAGTAACGGTCGATTTGATCTGGTGCACTGCCATAGCACCAAGGCCGGCCTGATAGGGCGGGCGGGACTTCTCGGATATCCCGTGAAGCGGCTGTACACGCCGCACGGTTTCGCGAGTATGAATCCTGCGGGCGGACGTGTGATGACACGAATCGCGGGCGGACTCGAGAGACTCCTTGCAACGGTTAGCGCCGGCGTAGCCGTGGTTTCACGCGAAGAGTACGCGCATGCTGCCGGAATTGGAATCGCGCTTTCAAAGCTGTGCCTCATTCCGAACGGGGCGGTCCTGCCTCAGCGCGACGATCTCGAAAAGCAGCGATCCGCTTGCCGCCGCGATTGGAAACTGGACGAACGAGATATCTGCATCGGCTTTGTTGGGCGGTTCACTCGGGTCAAGGATCCGGAACTGATGTTGGAGTCCTTTGCCGCTTTTCGTCAGACCAGCAGGGTGCGCACGCGGCTAGTTATGGTAGGCGATGGCCCGCTCGCGACGTCTTTGCGTGAACGGGCGCGCGGTCTCGGCATCGGCGGCGACGTTGATTGGTTGGGCGCGCAAGATGCCAGGCCATTAATCCCCGGGTTCGACGTCCTGGCGCTCACCAGCAAAGCGGAAGGGCATCCTCTAGTGGTTCTGGAAGCCATGGCGCGAGGGCTTGCGATCGTCGCTACTCGTGTTGGGGGAATCGCGGACACCGTTCAATCCGGAGTCAACGGATTCATCGCACCGGTAAATAACGTCGGAGCCATTGCAGAGGCCTTGGAGAAACTTGCAAGCGACGACGCGCTACGCGCGCGCATGGGGAAAGCGTCATTCGCTATATCCCGCGAATTTTCCGCGGATCGTATGGTGGAGCGCACGCTTGCGTTTTACGAGGAGATCGTGACGGGAGTCTTCGCAAGCCGAACTACTGCGCTGTCGAAAATGGCGGCATCTGGTTCATAGTGTCCATCTTGCAGCCGAGTTCTATAGCGAGAGTTGCCGAACTGACGGAGGTTCCCGCCAGTGTGGAGAAGCCCGTAAAAAAATCAGCGCGACCGCGGCTGTGCTGCATCCTGCTGCTGTTAGGCGATGTGGCTGCGGTTGGGTTTGGAGCGGCCATTAGTGTCCTAATCTGGCCGCACTTCAGCATAGGTCTAAACTCCGAGCTATATCTGAGCCTATGGCCGTTATTTTTTCTCTTTCCACTGGCGTATACGGCTTTCGGGCTGTATCCAGGATTCGGGCGAAATCCCGCGGAAGAGTTGCGGCTGCTCACGGTGACAACCTGTTTAGTTTACCTGGCGCTTGCCGTCACGGTGTTTCTGCTCAAGGAGGCATCTACTTTTTCTCGCGGCGTCTTTGTGATCGCCTGGATGCAAACACTCGCGTTTGTGCCGATGATGCGGTCGACGATCCGCTCCAGTTGCGCCCACAAATCATGGTGGGGCTACGCGGTGGTTGTGGTGGGAGTCAATCCCGTGGCCGCTGAGATCGCCGGTGCTCTCGCTCGACAGCCGGAACTAGGTCTGAAGCCGGCGGCAGTGGTCGACGATCCGGAACTCGCGGTGCCTCTCGCTGACCTAGGTGCCAGGCAAGTGATTTTGGTGCTAGCTGGCATGCCGCAGCGCACCGCACGCAAATTCTTCGATCGCTGCGGCGAATTGTTTCCGAAGATTATTGTCATCCCCGAAATGGCGGGCTTGTCGAGTTTGTGGGTAGAAGCCAGGGATCTGAATGGCGTGCTTGCCCTGGGAGTGCAGCAGCGGCTTCTCATGCCGGGACCGCGTGCGATCAAGCGCGCGCTGGATCTCGGCTTGGTCCTGGCTCTTTCACCGCTGGCTTTCCCGCTGATTGTGTTGATCGCTCTTGCGATTAAAATCACCTCCCCGGGGCCAGTATTTTACGGCCAAACACGGTGTGGACGTGGCGGAGGCGCATTTGTCGCTTGGAAATTCCGTTCCATGTACACTAAAGCGGGCGAACTTCTGGAAAAATGTCTCGCATCGGATCCGAGTTTGCGGGAAGAGTGGCGTCAGTGTCAGAAACTTCGAAAGGACCCGCGCATCACGCAGTTGGGCCGGTTTCTGCGGCGAACCAGTCTGGATGAGCTGCCCCAACTCTGGAACATCATGCGGGGGCAAATGAGTTTCGTTGGTCCGCGGCCGATCGTGGCCGAAGAGGTAGCGCGCTATGGAGACGGATTTGCGCTCTACAAGAAGGTCACGCCCGGTCTGAGCGGAATGTGGCAGATTTCCGGGCGCAACAACCTCGCGTACGAGCAGCGCATCGCACTGGATCTGTATTACGTGCGTAATTGGTCGGTATGGCTCGATCTCCACATTCTTGTGCGAACGATCAGAGTGGTTTTGCGTGGCGACGGCGCCTACTAGCGGCCAGACATGTTGCTGGCAGCGATTTTGGGTTTCGGAATTCTCACGCTGTGGGTCCCGGGCCGCTGGGCGTTGAGCGTTTTTCAGATCGCTCTATTGGCACTGGCGGCGGTGCGAATCATCCAAAAACGTCCGGTCAGTTTTCCTTTCGTCGCATGGATGCTTGCGGCGGCGGCTGGCTGGAGCGGATTGCAGGTGGCCGCAGGGTGGTCGGTTGATGGCGTCACTACTCTCGATGCCACGCTCAATTGGTTAACGAATCTCGCAGCCTTTGCGCTGGCCGTGGATCTATATCGAAATGCGGAAAGCCGCGAGCGCTTCCTGCGCGCCGCATTGAT